>Ga0256408_1000038_pt1 | contig 296139 bp, 283 predicted proteins | sample PhyAR1_FD_185998 | JGI IMG/M metagenome (GOLD analysis project Ga0256408, IMG submission 185998) | Leaf surface microbial communities from alfalfa plants in UC Gill Tract Community Farm, Albany, California, United States - DLSL A.R1 | ecosystem: Host-associated > Plants > Phyllosphere >... | reverse complement strand
CCGGGAATAGTGAGACGGATAAATATAGTTAATATGCTGAAAAAGTTAGGGAATGAGTACAGTAATATGGTCATGGGATGCTGACCATATTACTGGGGATCACTCAGCCCACAGGGAGAGGGAGCTGGTATGGCGTTGTGGTCAGGTGCGGAAGTTAATCTGTAACCAGGTTGATGCAGAGGATGAGTGGCGTACCTCAGAATTGATCTGAAACGGGCTGATGTAGAGGACGAATACTGTAGTTAAGTATGTAGCACGTTCGGTCCCCTCTCCCTTTGGGAGAGGGTTAGGGTGAGGGTTACCCCACCAACTGTTTACCGTAGTCAAACAGCGCCTTCAGCAACGCCATCTTCTCTTTATCCCCTTCGTGCAGGTTGTACAGCGACTCCAACTGCAAGATATAACTTTGCACCCGCTCGGCACTCAGCACCTCCTGACGGTGCTGCAACCAGCGGCGCTGCTCGGCATCGTCCAGCGTATTGGGGTAGTTACGGGCCCGGAAGCGGAACAGCAGCTCTTTCATCCGGCCATCGCTGAAGGTCAAATCGAGCGCGGGTAGATTCTGGGGTTTGGTTTGTTGGATGATCCTCATCGCCGCTTTGTCAGCATCGCTGAAGAAACCGTCGTACAGTTTGGCATCCACATCATCGTTCGGGGTGAAAGGAGCGGCTTCGGCAAATATGGCTACCACTTTTTCACGGATCTCCGGGTGCTGGCGCAGCACCTTCAGATTATCCAGACACGCCTGACGATCGATGCCTAGCCTGTCTGCGTTTTCTGGCAGCAGCGTCTTGGCTGGAGCCAGCACCGGGCATTTATTGATATGTACCAGCTTGATCGGCACTGGGGCCTGATCGGCTGCCAATTGATCGCGGCGGGTGTAGAGGCGTTCGCGCAACTCGTCGGCATTCAGCTCCAGCAGCGGGGTAATATCCCCTGCCAGATCGCACATAATTACCGCATTTTTATTGTCTGGGTGCCAGGCCAGCGGTGAAACCCAACTGGTGTTACCCCGCGCCGCGCCAAACATGCCGGAAACGTGCATTAACGGCGTCATTTCCGCGACGTCGATCAGCGCATTGAGCTTGTGCTTATTGCGGTGCTGCAACAGGTAGTCAAACAGCCTTGGCTGCGCCTGTTTGACCAGCTTGGCCATGGCAATGGTGGCATGCACATCGGACATCGCATCGTGAGCGTGTTCGTGTTCAACGCCGTTGGCTCGCGTCAGATGTTCCAGACGGAAACTGGGGAAGCCATCTTCGTTTTCTGGCCAGATGATGCCTTCCGGGCGCAGGGCGTAGCAGGCCCGCATCACATCCAGCAGATCCCAGCGGGAATTGCCGTTTTGCCAGCTGTAGGCGTAAGGATCGTAGAAGCTGCGGTAAAAGATGTTGCGGCTGACTTCATCGTCAAAGCGGATATTGTTATAACCCAGAATGCAGGTGCCAGGGACGCTGAACGCTTCGTGGATACGGCGGGCAAACTCGGCCTCGTTAACGCCTTTGGCCAGCGCCTCTTGTGGCGTGATGCCGGTGATCATCACCGCTTCGGGATCGGGCAGGTAGTCATCGGCTGGCGCACAGTAAAACACCTGCGGTTCTTCGATAATGTTGAAATCCATATCGGTACGCACCCCGGCAAACTGCGCCGGGCGGTCCATTGACGGGCTTTTGCCGAAGGTTTCGTAGTCGTGTATGTAGAATGTGGCCGGTGCCTTGCTGCTCAAAGTCGCATCTCTTGTTGGCGTAGGGAATAGCCCTATTGTAACGGCGCGATCACCGATGCCAAGTATTGGTTAATGCTTAACGTTAAATTGAGTGGCGCTGCGCAGTACGATAGAAGTTCAGCCGTTGCTGAAAGTAGCCGCGTAGATGCGTGGGGACGTGCGTTTCGGCGCTTTCCCATTCGGCGGCGTAGCCGTAGCGTTCGCTATAAATAATTCTGAGTGCCAGCAAATCGGTTTGGATCCTTTCACGTTCTTGCTGGGGTAGGCCATCCAGTGGTCGTGGCATGTCTTTCTCCCTATTCGATAGCGCATAATATGTGGCTAAAGAGAATTTGTCGCTACCTCATTCAGGGCAGAACCTTCACAGCGCCTGTGCCAGAGTGGGGTGGTGCTTTACTGGCTTGATGCTCATCGCTTGTTCCTGCTGGCCATGATCGTGCTGATGATCCAGGGATTTAGCATAGGTATAGATACCGCTAATCAGAGCCAGCCAGAATAGCGTGCAAACGGTTAATACAGTCAGCCAGACCTTTTGGTTGTAGCTCATGATAACTCCTAAAAAGCGCATGGGATTAATCTCATTAATTAAATCAGAGATAACATAAATGTTAATTAAACAAACGGAATAAAAGATGCGCTGAGCTGTTACTAATTGCCTGTGAGTGTTTCAGGACATTCCTTAAGATAATATTAAGAAGAGTCGTTACGTAATCAGTTAATTTCTATTTACTTCTGGTTTATAAATATAGGCATACACTCCACCTCATTCAATGCAAATGTAGGTGTGTAAGATGAAAACGTTACTGTTGACTGGGGCGACTGGCTTTCTCGGTGGTGCGGTGCTTGAAAAGTTACTGACGGAAAATCAAAAAGTTAACTATCTATTGTTGGTGCGTGCGGAAACCGAAGAACAGGGCTTGAACCGTATTTTCACTAATATGGAAAAGTTCAATATAGATAAAAACATTCTGAGTAATCTCACGGTGGAGAATATTTTACTGGGTGACTTAAGCGAGCCGGAATACTTTTTGTCTGACGCCCGCATTAACCAGGTAACTCATGTCGTTAACTGTGCCGCGGTGGCGTCATTTGGTAATAACCCACTTATTTGGAAGGTTAACGTTGAAGGCACGTTGGCATTTGCGCAGCGAATGGCTCAGGTGGTTGGATTAAAACGTTTTCTGCATGTGGGCACGGCAATGTCTTGCGCACCTCAGGTGGGGTCGTTGGTGGCAGAAAGCGCCGAGTTTGAGGAAACGGCCGAACACTTGGTGGAATATACCCGCTCCAAATCGACCATCGAGCAACTGATGCGGCAGACCTGCCCACAGCTGCCGCTGGTGATCGCCCGGCCCTCGATCGTAGTGGGGCATACGCAGTTGGGTTGCAAACCCTCCAGCAGTATTTTCTGGGTGTTCAGTATGGCGTTGATGCTACGTAAGTTTATGTGTTCGCTGCAAGATAGTATTGATGTGATCCCGGTGGACTATTGCGCCGATGCGTTAGTGATGCTGCTCAACCGCGAAAGTTTGGATAACGATGTTTACCATATCTCGGCGGGAGAGGAGAGCAGCGTCAGTTTTGCGGATATCGATTATGCCATCGCCGCCGCACTAGAGGAGCCACCGGTGGGCGATCGCTATGCGCAGGTCAGCTACGAAGCCCTGTTGCAAATGCGCAAACAGTTGAAGGATATCTTCGGGCCGTGCAATGAGCGCCTGATGTTGAAAGCGATGCGCCTGTACGGTTCCTTTGCCATGCTGAACGTGCGTTTTAGCAACGAAAAAATCCTCAAGCTGGGCATGCCTAAGCCGCCACGCTTTACAGATTATATTGGCCGCTGCGTGCAATCGACCCGTGGGTTATCGATACCGCAGCAAATGGCGGTGGATTTTAAATAACGGATAACTGCTCGTACGTAGGGGTGCTGCATGCAGCGCCCCTACGATGTTAGCCCAGAGAAGGAACGTCAGTACAAATTCAGCAAAATAATCGGCAACCGCTACCAGGAGGAGGAAGACCAGAATACCCGGCCCAGTACCACCAGTTGGTCTTTGCGCTGTGGATAGCTGAGCCGTTCATCCTGGTACTCTTCCCGATTCAGAGAGCGGATGACCACGCCACCGTCGGGCTGCTCAATCAGGATCTTGACCCGTAACAGATTGCCGTGGCGGATGGCATAGGTTTTCCCTTCGCGGATACGGGTATCGACGGTATTGATACCCACCACATCACCATCCTGCAACCGGGGTTCCATGCTGGAACCTGAAATGCGGATAATGCGTGCTGCGTTCACCGGCACCCCCATCTTGTGCAGATAGTAGCGGCGGAAGATCAGCGAGAACTCTTCACTATCGACAATTTCGTAGCAGCCGTCACCGGCGGAGAAATCGATATCCAGCAATGGGATCTCCACAAACTCTTCCTTGTCCTGCTCGGTATCTTCCCATACCACGGGTTTGAGCCGTGCCGGTTGGAAATCCGATTCGGCCGCCACGTTGGCAAACGGCTGTTCCAGCGCCTTTTCATGGAATACATCGAACCAGCCTTTGGGCAAGCCAAGTTTGGCCTCAATGCGTCTGGCGAGATTGTCGCCCAGGTTGCGGGAGGATTTTTCACCAGTGATCTGGCTCAGCGTTGGCGCAGAAGATCCCACCAGGATGGCGAACTCATTCTGGTTGGTGCCTTGCCGGGCGAAACGTGCCATCAGATCGCGCAGGTTGTTGCGCCTGATTTCTTTGGTTTCCATGCGCCGATGGTCTCACTCTTTAGCAAAAAGGTAAATCCTCCGCCGCTAAAATCTTTAGCGCCAACCTAAACCTATTCCTAACCAGGAAACATCTTTCTACAGCTTGTGTTGTACGTCAGCCACATTGTTCCACTAAAATAAGGGTTTTACAGCAGGGTTGGCGGGTACAAGCGTGCGTCTGGATAGAAAAATCTCTTCTTTTGAACACCTGATCTACCGTAATTACCGTATTGTCCACGGAGTACGGATCGGGTTGGCCTTTATCCTGACCTTCCTGTTGATCCGTCTGCTGGCGGTGCCGGAAGGTACTTGGCCGTTGATCACGCTGATCGTCGTGATGGGGCCGATCTCTTTTTGGGGTAACGTGCTGCAACGGGCGCTGGAGCGTATTGCCGGTACGGTGTTTGGCGCGGCCTCTGGCCTGATTGCGCTATACCTGGAGCTGTATTCGCTGCCGGTGATGCTGGCCTGGTGTGGGGTGGTGATGTTTGCCTGTGGTTATCTGACGCTCGGCAAACGACCCTATATGGCCTTGCTGGTGGGCATTACGCTGGCGGTGGTCATCGGTGCCGGGGCTGGCGATATCTCTATCGCACTGTGGCGCAGTGGCGATGTGATTTTTGGTTCGTTGCTGGCGCTGTTGTTTACCAGCATCTACCCACAGCGAGCTTATGTGTTGTGGCGAATGAAAATGGCTGATTGCTTGGAGACGGTAGGGAAGATCTACGGCGCTTACCTTTCACCCAACATGATTGAGCGGCCCCGGTTGGAGCCTCGGCTCAAAAACCTGCTGGGCGATGTGGTGAAGCTACGCGCACTGATCGCCCCCGCCAGCAAAGAGACTCATATCGCCAAACCGGTCTTTGAAGCGGTACAGACCCTGAGCCGCAATCTGGTTTGCACGTTGGAGCTGTTGGCCGATGCTTACTGGGCCTCGCGTGAAACCCACTTTATTATGCTCAATGCCAAAACCTTGCGCAGCTCTCAACTGTTAACGCAGCGCGCGATCGAATCGCTGGCGAATATTATGCGAGATGGCGAGCCCCTGCATGCGCAGGTCATTGCTGGGGAACTGAGCGATATTTCCGCAGAGCTGAAGACATTAATGCAAGAGGCCAGTGCCGCTCAACTCAGCGAAGCACCTATCTATGGCTATGTCTGGCTGAGTATGGAACTGGCACAGCAGTTGGAAGAGTTGGGCGATCTGCTCAAAGTCTGTACGGCCAATGCTCAGGAATAGTGGATCAGATCATGAAGCAGGCGCATCAGGATAGGGTCAATGCGCTAAAGTGGGTAAGATAGGGCAATGACAGTTGTGTCTGACGGCCACAACCCTGTATCTTGGTATCATTGTGGCCGTAAGCCAATAGAATCTGTGTATTACTAAAGCAAGGGTATGAAGATGGATAATGCAAATAAGCCGAGTTTCCAGGACGTTCTGGAGTTTGTGCGTATGTTCCGCCGTAAAAACAAGCTACAGCGTGAAATTGTCGACAACGAAAAGAAAATTCGTGACAACCAGAAGCGTGTGCTGCTGCTCGACAACCTGAGCGAGTACATCAAGCCGGGCATGAGCATTGAAGACATTCAGGGCATCATCGCCAACATGCGCGGTGACTATGAAGATCGCGTTGATGATTACATCATCAAAAATGCCGATCTGTCGAAAGAACGCCGCGAGCTGTCCAAAAAGCTGAAAGCTATGGGCGAAGTGAAGTAATTCGCGTCAAGCAGGGCTGGGGATCTCCCGGCCCTGCGTCTTTTCAGGGGGCTGCGCCCTGAACGACCTTAAACAATAACGATAAGTTACCGTGCTATAGCAAATCTGCTTAAAGCCGCTACGCTAATGTTATAAATAGACTTTGCCCAATCGCTTTCAACTGCCGCTTGAAGGACGACGGGTATAAATTTCTTCGCCAGCAGAGGCTGTCATCGATGGCAGAACAGCAACTCAGCACCTTTCTCAACCTGGACGAGACGCTTCATCCTCCCCGTATCTTGGCATCTGGGGATTGGGTGCTTGCACATTATCGCCTGTTGGAACCCGCCGTTGGGCAACTGCAAGCTCGCCTGCCTGCCAATGTGGTGTTCGATCTCAGCCAACTGGGCAGTCTGGATACGGCAGGTGCTACCTTGCTGGTCAATCTGCTGGGTGACCAACGGATATCCGATCTCAAACAGTTAGCCCCCACGCTCCCTGTGGAACGCCGCGTGCTGCTGGAAACCGTTGGCCGTGCCTTGCAAGGATTTGAGCCACCACCCGCAGAAAAGCCGCCCGGTCTGGCAATCGAGCTGCTGGCCAACGTCGGCCGGTCGATGGAAAATTTCTGGCACAACCTGATAGCCCTGTTGGGGTTTATCGGCCTGACATTGCAAACCCTGTTTGCCAGTCTGCTACGCCCAACGCGCTGGCGGATCACCTCGCTGGTGGCCAATCTCCAGCAAATCGGCCTGAACGCGGTGCCGATCATTATGCTGCTGACCTTCCTGGTGGGGGCAGTCATCGCTTTCCTGGGTTCAACCGTCCTGTCTACCTTCGGTGCCAGCATTTTTACCGTGCAACTGGTGGTGTTTTCCTTCCTGCGAGAGTTTGCAGTGCTGCTGACGGCCATCTTGATGGCGGGCCGTACCGCTAGCGCCTTTACCGCAGAGCTCGGGCTGATGAAGGCCAACGAGGAAATAGACGCTATTCAGGCGATGGGGCTGAACCCGGTTGAACTGCTGGTGCTGCCGCGCGTGTTGGCGCTGCTCCTGGCGTTGCCGATGCTGACCTTCATCGGCATGATTAGCGGCATCTTTGGTGGCATGGTCGTCTGCGCCCTGACGCTGGATATCTCACCAACCATGTTTTTAACCATCACGCAGAGCAGCGGCGGTTTTCAGAACTTCCTGGTGGGCATGAGCAAGGCGCCGGTATTTGCGTTCCTGATCGCCATTATCGGCTGTCTGGAAGGGTTTAAAGTCAGCGGTAGCGCCGAGTCGGTAGGGGCACATACCACCGCCAGCGTCGTGCATTCAATCTTTGTGGTGATCCTGCTGGATGCGGTCGCCGCACTGTTCTTCATGGAGATGGGCGTGTGAGCCAGACGACCCCGGAAGCCATTATCCGCATCCGTAAGTTGCGAAACTGTTTTGGCACCCAATGCGTGCATGTGGACCTCGATCTGGACGTGCACCGAGGAGAAATCCTGGGCGTGGTCGGCGGTTCAGGTACCGGTAAATCCGTGCTGTTGCGCAGCATCGTTGGTCTACGTCGCCCAACCGCTGGCCAGATCCACGTCTTTGGCGAGGATCTGATGGCGCTCTCGGGTACGCGCCGCTCCGTGCTGGAAAGGCGATTTGGCGTGCTGTTTCAGCGCGGAGCCTTGTTCAGCTCGCTGACGGTGACGGAAAACGTGGCGCTGCCGCTGATTGAATACGCAGGCTTACCGCGCCGTGATGCCGAGCAGCTGGCACAGGTGAAGTTGGCGTTAGCGGGGCTGCCTGCCAGTGCTGGCAACAAGTATCCGGCCTCGCTTTCTGGCGGCATGGTCAAGCGTGCCGCGTTGGCCCGCTCGCTGGCGTTGGATCCGGAAATCGTATTTCTGGATGAGCCAACGGCCGGGCTGGATCCCATTGGTGCCGCCGCCTTTGACAGCCTGATCCGTACGTTGCGCGATGCCTTGGGGTTAACGGTGTTTCTGGTCACCCACGACCTCGATACGCTTTATACAATCTGCGACCGGGTAGCGGTACTTTCGCAGAAGAAGGTGCTGGTGGTGGATACGCTGGAGGTGGTAGCCGCCACTGACGATGCCTGGATCCAAGAGTATTTCCACGGCCCGCGTGGGCGGGCGGCACAGCAGGCCGTAACGAATATCCCAGAGAGGCAATAACAAATGGAAACCCGTGCGCATCATGTCTTGATTGGTTTATTTACGCTGATTATTTTCACCGCCGTGCTGCTGTTCAGCCTGTGGCTAACCAAGTCCGGCACCGATCGTCAGTTCAAGCAGTACGATATCGTATTTAATGAAGCTGTCAGTGGCCTGTCACAGGGCAGCACGGTCAATTACAGTGGGATTCGCGTGGGAGAAGTGACTATGCTGCGGTTGGATCCCAACGTGCCTACCAAAGTCTGGGCGCGTATTCGGGTCGCGGCCTCTGCACCAATCCGTGAGGATACCCAGGCTCGCCTGGCAATAGCGGGCATTACCGGTACGTCCAATATCCAGCTCAGCGGTGGGAGTGAAACCAGCCCGATGCTGACAGGAGAGGATGGGGCAATCCCGGTGATTATCGCCACGCCATCGCCGTTGACCCAGTTGCTCGCCAATGGCGAAGACGTGATGAGCAATGTCAACCAGGTGCTGGTGCGTTTGAATCAGCTAATGACGCCGGACAATCAGCAGCGTTTGGTGAATACGCTGGATAATCTGGAACAGATCACCTCTACCGTAGCCGGGCAACGTGAAGATATTCGCACCATCCTGCAGCAGCTGGCGCTGGTGACCAAGCAAAGCAACGATACGCTGGCGCAAACCAATAGGTTGGTGCGCAATGCCAACGTGCTGTTGGACGGGCAGGGCAAGCAACTGGTCGCCAATGCGGCCAACACCATGGCATCGCTTGAGAAAACCACCGCGCTGCTCAACAAGCTGATTGGTGAAAATCAGCAGTCACTGAATAGCGGCATCCAGGGATTCAACGATCTTGGCCCGGCGGTAGATGAATTACGCAGAACCTTATTGACCTTACGCGGTGCCATGAGCCGCCTGGAAGAGAACCCGTCCGCCTTGCTCAGGGGCCGCGAACGTACCAAGGAGTTTACCCCTAAATGATTAAGCTAAAACTTCGCCAGATGCTACGGTTGTTGGTGCTGGTCGCCGTGATGCCGCTGGCCGCCTGCACCATTTTGCCGCCCAGCCCGGTACAACAGGTGTTTCTGTTGCCTGCCTTGCCAACGGCGGTGGACGGGGGCCCTGCGTCAAAACAGACGGTGCGCATTGTTCAGCCCAATTCCAACCAGTTTTTAAACGGTACGCGGATCGCCGTTCAGCCACAGGGTTCGGAGATCACCTCTTTTAGCGGTTCGCGTTGGAGCGATCCGGCCCCGTTATTGCTGCGTAATCGCCTGATCCAGGAGTTCCGCACCAATGGCCATTTCCGTTCGGTGAGCAGCGACGATGACAATCTGCAGGCAGATCTGGAGCTAGGTGGGGATTTGGTGTCGTTCCAAGGGGTTTATAACGGTCAGCAGGGTGAGGTGGTGATCCGTTTTGACGCTCGCTTGGTGCGTACTTCAGATCGTGAAGCGATCGCCAACCGCAGCTTTGTAGTACGCGAGCCGATCCACGGCACATCGATGGACAACGTCGTGCAGGCCTTTGGCCTGGCCAGCGATAAGCTGGCAGCACAGACGCTGGCATGGGCACGCCAGCAGGCGGCTAATTAAGACTCGTCGGCCATGGCCTTTAACCACTGGATAAAGGCGTTGATTTTAGGCCATTGCCGGTCCGAGAGCGTGGAAATGTAGTAGCGCTGTGCGCATTGCATTTCCATGCCGGGGAAGGGCGCGATAAGTTCGTTATTCTCCAGGCGCTTGCTCACCAACTTCTTGCGGCCCATGGCAATTCCCACGTGGTTCATGGCCGCGATCACTGCCAGATCCGAACGATCAAACCCCATACCGCGTTGCCCGTCGGCAAATTCCAGATCAAAGTGTTTGGCCCAGGTATTCCACTCCCCGATATCCGAGTCGTAACTCCATGCCTGACGATCGTGCAATAACGTGCAGCGCCGCAGGTTGGCGGGGTTACCCACTAGCTCATGGCGCTCGGCGTACTCCGGGCTGCATACGGGCACGATCGACTCATCCATCAAATGCTGGCAATCGAGTTTCTCCGGCGTTTTGTCATCAAAATAGATCGCCAGATCGATCCCCGCCCCGTGGAAGTTCACCATCTCGTTACCGGTGAGAATATTCAGGCTGATGGCCGGATATTGGCGATCAAAGTCCGCCAGCTTGGGCACCAGCCAGCATTGGGCAATCGACGGGCGGGAGTAGATAGTCAGAGTGCCAGACAGCTCCTGGCTTTTAATCTCCAGTATCTCCTGATTGAGATAGCTGAGTGACGATTTCAATACCCAGAATAGCCGCTCGCCCTCGGGGGTCAGTTCGATCCGGCGGTGAAAGCGCTGAAATAGCTTAAAACCCAACTCGGCTTCCAGGTTGTTGATCCGATGGCTGACGGCGCTGGGAGTGATCGCCAACTCTTCGGCGGCCAGCACGAACGAGCCTTGCCGTGCGGCAATCTCAAACGTATGCAGCTTGGCTAGCTGATAGCCATTCAGGTGCCTGTTGCGGGCGAGTTGGTGCTTTTCGTCGTACATGGTTATCGCCTGTTAATCAGTAGGGGTGCCGCATGCTGCGCCGGTTATAAATCATCAAGGAGTATATCGAAATCCGGGCTTAAAGATGAAGTAATGTGATTCAAAGGCAGGAATAGTGCCAAATGTTGACCTAAATCACCTGATTGATTGAATCTGGCTCATGTGAAGAGGCGTTTTGATCGTTTGTCAGCGCTGGGGCGTTAGTTTCCAATAGGAGTGAAATTTATCCTGGAAGGACGCTGAACATGGACTCGCAGATCTGGGTAGTCGCTACGTTATTAAGCAGCATCATTATCATTATTCTCACTATCGTAAAATTCAAGATCCACCCGTTCCTGGCGCTGCTGCTGGCCAGTTTTTATGTGGGAGCCCTGATGGGCATGAACCCGCTGGAAATGGTCAATGCCATTGAAGGCGGCATCGGCGGGACCTTGGGCTTCCTGGCGGCGGTGATTGGTTTAGGTACCATTCTGGGCAACATGATGGAAGTGTCCGGGGCGGCAGAACGCATAGGCATCACCTTGCAAAAGTGCCGTTGGCTATCGGCTGACGTGATCATGGTGCTGGTGGGGCTGGTCTGCGGCATTACGCTGTTTGTTGAAGTGGGCGTGGTGTTGCTGATCCCGCTGGCGTTCTCGATTGCCAAAAAAACCAATACCTCCTTGCTGAAGCTGGCGATCCCTCTGTGTACCGCATTGATGGCCGTGCACTGTGTGGTTCCTCCACATCCGGCGGCGCTGTTTGTCACCAACAAGTTGGGTGCCGATGTGGGCTCGGTGATTGTGTATGGTTTGATTGTCGGGCTGGCCGCTTCGCTGATTGGTGGGCCGCTGTTCCTCAAGCTGGTCGGTAAGCGTCTGCCGTTCAAACCGGTCCCCGCCGAGTTTTCCTCCGTGCAGGTGCGTAACGAGCAGGACTTGCCTTCGTTGGGTGCCACACTGTTTACCGTGCTATTGCCGATCATTCTGATGTTGGTGAAAACCGCAGCGGAACTCTATATGGCCAAAGACAGCGCGCTGTATACCTTCCTGGAGTTTATCGGCAACCCGATCACCGCCATGTTTATCGCCGCCTTCGTGGCCTACTACGTGCTGGGTATTCGCCGCAATATGGGCATGGGCACCTTGCTGACCAAAACGGAAAACGGTTTCTCTTCCATCGCCAACATCTTGCTGATTATCGGGGCCGGTGGTGCATTCAACGGCATATTAAAAGCCAGTGGGCTGGCAGATACGCTGGCCGTGATCCTGTCGAATATGGATATGCATCCGATCTTGCTGGCCTGGCTGGTGGCTATCTGCCTGCATGCGGCGGTAGGGTCGGCTACAGTAGCCATGATGGGAGCAACGGCTATTGTTGCCCCCGTATTGCCACATTACCCTGGCGTCAGCCCGGAGATCATCGCGTTGGCCATTGGCTCGGGTGCCATCGGTTGCACCATCGTCACCGACTCGCTGTTCTGGCTGGTTAAACAATACTGCGGCGCGACGCTCAGTGAGATGTTTAAGTATTATACCTCGGCCACCTTTATTGCTTCGCTGATTGCGCTGGCAACCACATTCCTGCTTTCTTATATCATTTAGACCAAAAGAGACTAATTATGAATACGTTAGACATTGAAAACCTGGTAGTGAAATTTCCTTTGGTGCAACGGCTGATGGATTTGGATGCGGTGACCTGGTTCAACCCCAATACGACCACGCTGGCGGAAGGGTTACCGTACGTCGGGCTGACGCAAAATGATGTCGCCGAAGCCGAAGCGCGCTTGCAACGCTTTGCTCCGTATCTGTGCCTGGCATTCCCTGAAACGCAGCAAACGAACGGCATTATCGAGTCTGAAGTGGTGGCGATCCCGGCGATGCAGAGCGCGTTGGAGCAGCGTTATGAGCAGGCTATCGCGGGCAAGATGTGGTTGAAAAAGGACAGCCATTTGCCGATTTCTGGCTCCATCAAGGCCCGTGGCGGCATCTATGAAGTGCTGACCCATGCGGAAAAGCTGGCCATCGAGGCGGACATGCTGACGGTAGACGACGATTACAGCATCCTGTTTAGCGACAAGTTCCGCCAGTTCTTCAGCCAGTACAGCATCGCAGTGGGTTCAACCGGCAACCTGGGGATGTCGATTGGCATCATGAGCGCCAAGCTGGGGTTCAGCGTCAGCGTGCATATGTCTGCCGACGCTCGCGCCTGGAAAAAACGTAAGCTGCGTGAACACGGCGTTAACGTGGTGGAGTACGAGCAGGATTACGGCGTGGCGGTGGCTCAAGGGCGTAAGCAGGCGGAGTCTGACCCGCACTGTTTCTTTATTGATGATGAGAACTCGCAAACCCTGTTCCTCGGCTATGCGGTGGCCGGTGGTCGCCTGAAAAAGCAGTTTGCGCAGATGAACATCCAGGTTGATCAGGACCATCCGTTATTTGTCTATTTGCCCTGTGGCGTAGGCGGCGGGCCTGGTGGAGTAGCGTTTGGCCTCAAGCTGGCGTTTGGTGACCATGTGCACTGCATCTTTGCCGAGCCGACGCACTCACCTTGCATGCTGCTTGGGATCCACACCGGGCTGCACGATCACATTGCGGTGCAGGATCTGGGGATTGATAACGTCACGGCGGCGGATGGATTGGCTGTCGGCCGGGCTTCCGGGTTTGTCGGGCGTGCCATGGAACGCTTGCTGGACGGTTTCTATACCCTGAGCGATCAGGAGATGTACGACCTGCTTGGCTTGCTCGCTGATATTGAGGGCATTCAGTTGGAGCCTTCTGCGTTGGCTGGCATGGCCGGGCCGGTTCGAGTCTGCGCCGACCCACATTATCTGGACAGCCACCAGATCGATGCCCAACGGATCGCTAATGCGACGCATTTGGTGTGGGCAACCGGCGGTGGCATGGTGCCTGAGGAAGAAATGGCCAAGTACCTCGCAGCGGCAAAACGCTAGCGCTATATGCGGTTAAAAGGGTGCAGCATGCTGCGCCCCTACGGTCGAACATGTGCGATCCTCAAACAAGTTACCACCGGCTCACCCTGTAGGGGCGCTGCATGCTGCGCCCGTTTCGCTAGATCCTTCCTCACGTTTCCCTCAACAAGAACAATAAATCGTCGTCATAGTTTGACCTCGATCAGAGTATCGTCTTGATGCGCCCATCATAATGAGAATTACTCCCATTATAAGAATGCCTATCATGACCATGCGTATTATTGGACGGATCCTGTTTTTCTGCGCCGGATGGTTTCTTCTCAGCTCTGTCGCCCTGGCTGCCGCAGATTACCAACAGTTGAGCGATGACATTCAGTCACGCCTGGATAAAACCTCGCAGTTCTACCAGCAACAACAGATTGCTGAAGCCCGCAGTGAAGTACAGATGGCCTATTTTGAGGTGTTCGAAAACCTCGAAGGCCCGATCCGCATCAACATTTCCGCGCAAAAAAGCTATCAGATGGAGGCTGCCTTTGGCGAAATCCGCAAGATGATCGGCGATGGCAAGCCGCAGGCGGAGGTCGATGCCAAAATAGCCTGGCTGAAAAACGAGTTAAACGGCGTGCTGCCGGTATTGAGCGGGGGGCACAAACTCACGGCGGAGCAGCAGCACGGCGCTTATGACAACGAACAAATCGCACCTTATTGGCAGCAGAGCTTTAAAACCATCGATGACCTGTTGGCCGAAGCCGTTGGCCTGTATCAAAGCAACAGCTACGCTGAAGCCAGTAAAAAGGTGCAACAGGCGCAGTATGACGGCTTCAAAAATTCCGAAATGGAAACCTCGCTGCGGCAAAATCGCTCCTCCCAGCAGGCCGGTGATATTAACCGCCAGTTCTCTGAGCTGATCAAACTGAGCGGCGAACCGGACCGGATGAACGAGGTCGGCTACCGTGTTACCACCTTATTGCAGGATCTTGAAGACTTGCTGCCTGGGCTGCCAACCACCCGTGATGACCAAGTTGTTGCAGCCACGCCTGATGCCAATGACGCCACGGTGGATGCGGACTGGCAGAAAGTAACCAACGATATTGATAAAGCGGTGAATGCTGCCATTGCGCAATACGCCAGCGGTGATGCCAAAGGCGCCATGATGGCGATCCAGGATGCTTACTTCGACCTGTTTGAAGCCAGCGGCATGGAGAACAAGATCGGCTCGCGCGACTCGGCCTTTAAAACCCGCATCGAAGGTTACTTCACGCGCATGGTCAGCCAGATCAAGGCGGGGCAACCGCTTGATACGGTGAAGGAGCAGTCTCAGGCGCTGCAAACCGATTTGGCGGCGGCGGTAGAGATGTTGGGCACCGGCGGCCAGACCAACTGGAGCCTGCTGATTTACAGCCTGTTAATCATCGTGCGCGAAGGCCTGGAAGCCTTGCTGATCGTCGCGGCTATCGTCGCATATCTGGTGAAAAACAATCATCACGACAAACTGCCGCTCATTCGCCAGTCGGTGTATGTCGCGCTACTGGCCAGCGTGATCACCGCCGTGATTTTCCAGTGGCTGTTCTCTAACTCTGGTGCCAGCCGTGAACTGCTGGAAGGGTTCACCATGCTGATCGCGGTGGTGATGCTGTTCTCCATGAGTTACTGGCTGCTGTCAAAAGTGGAAGCCAAACAGTGGAAAGCCTATCTGGAAGGTAAGCTTTCGCACTCGTTAAGCAGCGGATCGATGGTTGGCCTGTGGCTGACCAGCTTCCTGGCGGTCTACCGCGAAGGGGCGGAAACCGTGCTGTTCTATTTTGCCCTGATGGGGGATTCCAGCTCGATGGAAGGGCATCTGTCCATTCTGGGCGGGTTCCTGATCGGCTGTGTGATCTTGCTGATCGCCTACCTGATCATGCGCTACAGCGTCGTCAAATTACCTCTCAAACCGTTCTTTATGTTTACCGGCAGCTTTATGTACCTGATGGCCTTTGTGTTTGCTGGCAAAGGTGTGCTGGAGCTGATCGAAGGCAAACTGTTTGAGCCAACGTTGCTGAGCGGCGTGCCAGAAATTTCCTGGCTGGGTATTTACCCTTATGTCGAAACGCTGATACCGCAGGCGATCCTGCTGATTGCCGCCGTATTTGCCCTGTGGGTCATGAGGCGGGGAACCGTAGCAACAAGTCGGGGGTAACACCCCGCAGTATTTCTGGGATGATTTTTTAATCTGAACGATTATTTAGCGAGGATGATAACAACTATGGCTATGAACAAAAAATTAATCAGTGGCGCACTGATCGCCGGGATCTTCACCGCACCAGCGGCGTTTGCCTTCAAAGAGTACCCTGCTGGCGAGCCGGTAAAAATGAACGAGCTGGAGATCGCGGCCGTCTACCTGCAACCGATCGATATGGATCCGCGTGGCATGGGGCTGCCAGCGGCTAAAGCCGACATCCACCTGGAAGCGGATATCCACTCGGTTGAGGGCAACAAGAACGGTTTTGGCGCGGGCGAATGGATGCCTTACCTGACCATCGCCTACACCCTGACCAACACCGATACCGGTGAGAAGCAGGAAGGCACCTTTATGCCAATGGTTGCCAGCGATGGCCCACACTACGGTGCCAACATCAAGATGATGGGCGTGGGCAACTATAAGGTGACCTATCATATCGATCCGCCATCCAAGGCAGGCCTGCATCGCCATACCGATAGTGACACCGGCGTTGGCCGCTGGTGGAAACCTTTCGATGTCAGCTTCGACTTCAAATATGTTGGTCTGAACTGATTTAGCCGTAAAGGTTTCACTATCAACAGGCCGGGCAGGCAGCAATGTTTCCCCGGCCGTTGGCGTTTAAATGCTAACGCCACACGACGTTCTCCGTTGGTTGCCATGATTGGACAAGCTCATCATTAACGGATAACGGTTTATACCCAATTGCCGCTCAGGCTGAGCTTGTCAGTGAGCGGGGTGTACAGTCATCATGAGCTATTTTCTTGTTTCGGTACTGCAATCTTTCCTGCCCGTTGCCCTGCTGCTGGGGCTGAGTTGGACAATACGCCAAACTCCCCTGGTGCGCCCGATGGTGCTGCTGAGCCTGATCGGCTTTTTTGGCGGCACCTTTACCGCGGCTCATCTGCCTGATTCACAGCAATGGGCGCTGTGGTTTACCGGCCTGCAAATCGCTCTGATCCTGTTGTTCCTGCTTAACCAGTTTACCTCTGGTTCGCGTTCGGGCTATGTCTGGCAATTTATCCTGGTGCTGGTGGCTTCGCTGCGTTGGGGGAAAACGCCTAACCTGGGGGCGATCACCGCCACCGACGTCATCAACACCGAGCTGTTGCTCAATATCAGTGCTGTGATTGCTGGCATTATCATCGTAGCGTTTGCCGGGGCGCTATTGGCCGCCTGCGTGCGTCAGGTTCGCACTTTGCGCTGGCCGCTGCTGCTATTGCTGGCGTTGTTGCTACTGGCACCGCTCTCCGGCGAACTGATGCTGGCATTAATGAAGCTCCAGGTGCTGGAACTCACCAAATCCTTGCTGAGCTATGTGGCCAAAGTCACCAATGCCAACGGCCTGATTAACTATTTCTGCGGCGGATTGCTGCTGCTGACGGCTCTGGTTTACCTGTTGAAAGTCGTCATACCGCGCCGTCGGGCGCAGGTGGAACCGCGGCCCATCGAACACCGTAAGGCCGTTGCCCACTATCAAAATTCCCGGCGCGTGTTGGTGATGACCTTGCTGCTGGCGGTGATTGCTGCCGGTTCCCAACTTTACTGGGACAAAATTGCCTCCCAGCCCCCGCGTTTATCTGAAGCCTTGCCGGTGACGTTGAATGCCGATGGGCTGGTCCATATCCCGATAGAACAGGTCAAGGATGGCAAACTGCACCGCTTTGTCTGGGTGGCTGACGACGGTAAAGCCGTGCGCTTCTTCGTGATCAACCGCTACCCAGACAAATTGCGCCTGGGCGTGGTGTTCGATGCCTGCCTGCTGTGCGGCGATCAGGGCTACGTGATGGAAGGCAACCAGGTGATTTGCGTGGCCTGCGACGTACGGATATTTATTCCGTCGATCGGTAAGCCAGGTGGCTGTAACCCGGTGCCGATCGAAGAGTGGGATATGACCGCCACGGATTTGGTCATCAGCAAGAAATCGCTGGAGTCCGGCCTTAACTATTTCAGCACCATCATTACGCTGGAAGTCACCGACCCGGTTGACGGTAGCAAGCTGACCAACACCAAAGCGGAACATCGCTACAACTACGCCGGTAAAACCTATTTCTTCTCCAGCGCGGCCAACTATGAAGCCTTCCGCGACACGCCAGAGAAATTCATCAAGGAAGGGGAATAACCATGTTATGGCGCATGCTGCAACAGTCGTGGTATCGCAATATCCGCAAAAAATCGCTGGCGGTGATCACCATTTTTCTGGCGGCGGGCCTGGTTTCTGCTCTGCTGGCCGTGTCGATCGATATCGGCGACAAGATGGCCCGGGAGATGAAATCCTATGGCGCTAACATCCTGATCGAACCGGCCGGGCAGGCGACCTTGCCCTCGCTGTTCGGTGAGAAAAACAACCCGCTGGCCGGTCAGGATTTTCTCGACGAGGCCGAACTACCCAATATCAAAGACATCTTCTGGCGCAATAACATCATCGGCTTTGCCCCGTTGCTGAGCGGTGAAGTCAGCGTACAGCAACGGGTAATACCGGTGTTAGGGACCTTCTTTGAGCAGAAGGTCAACGTACCGGATGAAGAGAACTATCAGACCGGCCAGAAGATTATCAGCCCTTATTGGCAGGTGACCGGCCAGTGGCCTGATGAAAGCGGCACGGCCAATCAGGCACTGGTTGGCCAACAGTTGGCTCAACAGAGCGGCTGGAAGATTGGCGACACCATTACTGTCAAAGGTCCAGCAGCGGCGTTGGAGGTGACGATCAGCGGCATACTGGCCAGCGGCGGCGATGAAGAACAGCAACTGGTGCTGCCCTTGGCGCAGGCTCAGAACTTGCTGGGGCTGAAGGGCAAAGTGCAGGCCATCCGCGTATCCGCGCTGACGGTGCCGGAGAACGAGCTGTCACGTAAGGCCAGGGCCGATCTGGAGTCACTGGACGCAGAAGAATACGACCTGTGGTATTGCACCGCGTATGTCTCGTCCATCGCCCATCAGTTGGAAGAGGCGATATCCGGTTCCGGCGTTCGCCCAATTTGGCAGGTGGCCGCCTCAGAAGGGATTGTGATCGAGAAGATCCAACTGTTGCTGGCGGTGGTGACGCTGGCTGCGCTGTTGGCCTCCGCCATGGGCATTGCCTCGCTGATGACCAGCAATATTATGGAGCGCACCAAAGAGATTGGCCTGATGAAAGCGCTGGGGGCCAGACAGTGGCAGATCATGATGCTGTTCTATCTGGAGGCGGCAATGAGCGGCATTATTGGCGGCCTGTTAGGCTGCATCGCTGGCTGGGGATTGGCTAAGGGGATTGGTTTGATGCTGTTCGGAGCGCCGCTGAGTTTTGCCTGGATTGTGGTGCCTTGCGTGCTGGTGCTGTCGGTACTGATTGCGCTGGCAGGGACCTGGTTCCCGGCTCGCCGCATCGCTCATCTCTACCCGGTGGAGGTGTTGTATGGCCGTTAATTCCTCTCAGAGCATGTTCTGGCGCCTGGTGTTCCGCGCGCTGCGCTTACGGATGCAGCGGGTGGTGGTGGTGTTTGCAGCGTTGGCGGTAGGGGCGGCGATCGTCACCGCGATGTCTGCGGTGTATTTTGATATCAACGCCAAAATGAGCCAGGAGCTACGCACCTTCGGCGCCAACTTTTATGTTGGGCCAGGGATGGGGAATTCTATGGCGGAGAAGAGTTATCAGCAGATTGTCGACAACGCCCCACCAGGGCTGGTGACGGCCAATAGCCCATATCTATACGGCATGGCGCGTACCGAACTGGAAAAGGTAGTTGTGATGGGCGTGTGGTTCGAATCGCTCAAGCAGATCGTTCCTTACTGGCAGGTGACGGGTAACTGGATTGGCGTCAGCTTTGACGATCGCAATGCGATGATCGGCTACAAGCTGGCAAACCGCCTCGAACTGAAGGTGGGCGATTCGGTGGTGCTGGTGGAAGGGGAGCAGAAGAAAAAGTTGCAGATCAAAGGCATTGTCGAAGCCGGTGACGCCACGGATAACGTGCTGATTATCAACCTGCCGCTGGCCCAAAGTTGGCTACATCAGCCGGACCTGATCAGCCACGCCTTATTCAGTGTGAACAACGAACGCGGTCAGGTGGAGCAGTTTGCCGAGCAGTTGCAAAAACGCTATCCCGATCTGGAGATCCGCCCGATCCGCAAGGTTTCGGCTTCTGAAGGCCAGGTATTGGACAAGATCAAAGGGCTGATGGGGTTGGTATCGGTGGTTATTCTGGTGCTATCAACGCTGTGCGTGAATACCACCTTGATGGCGATCGTTAGCGAACGGTCGCGGGAGTTTGCCTTACAAAAAGCGTTAGGCGCCAAAAGCAGCGACATCGTGCGCCAGATTATGGCCGAGACCTTGATCATCGCGCTGTTCGCCGTGGTGGTCGGCATTATTGCTGGCTACATCCTGGCACAGGTTCTAGGGCATACCGTGTTCTCTGCCTCTATCGGGCTGCGGGCGCAGGTTATTCCACTGACGGTCATTCTTTCATTGCTGGTTGCCCTGATTGCAGCCGCACTGCCAACCTATCGCGCCGTGAATATTGAGCCGGCCAAAGTGTTAAAAGGAGAGTAACGGTGACTCAACAGCAACCGACCAACGATCAGCAACTCTCACCCTGGGTAATTGAAACCCGTCATCTCTACAAACGCTTCGGCCAGGTGGTGGCACTCGAGGATATTAACCTCAAGATCAAGCGTGGCGAATTTGTGGCCATCATGGGAGCCTCGGGTTCGGGCAAAACGACGCTAATGAACATCCTGACCTGCCTGGATACCGTCAGCGACGGGCAAGTATTGCTGGACGGTGTAGACGCCGCCGGGCTGGATGAAGAAGGGCGCAGAGCCTTCCGTTCCGACAAGATTGGCTTGGTATTCCAACAGTTCCACCTGATCCCGTTCCTGACCGCGTTAGAGAACGTGATGCTGGCCCAGCACTACCATAGCGTGGTGGATGAAGTGGCCGCTCGCAAGGTGTTGGATCAGGTTGGCTTAGGCCACCGTTTTGATCACTTGCCGAGCCAGCTTTCTGGGGGGGAACAGCAGCGCGTCTGTATTGCCAGAGCGCTGGTCAATGAACCTCCGGTGATTTTTGCCGATGAGCCAACCGGCAACCTGGATGAACAAAACGAGCAGATGGTGCTGGGCTTGTTAACCGAACTGCACAAGCTGGGGCGCACCATCGTGATGGTTACCCACAACCCGGAACTGGGCAAGTTTGCCGATCGCATCGTGCGCTTGCAGCACGGCAAGTATCAGGGCGAAGAGCTTAACGACCATGAGGTGGAGCATGTTAGCTAATGCTAAAAAGTTCGGCGGTATCCTGTTAATCGGGGCCGCGTTACTGCTTAACGGCTGTAAAGAAGAGAAGGCCGAGATCGGCGCTGCGGCCCCTGCGCTGGCGGCCTACGATTTGCAAGGCAACCAGGTTGCGCTGAGCCAGTGGCAAGGCAAGCATGTGTTCCTGAACTTCTGGGCTTCGAACTGCGGTGGTTGCCTGGCCGAAATGCCTGCGCTGGAGAAGCTGAGTAAAGAGTTTGGCGACAGCATCGTGGTGGTGGGCATCAACACGGATAAGGATGAGATGAATATCCAGGCGCTGTTGGATGAACGCCAGGTATCATTCCCCAACGTGCGCGACCAACTGGCGATCACCCAGGAGCGTTATCAGGTGATCGGCACGCCAACCGCCTATCTGATCGACCCGCAGGGCAAGCTGATTGGCCAGTATGTTGGCATGCTGAAAGAACCCGATATCAAGACGATCTTCGAACAGTCCCGGCAGAAAGGGTAGTCGTTAGCCCAAATTTCCCCCTCACCCCGACCCTCTCCCAAAGGGAGAGGGGGTCAGTTCTGTGTCGTGGGCAGGTGCAGGAGTTGATTTGTGGCACATTCTGTCCCCTCTCCTGGGGGAGAGGGTGAGGGGTATGAACTCTTCACCTTAGTAAAGGGTTAGCCTTGAACGACCGGTATGAAACAACAGGGTAAAAGATTGATGAACAAGCAACATGTAGCACTATTAATAACGCTATTGGCCGGTAGCAGCCCGGCATTGGCCCAGAGCCCTGATGTGATCTATAAAAATAGCTGCGCCTCCTGCCATGGCCGCTATGGTGAAAAAAATGCCTTAGGCAAAGCCCGCCCGCTGAAAGATTTAACCCAGCAGGAAATCGCAGAAGGCCTAAGAGCCCGCAAAGCAGGCGAGATCGTGGGCGCTGGCAATAAGGCCAAAGCGCGTTTAAGTGACGAGGATATCGCCGTGCTATCGGAGTATGTGGTGACCTTGAAAAAGTGAGTAGAGCCATTACCCGGCGGGCAAAACATCACAGCGTGAAGTGATCGCGAAACTGTGCCAGTGCTTCGCTACTGTCCCCGGAGGCCCAGCCTTCGAGTGCTATCACACCTTGGTAATTAATCTCCTGCAGCGTTCTGGCAATGGCGCGATAGTTGATTTCCCCGGTCCCAGGCTGCATACGACCAGGCACATCCGCTACCTGGATCTCGCCTATCTGTGTGCCGCAGCGGCGGATCAGTTCAATCAGGTTGCCCTCACCGATTTGTGCGTGATAGAGGTCGAGGTTCATCTTAAGCGCTGGGCTATTGACCGTTTCCACCAACGTCAGTGTGTCAGCTGCGCGGGCAAAAGGCGTGCCGGGATGATCAACCGTCAGGTTCAGGTTTTCCAGGGTAAAGATACGCCCAGCCCGTTCACCGAGTTGTGCTAAACGACGAAGCGTATCGGCAGCCTTCAACCACATGTTACCCGTCACCCTGTCAACCGGTTTCACCGGTAAGCCCTGTGGATCCAGGCCGGTACCGTGTAGGTTCAGGCAGGGGCAGTTCAGCCGATCGGCTATCGTTAGTGAGGTTTCTGCACTTTGCAGCAACTGCGCGATTTCTTGATCATCCGTTAGATTGCCGCTGAGATAACCGGTCATTGAGGTGAAGCGAGCTCCTGTCGCCACCAGTGCATCGATATCCTTATTGGCCCAGCTCCAGATCTCAGCCCCAAAACCCAGCGCATGAATGCGCTCTACACGTTCGATAAAGGGTAAATCCAAAAACACCATTTCTGCACAAACCGAGAGTTGATAGCTGGCCACTAGCGGTCTCCTAATTTAAGGGGGTTATTTACAATTGGTCATCAATATACATGCTTAATTTATTTTTTAATGTCAAAAAAATATAATTTCAGCTTGGTCATAAATTTAGGGGAAAATTAATCTGTTTACATTGTAGAGTTATTGGAGGACATTCGCTGTACTTATTTAATTAGGCCGTAATTTATGTATTCGAGAAGGCGTTTTCTAACAGCAGGCACTGCCCTGATGGGCTTTGCCGTATTCAAACCTTCCTTGTCCTGGGGGAGAATGCCGAGTGAAAGCAGCGACGCTGCCATTTTTATTAAGCTTTCAGTGCTATTAACCAACGGGAAAAAAATGAGTCCGGTAATAGCACTACGTGCCTTGAATTGTTTGCAGGAAGAGGATCCGTCCTTTCAAGAGGAAATGCAGTTGCTGGCCAATGCACTGAGAGTTGCAAATATTCTCTCGGCCGATGAACTGAATAATCATTTGATTATGACTGGCCCCACTGGCGACACCGCCAAGAAAATCATTTCTGCCTGGTATCTTGGTTATACAGGAACACCCGTATCGCTAAGGGCGTCAGATAACACGCGTTTTGTCAGCTATACCGATGCCTTTGCCTATGCTCCTACTTTGGACGCGACAGTGATCCCCACTTATTCCCGAGGCAAGACAAACTATTGGGTGCAGCCACCTATAACCCTCAACAGCGACTAGTTCCCGTTGAAAATGAGAGCAATATCATGAGTAAACACTATGATGCCGATGTGATTGTCATTGGCTCTGGCGCATTGGGCAGTAATGCCGCAACCTTGCTGGCCCGCAGTGGCAAGGCGGTTATTATTCTTGAAGCTGGCGAGAAAATACCGCGCTGGAAGATCGTCGAAAATTTCAGAAACTCATCGAAAAAAGCCAACTATAACTCTCCCTATCCCAACGAGCCTTGGGCCCATCACTCCTATGATGAACAATACATAGAGAATACCGGTTCCTTTGATTTCCGGCCCGGCATGCTGAAACTGGTGGGGGGGACAACCTGGCATTGGGCGGCCGCTTGCTGGCGCTATCTGCCTAGTGATATGAAGCTAAAAACATTGTATGGCGTGGGGCGCGATTGGCCACTGGAATACCACGAGCTGGAGCCTTTCTACCACCAGGCCGAAGTGGCTTTGGGGGTTTGCGGCAGTAATACCGACGATCAGAGTGGGCAGGGCGGCAGTGCTTTTCCTCCACGTTCGCAGCCGTATCCGATGTTACCTGAAGGTGAAACCTATCTATTCCAGCGGTTGAAAAGCCGAATGGCTCCGGCAGGTTATCATTTTATCCATGAACCCAATGGGCGTGCTACTCGTCCGTATGATGGTCGCCCCGCCTGCAGCGGTAATAATAACTGTATGCCGGTATGCCCGATTGGTGCCATGTACAGCGGTGATCAACATGCCCAACATGCGCAAGATGCCGGGGCACGTTTATTCACGGATTCAACCGTGTGGAAACTGGAAAAAGGCGTTGATGATAAAATTGTCGCAGCTCATGTTCGCAGCTCTAAAGGTGTCGATACGCGGTTAACCGCAAAATACTTTATCGTTGCCGCTCACGGGCTGGAAACGGCAAAACTGTTGTTAATGTCGGATATCGCCAACAGTTCCGATCAGGTGGGGCGCAATTTAATGGATCACACCGGCATGGGCCTGCAGTTTCTGGCCGATGAACCTCTTTGGCCGGGGCGAGGCGCCGTACAGCAAGGGGGAATATTCAACTCTCGCGACGGCGATTTTCGTAAAACAAGAGCGGCAATCAAGCACGCCATTGCTAACAATGTTCCCAATATGGCCGTAGCACAACGTCTGATAGCTCAAGGTGTCATAGGTAGCGAACTGGACAAACAGATCCGCCATCAGGCGGCACGCTGGGTCGATATTTCCACTGTGTTTGAAACCCTCCCCCAGGCAAGCAACACCGTACGCCCAAGTACCACACGCAAAGATGCATTGGGCATTCCGATGCTGACGGTGAATTACGAAGTCGATGACTATGTCAAAGCGGCAAAACCCGTGGTGGAGGCGGATTACAAAAGATTCGTCGCTCTGATGGGGGGCACCGTCATTAATGACAATACTGGCTGGCAAAACCGTGACCATTTAATGGGGACCGTCATCATGGGCGATAACCCAAAAGATTCAGTGGTAAACCACGAGTGCCGGTGCTGGGATCATAGCAACCTGTTTCTCGCGACGACTGGGGTGATCCCCGCTTCGGGAGTCGTCAATCCCACGTTGACGGGCGTAGCTCTGAGTATTCGCGCAGCTGAAATCATTGAGCGTGAGATTTGAATATGAAGATACTTTTCAGGTTTCTCGCTGTAACCGTGTTGTTTATTGGGTTTAGCCACTCTTTGGCTGTACTTGCCGCCGATAAGGCGTTGGTTGAGCGTGGCAGATATATTGCGATCGCTGCTGATTGTGGTGCCTGCCATCGCCAGGCTCTCAATAATGGCGTTCCCTTTGCTGGGGGATACGCGATCGAGTCACCGATGGGGCGTATCATCGCCAGTAATATTACCCCCTCGAAGCAGTACGGCATCGGTAATTATAGCGAACAGCAGTTTGCCAAGGCTGTGCGTGAGGGTATCGCCGCTGATGGCAAGAATCTCTATCCAGCTATGCCATACACTTCATACCGTGATATGACTACGGCGGATGTACAGGCGCTTTATGCCTACTTTATGCAGGGGGTTGAACCCGCAGATATTCCCCCTTCGGCACGTACCGATCTGAGTTTCCCGTTTAATATCCGGCAGATTATGTGGGGTTGGAATCTGTTGTATCTCAGCGGCGCTTCTGCTGATAAGGCAGAGGCGCTTCCTGGTTCATTGGATCGCGGTAAGTATTTGGTTGAGGTGTTGGCGCATTGCAGTGCCTGCCATACCCCACGCAATATCATGATGGCAGAGCAGAGTAGCCTTAACCTTGCCGGTAGCCCGCTTGGTGGCTGGTACGCCCCTAATATTACCCCTGATAAGAGTGGCATTGGCGATTGGAGCCAGCGGGATCTGGTCACCTACCTGAAAACCGGGCATCTGGTTGGCAAGGCACAGGCGGCAGGTGCGATGGCGGAGGCCGTCGAAAATAGCTTCAGCTTAATGACGGATGATGATTTGAATGCGATCGCTTCATGGGTTAAGCAGGTGCCAGCCATTCCTACGGCGGTAGCCAACATTGGGCTTCAATCGCCACGGGGTGGGGTTGATATCAATAGCGTTCTCATCGGGCAGGGAACCCTGACAGACAGCTCAACAACGGACGGAGCTAAACTTTATGAAAATGCTTGCGCTAGTTGCCATGGCCATGACGGTCAGGGAACCGACGATAGCTTTTATCCCGCATTAACTCGCAACCGTGCGGTTTCCGCATTCGGTCCGCAGAATTTGGTGATGGTCATCGTGGAAGGTATCCAACGTAAAACCAGTAACACCGATATCAGCATGCCCGCATTTGCTGAACAGTTAAACAACGCGCAAATTGCCTCAGTCAGTAACTATGTCCGCAGTCGTTTTGCCGGTATTGACGATAAAGTGACTGCGCAGGATGTACAGACCCTTCGTGATGGTGGGGAGCCTCCGTTTATAATGCGATACATAAACTGGCTAATGACCGCAGGGATATTGGTGATGGTGTGTTTGTTGGGCGGCTTTTGGTATTGGCGAAAAATAAGGCGTTCAGGCAGACAGCAAATTCGCTGATTCTATCAGTGTCACCCCCTTCCAAAAGGAAGGGGGAACGGATGTAGCGCAAAATTAATCACAGCGCCCATGGTTGATTTTGGTCAGGGGAAGGTTGATGTCGAATATTTTCAGATGAATATTTTTAGCCCCCATCGCCTCAGCCCTTTTGACGTGGTGTTCGGCATATTTTTCGGCAAACGCTCGGTTTTCGAAAAAGTATATCCCGCCCGCCTCGCCGGTGTGCTCATTCTCAGTCCAGATCTTGGAGATGAAACCCGGTTCTTGATTGATGCTTTCGGCCAGCGATTGCGCATTTTTGGACAGGGTTGCACCAAGCTGGTCGGCTGGGAAACTAAAATCAATCTGTAAAATGACACTCATATCGTGATCCTTTTGGTAGCTGGTGGTTTTATAGCAAACAGGGTTATTCCGTGGTGTGTTCTGCAACAGGGGGTAACTGTGCGCTGAGATGGTTAAGTAATGTCTCTGAGTCCACATAACCCGTAGAGAGCAGGGATATTTCCCCATGGCGTTCTAGCAACAGGGTGGGGAAAGAGCGAACGCCCCATTGGCGGCACAGCGCAAAGTCTTGGCTAACCGCCACTCTGGCCCGTTGTGACGTAAAGGTTTGGCTGAATTCGTCAAATGGCAGGCCAACCCGATCGCAGATGTCATGATAAAACTCCTCGGTTTTAGGATCCTGCCCATCGACATAGAATTTGTACTGGGTTGCTGCGAGAAACGGCAACGCTGCAGAGGAAGGTAAACCTCGCTCAGCCAACAACAGGGAAGCCGTTGTGACTGCCCGGCAGGCCGGCTCGGTATCGTAGTTGAATTGTGCTGCTTCCAGCAGGCTGAAACCAAACGGTTGGCCGGTTTTTTTCTGGATGTGGCTCCACTCCTGCCTTAAGAAGGCTTTGAATGCCAAATTCCAAGGATCGCCGCCGCCAGCGCGCAAACCCCCCATGGTCATCACAAAACTCAGGCCATGTTGATCGCAATACTCCGCCAGTTGCTTCACCGCAGGTGAAATACCCCAGCACCAAGAGCACATCGGATCGCCGACGTAACGAATGACGATATCGCTGGACATGGTTGTCTGCCGTTGAGTACCAGGGGACTCATCGGGCAGAAGACAACTGCCGGTGGTGGGATCGCATTGCATCATGATGGAGACTCCAAGCTGGGTTGATATCGCGATAGTCATGATATTTGACAGCAAAAATTAATAAATAGACTATAAAAGCTAACTCTGTTCAACATTTGTGAACAAATGGACAAACTTGCAGCCATGGCCACTTTTGTCAAAGTGGTTGAAACCGGAAGCTTCACCCGCGCGGCTATCGCCATGGGGCTTCCCAAAGCGCGGATCTCCCAGCGGATTAGCGATCTTGAGCGCGCGCTGAGCGTGCGCCTGTTGCATCGAACGACCCGGGCGTTGAGCCTGACGGAGGATGGCAGCGCCTATTTTGAGCGCTGCCAGCAAATTCTCGCGGAAATCGATGAATTGGAAGGGGGGCTCAGCGGCGGGGTAACAACGCCGAGCGGCAAGATCCGTATCGAGGCTTTGGCCTCGATTGCGCGTTGGATCCTTGCACCTCAGTTGCATGACTTTCAGGCGCGTTTTCCAGAGATCGTGGTGCGGCTTGCCAGCAGCGATCGCATCAGCAATTTGTTTGAGGAGGGTATCGACTGCGCTATCCGTGGCGGCATACTGGAGGACTCAACGCTGGTGGCCAGGCACGTTTGCGACGTGCAGATGGGCTTGTATGCTTCAGTGGATTACCTCCGTTCAGCGCGGGCTATCAGGCAGCCTGAAGATCTTCAGCATCATCGATGGGTTGGGGGTTTTGGCATTCAGCGCGGTAAGCAGCTTACCTGGCATCTGCAATCGGCAAACCGGAGCATTGCGGTAGTAGGCAACAGCAGTTTGCTGATCGAAGATCCTGATGTGGCTATGAGTGCCTGTCTTACCGGGGCAGGCATCTGCTCCGGAGCCCCCTTCGCGGTGGAAAGCTATGTGAAGAGTGGGCTCTTGCAGCCGGTGTTACCCGAGTGGCACTTTGCTCCACGGCCAATTCATATCATCTATCCCACCGGCAAGCATTTGTCGGTTCGGGTGAGAAGCTTTGTGGATTGGTCATTTGAGCTGATGAAAACTCATCCGCTGTTGGCGATGACGCCTTTAGCGCTGGCAAAATCACTGAGTTGAGTCGTTTGAAGGCTGGTTAACCGGGGGATAAAGAGGTGGATGGCGTTGCCGCACATCCACCCAATAATCGAGGATCAGTGAACCTTTTTACCATCGACAATGATGTGATGCGGGCTGCGAGCCTTCGGATGGATGAAGAAATGCCCTTCCTGAGCGCTATCCGTGCTGATTGGCACCAGCGTGATATTTTTCGCTCCGGCAGCTTTATTATGCAGTGCATAAATAATGAAGGGGATTACCAGCACCACCAGGAAGCACACCACCAGTAAACCGGCATAGACGTCGTTAGCTTCCCCACCCGGTAGCCCCGAAGGAGGGAAGAAGGAGACGACAAAGGCTACCAGAGAGGTCAGCAACCCAATGACCGCCACTGCAATTTTAACCCCATTGCCACCCGGTATATTAAAGGTGCGCTTGTTATTCGGCTGCTTGCGGATCAACTGGATATAAGCCAGGAATAACAGGAAATAGCTGCAAAGATAAATCACCACCGTCAGCGCCAGTGCAATCAGGAACGACATGTTATTGCCCCCCCCGGTATTGGTCAGCACAATCAGTGCCACCGAGGTGATGAGTAACTGGGAAATGACCAGCACCACCGGGACGCCGTTTTTGTTCATTTTGGCAAAGCGGGCAGGCAGGATCCCTTGTTGTGCCGTCACTAACATCCCGCGGGAAGGCCCAACTATCCATGCCGCGATCTCAGCTAGCACTCCGAGGAGCAACAGCGCAGCGATACCGCGGATAGCCCATTCGAAACCCGTCCCCAAATGATTGATCAGCACCGTGAAGGTTTGCATCACGCCTGCAGAGAGGTTGATTTGCTCATGGGGTATTACGGCGGCAATGGACAACCCGCCGATTGAACTCAGGCAAATTGCCGCAAACATCAACAGCAGCATGGCGAGCGGATAATCGCGGCCCGGGTTTTTCATCTCATTGACGTGGGTAGCGGAGGCTTCCACCCCCATATAGCTCAGGATGAAGGCCACAAACACCACTAACGTGCTCATGCTGGTGAAGTCCGGCAAGAAGGTTTCGGCATTCATTTCAATCGCAATGGGAGCACCAGAGCGCAGATAAGTGACGGCCAGGATCACCAGAATTGCGGCTGGCAGCAGAATACCGGCAAAAAAACCAATCTTGGCGATGCGAGCGGTATTCTTGGTGCCACCAAACTGAGTCAAGGCCAGACCCCATAAAATAATCAGTGCGGCGACGGTCTTAACTATCGGATCGTTATTGAGTTCGGGCCAGTTAAGAATATAGGACAGCGCCCCTAGCACGAAGTAGAGCATCGGGATAAAGCCTATCGCGATTTGCAAATAGCCAAACGAAATAGCGGCAAACCCCCATTTCTCACCGAGGGTTTTAGAAACCCAGGTAAACACGCCACCCTCCTGCCAACCCTCAACCGTTGCCATTTCAGCGGCACACAATCCTACCGGAATGAACCACAGCAAGCCGCCAAGGATCAGGAAGAAGGTCAGTGAAAAACCAGAGGTTGCAAACGTTGGGTATTCGTAAACCGCCATCACCATTGATGCCGTTATGGCAAAAAAGCCCAACAGCGTGAGTTGTTTTGGCGCAGCGATGATTTGAGTGCTAGCCATGGCAATTCTCCTGGGACAAGCGAAGATGCTTGCCAGTTAATTTTTTATGGTTAACAGGAGTGGCGAAGAGCAGACCACTCCATTAACAGATCAGATGTGGATCAGCCGTGGTTAAAACCGGCCGCTTCATCTTCCGTAAGTGGATTAACCACCGGATGACTTTCGAAATGCTCAAGTGCTCGCTTCAGATCGTCAAGCAACAGGCTACCCAGGTCAAAACTCACGCCGTGGCGTACTAGAATACGCTGGATCACCAGATCTTCCCGATTAGCTGGCATGGAGTATGCGGGTACCTGCCAGCCGCGTGAGCGTAATTTATCGGCGAGGTCATACAACGTGTAGCCACCGATATTGGCGCCGTCTTTCAGTTTCCAGGCCAGCGCCGGGATGCCTTTACCACTGTCGCCATCAAACAGGATTTCAAACGGACCGAGCTTACCGATCTCGTCGGCAAGATACTGGGCCGTGGCATAGCAGGCGTTATGGACTTTGGCGTAGCCTTCGCGGCCAAGGCGTAAGAAGTTGTAGTACTGAGCGATGATCTGCCCACCAGGGCGTGAGAAGTTGAGCGCAAAGGTAGGCATATTGCCGCCAAGATAGTTGACGTTGAAAATAAGCTCTTCGGGCAGGTCTGCCGCTTCACGCCATACCACCCAGCCCGCACCCAGAGGGGCCAGCCCAAACTTGTGGCCTGAGGTATTGATGGATTTTACGCGGGGCAGGCGGAAATCCCATTCCAGATCGGGGGCACAGAATGGGGCAAGAAAGCCGCCGCTGGCACCGTCGACATGAATAGGAATATCCAGCCCGGTGTCTTGTTGCAGCTTATCGAGTGCGTCGCTGACCGCTTTTACCGGCTCGTACTGGCAGGTAAAGGTCACTCCGAGGGTGGGGACTACACCTATGGTATTCTCATCGACTCGTTTCAGTACCTCTTCCGGGCTCATGATCAGACGATCGCCTTCCAGAGGGATTTCTCGCAATTCTACATCGAAATAACGCGCGAATTTGTGCCAGCAAATTTGCACTGGTCCGCAGATCATATTGGGTTTATCGGTTGTCAGGCCCTGCGCGGCACGCTTTTTGCGCCATTGCCATTTCAACGCCAACCCACCTAACATAGCGGCTTCTGACGAGCCAATGGTGGAGCAGCCCAGCGTAGTGCCTGGCGACGGTGATTTCCACAGGTCGGCCAACATGCGTACGCAGCGGGCTTCAATTTCGGCCGTTTGTGGATACTCGTCTTTATCAATCATATTTTTGTCGATGGACAGATCCATCAGGTCGCGAATTTCTTCATCAACCCAGGTCTGGCAGAATGTCGCCAGGTTTTGCCGTGAGTTACCGTCTAACATTAATTCATCGCGGATAGCACTAAATACGTGGCGAGGATTTCGCTCTGCGTCTGGAAACCCAGATTTCGGTAGTGAAATGGCCAAATCTAGCGAGGAATAAACATCATCATTAACATTGCTGTTATTTTTCTGGTTGCTTTTACTCATGAAAATCCTCTTGATTTTTATATGTCAATATACTCGGCAGGATCATGTAAATCCGTCCCATGTGCTCTACTAACGCCATCAAGTCTTGGCGTTAATTCTAGAACATTTTCTGAAAAAGACAGGAAATCATCATAAATATAATATTTTTCAAGTAAAATCAGTAGGAAGCCAGCCTGGCTTGTTGAGCATTTTGCCAATATTTTTTAAGCGAGGGTGTGGTAATTCATAGGGTTAGTCGCACTCGGATTTTTATGCATGTAATTTAATCATTGTTACGTCGTGGTTACAATAACATTAAATCTGTTAATGAGACTTTTCTCTCTATTGATAAGGTAATTCCCATGTTATCCACTGCAATCTAATGGTTTATTAATGAGGATATAAAATTATTGAAAAATAAAACATTGTGAGGATTACGTTCTACAATTACTCTAAACAAAACCTGCAGTTACCGGCGAAGTCGGTTTGATTAGGAGTGATTGTGTTATGCAGCAAAATCTCATGTTTCAGCCTGCCTGCGAACATTCTGAGGCATGCCTATGCCACAGCCCGGCATTTTTACGCATTAATATGGTGCTAACCCGCCAGGCGGCGAAAGCGCCGCCGATAACGACAGCCACGGTCGCCGCAGCAATACCTGCAGGACAATCCACGCATTCCAATGCCACCGCCAGCGCTACGCAGTTGAAAGCGTTTATCAACGTACGGATTTTTGACGGGGTTTCTGACCAACTGCGCGAGGGCATGCAGGTTATCGTTGAAGGCAACAAAATCAAATCGATTGAACCTGCTGATACGCCTCTGCCAGCGGAAGCAACTATTATAGACGGCAACGGTGGCGTGCTGATGCCCGGCCTGATTGATGCGCACTGGCATGCCATTATGGCTCGCCCTTCCATGATGACGGCGATGACGGCCGATTTTAACTATATCCAGGCGCTGGCGATTGCCGAAGCCCAGGCAACTCTGCTGCGTGGGTTCACCACGGTCCGCGATATGGGCGGGCCGGTGTTTGGTCTGAAGCGTGCAATTGATGAGCAGATTACGGTTGGCCCGCGCATTTACCCGTCCGGAGCATTTATTTCCCAGACCGGCGGCCACGGTGATTTTCGCATGCTCAGCGAAGTCCCACGCGCACCCGCGGACTCCTTGAGCTATATCGAGCGGGTGGGGATAACTGCCATTGCCGATGGTGCCGACCAGGTGTTGTTGCGCGCCAGAGAACAGCTGATGAGGGGGGCATCCCAGATCAAATTTATGGCCGGTGGCGGTGTAGCCTCACTCTATGACGGCATCGACGTAACGGAAGGTTCCGTGCCCGAAATCCAGGCGGCGGTGACCGCTGCGGAAAATTGGGGTACCTACGTGACCGTTCACGCCTATACGGCCCGCGCTGTTACCATGGCAATCAAAGGCGGCGTGAAATGTATCGAACACGGCCAGTTGGTGGATGAGCAGACCGTGGAGCTCATGGCGCAAGAAAACCTATGGTGGTGCCTGCAACCTTTCCTGGACGATGAAGATGCCGTACCGATGGCGAATCCGGCTTCACGCGCCAAGCAACTGGTGATGTCCGCCGGAACCGATAACGCTTACCAACTGGCGAAAAAGCATCACATCAAGACCGCCTGGGGTACCGACACACTGTTCGACGCCCGGCTTGCCACACGTCAAGGAGCCCAGCTTGCCAAGCTGATCCGCTGGTATACGCCTCTTGAAATTCTTAAAATGGCTACCAGCGTCAATGCCGAACTTTGCGCGCTCTCCGGCCCGCGTAACCCTTATCCCGAGAAGCTCGGGGTGATAGAAGCAGGCGCTCTGGCCGATATGATCATTGTCGACGGCGATCCGCTAACGGATATTCAACTGCTGGCCCAGCCTGAGGAAGCATTTCAGATGATCATGAAAAATGGGCAAATTTATAAAAATACGCTGGAAAACAGCGCGGTTTAGTACAGCGCCGCAATGCGGTTTTGGGAGATAAAATGGCAAGCGCACACTCTTTTCGTCAGCGTAGGGGGCCTGTGTTTTTTCGTTCTGGCCATACGCGTTATGGAGCGTTGGCCTTATTGCTGGTCAGCACCTTTAGCCTCATCGGGTGTCGTGACTTTGGTGCGCCAGCATTTTCCTTGCTCGGCTCTTATTTCCCTGCCTGGCTAGCCTGTGCAGGGATTGGCCTCGTGGTGGCGATAGGGGCGCGCGTTCTGCTGATTTTTGCAGGAATTGACGAAGTTCTGCCGTGGCGGTTATTCGTCTATACCTGCCTGGCGCTCGCCGTAGCCTTTATGTCATCGCTTTTATTCTAAGTGCGCTAAAAATGAACACCTTAAAACAACAGGGCAATAAACGTCGGATAGCGATCGTCATTGGGGTGGTTATCGTTATTGCTGCCGCTATATCAGGGTGGCTGACGCTGCGTCAAAATTCGTTAAATCCCACGTCGCAGGATACGGTCATCGGCGCCAGCGTGGTGAACGTCAGCAGCTCCGTACCTGGGCGTATTCAGTCCATTAATGTGACAGAAAACGGCAAGGTCCAACGGGGTGAGGTGATGTTCGCCCTCGATCCCACGATTTACCGTTTGCGGGTCGAGCAGGCGCGGGCGGAACTGCAGATGGCGCAAGCTGCCTGGGACACGCAGCATCGCACGATGATCGCAGAACAATCTAACGCGGCGATCACCGATGAGCAGGTTAACCGGGCGCGGGCCAACCTCAAGCTGGCAACTCAGACGCTGGCACGCATTCAGCCGCTGCTGGGCAAGGGCTATGTCACCGCCCAGCAGGTGGATGATGCCCAGACCGCCAAACACGATGCGGAAATCAGCCTGAAACAGGCGCTGAAGCAAACCGTCGCTTCGCAGGCATTAATCAGCAGCGCTGCGGAGTCTGAGGCCCTGCTCAGCGCGCGCCGCGCCGCATTGGCCATTGCCGAACAAGAGCTGGAAAATACCCAGATACGAGCACCGCACAATGGCCTGGTGGTGGGGCTTAATGTTTCGGCGGGGGAGTTTGTGATGCCGGACCAGGCGGTATTTACGCTGATTAATAGCGACCACTGGCACGCTTCGGCATACTTTCGCGAAACGGAGCTGGCGCACATCAAACCGGGGGATTGCGCCACGGTATATGTCATGGCCGATCGCCAGCGTGCGATTCAGGGCAGAGTGGAGGGCATTGGCTGGGGGATCAGCTCCGAAGATCAGTTTAACATTCCACGTAATCTGCCCTATGTCCCGAAATCGCTGAACTGGGTGCGGGTCGAACAGCGTTTCCCAGTGCGGATCAACCTTAAAGATCCGCCGGCGGAGTTGATGCGAATTGGTGCCAGCGCGGTAGCAATAGTACGAGACGACCATGGTTGCTGACCGCCCCTGGGGCAGAATGTTGCGCCAGGTGAAGCGCGATTTGGCCTATTTCCCTGGCCGATTGGCGATGGCCTGGCGGGTCGGTGCGCTTTGCGCGCTGATGACGTTGGTGGCCATGCTGTACGGTATCCCCGAATCAGCGATTAGCTGCTATCTGATTTTGTTCGTGATGAAACCAGACGCCGCCGAAAGTATGGCGATGGCCATTGCGGTGACCCTGCTAGTTTCCATAGTGGTGGGGCTGATCTTGCTGATCATGCCTTATACCCTGGAATCTGCGCCTTTACGCATGGCGGTGCTGGTGCTTAGCTCGTTTGCCTTTCTCTGGCTAGGCTCGGCGAGCAAGCTCGGGCCGGTGGGCAGCATTATTGCGCTGGTGATCGCTTTTATCATGTCGCTGCTTGGCGATGCGCCGAATGGAGAATTAGCGGTACGCGCGGTGCTGTATGCCTGGCTGATGGCCGCATCACCGATGCTGCTACTGGTAGCCTTTAATCTTTTCATCGGGCGGCCACCCTGGAAACTGCTACGCGCAAGTCTGGCAGAGCGCTTAGAGGTTGCCAGTGAGGCATTACGCCACCCGGATGCCCCCAGCCTGCATAAAGTAGAGGAGTTGCTGCGGGAAGGGCAGAGCGAACATCAACAGCGGGCTATGCTCGTGCGCATTTTCCATCTGCGGCCCGCCGCAGAGGCCGCCTGGTTAACCGCCGCCGTCAACAGCAGCTATCAGTTACTGTTGGCCATTTCAGCCCTCAATAAAACCGTACCGGCGTTAACTCGCCCTGAACTGGCAGACTGGTGCAGTTCTGCCGCCGAGGCTATTACCGCAGGCCGGGTGGTTGAACCCCCTGCGTTTAATCAGAGTGGCAAAAATGACGAAGTCACCCGCGCGCTGGTGCAACTTGCAACGCCAGATAACGCGGTAGACACCAGTGCGCCAAAAGCCTCATTTTTAGCCGCAGACGCCTTTACCAATCCCGTCCATCAGCAATTTGCCATAAAGACCACGGCTGCCAGCGTGATCTGTTATCTCGTCTATACCGCATTGGACTGGCAAGATATTCATACTGCCATGATCACCTGTTATGTCGCCGCGCTAGGCACGGCGGGGGAGACGGTACACAAGCTGACGTTACGCATTGTTGGCTGCCTGATAGGCGCATTGATGGGCGTGCTTTCGCTGATTTTTATTGTGCCGTCGCTGAGCGATATCGGCCAGTTAATGGCGCTGGTGTTCGGCGCGCTGCTGCTCAGTGCCTGGGTATCGAGCGGCAATGAGCGGATTGCCTATGCGGGCATACAAATCGGACTGGCATTCTTACTGACCGTGCTACATGGCTTTAGTCCGAGTACGGATTTGGGCGTTGCGCTCGATAGGGTGCTGGGGATCCTGCTAGGGAATCTGGTGGTGTATTTGATATTCACATATGTGTGGCCCGTCGCCATTGCTGATTTTGTCCGCACTCGCATCCGCAGCCTGGTCACAGGGTTAAGCAATCTGGCCGCATTGGCACCAACAGATCGCCCAGCCGCGATAAGGCAGGCGGCAGAGGTTGAAGAAGAACTGACTACGGCACGGGAGGCGCTAAGGCTGGTTCCTTTTGAGCCAAGATCGCTACGCCCCTCTCCCGAAGAATACCGGCGTCTGCAAGCGATCCTTGGCGAAATGGAAAACCTCTGTCCGGCGCTGTTTTTGCCCTTTGATAAATCCTCCTCCGATGTGGAACGGCTTAGGCGACTTTCCTCGAGCGATGGAGTGATTAATCCCTCAGTACCAACAGGCAGCAACAACGGTTTGCCACCCGCCGTTGAACTTGAGATCCAACAAAGCATCAGGCGACTTGAGGAACTTCTCGGATGAAGCCGCGCACTCAGACTTTCAAAATACGTACTCTCAGCACGGCAGTGGGGCTGTGTCTGTTAGCAGGCTGTGCCACTGACCAATTGGCGTTGGCCCCGGCTAGCCCTTCCTCTCCCTGGACACCTGACGGCATCAGCAGTCATGAATTTGCTGTTCCGGCCAACCCGGCGGTAGCGGAACTCCCTGCACCGCCTGCGATCAATCAGACACAGGTCTACCAGTTACCCGAACTCATCGACATCGCCCAGATGCAAAACCCGGATACCCGCATCGCCTGGCAGCAGGCGCGGCAGGCTGCGCTGGGTGTCGGCATGGCTGAAGCGACATTTTTGCCAATGATTTCAGCCAGCGTGATCGGCGGCTATCAAAGAACGCACACGCCGTTGCCCTATGACATTGACGGCCAACACGATGTGGATACCTCCGGCAGCGCGGTAGTACCGGCACTGGCGTTACAGTGGTTAATCTTCGATTTTGGCCAGCGTAGCGCTTTGCAACAGGCGGCCAAGCACACCTCCTATGCCGCCAACGTCGCCTTTAACGGCATGCATCAAAAGATTATTTATGATGTTACGCGCAGCTATTACCAATACGGTGCGGCCCAGTCACGTCGCAAAATAGCGCAGGAGACGCTGCGCAATAGCCAGAAAATCCTCGATGCTGCCCTGGCGCGTAACAAAAATGGCGTCGCGACAACGGTGGAAGTCGCGCAGGCACGCCAGCAGGTCGCGCAGTCGGAACTGAATCGCGTTGTGGCGCAGGGAACAGAACGTGACGCATGGCAGGCCTTACTGGCGGCCATGGGCATTTCTGCCTCATCGCAGATTAGAGTAGGCTATGCCGAGGATAAACCTTTGCCGCAGACGGCCAGTGCGCCAACCCAGCAGATGATTAAGCTGGCGCTCTCCCAGCGGCCAGACGTATTGGCAACTTATGCTGCTGCCCAGGCCGCAACCGCAGGCATCAAGGCGGCAGAGGCGGACTTTCTGCCGAAGGTCTATCTTGCCAGCGCGGTCGCGGGTGGCGATGGGCGCTTTGATATGCAGGGATTGCCGCCCATTGGCCAGCAAACGTCCTCCTCTAGCATTCTGTTGGGCGTTACCGTACCGCTTTACGATGGCGGAATACGAGCTGCCCGCGTGAAAGAGGCCGAATCACGCGCCGCCGTGGCCAACGAGACCTTCCAAAAGACACAGGAGGCTGCGGTTCGAGAGATTATCGTGGCTGCCGATACGTTGCAATCCGCGCTAGAAGCCAACCAGGCAGCATTGAACCTGGTAAAAACCGCGTTCATTACCTACGACGCCGCGCTGGAGTCTTATCGCAACGGCGTGGGGACCATCACCGTGGCCAACGAGGCTGCCAATGGTCTGCTCTATGCGCAACAGGCGAGCACCGATGCTCATGCGGCAGCATTGATCGCGGCGGCTAATTTAGCCTTTGTGATGGGCAAAATGACTCACGTTGACCCGGAGTAATTCAGGGGTGGTCAACCAACAGCTATCGACATAAGGAAGAAAAGCATGACATCTCCATTCTCGGCACTGATCATCGGTGCGTCACGCGGAATAGGTTTAGGCATTGTCAGGCAGCTATCCATGCAGGGCTGGCAGGTAGTTGCAACCTGTCGCGGCGCGGTGCCTGCCGATAGCCCGGCTGACACGCAATGGCTGAAGTTAGATATCAATCAACAGGATGAAAGGATTGCCCTGAAAGAACGGCTGTTGTCACAACAATTCGATCTTATCTTTATCAACGCAGGTGTTTACGGGCCCGCCCATCAGGACGTTGCCCAGGTGAATGATGATGAGATCGTTGAACTGTTTATGACCAATACCTTTTCCCCGGTTCGCTGTGCGGCAGCGTTAATACCGCTGGTGAAACCGCAAACCGGCGTGATGGCGTTGATGACCTCGGAGTTGGGCAGTTTAAACGAGAACGATGCGGCGACCTATCCGCTGTATGCCGCCAGCAAGGCTGCTCTGAATATGTTAACGCGCGGATTGCGTGATACCACCGCACAGCGGGAGGTGACTTTGCTGTCGGTGCATCCGGGCTGGGTACAAACGGATATGGGCGGAGCTAATGCCACGCTGACTGTCGAACAAAGCTGCTCTGGCATTGTGAGCCAGGTTCTGGCCTGGCGCGGAAAAGGAGGGCATCACTTTATTGACTATGCAGGCAACGTGTTACGTTGGTAAAACACGTTTTTGTAGGGCGCAGTATGCTGCGCCCATTTAACTCCGGTGCCAATCTTCCCCTCCTCGGCCTGTACAGGGATTAAGGGAGGGGAAAGTGGTAACGCTATCCTCTTACTTCAATTCAGGCCAGTAGTCCTTGTTCGCCTCAATCAAGTCATCAAGTATTGCTTTGGCAACTGATGCGCTAGGCACGGTTTTCGACAGCGTAATGGCTTGCCACAGTTTCTGATAAGAACGCTGTTCCCAGGCATCGACCACCAGTTTTTCTACCGCCACCTGCTGGCTCATCAGCCCTTTCTGGAATTGCGGGATATTGCCAACCACCAGCGGTTGCGGGCCACTTTTGCCAACCAGGCAGGGGATCTCGACCATGGCTTCCGGATCGAAGTTATTAATAGCGCCGTTGTTTGGCACAATCAACAGCATGCGCTCCTGGGTGTTGAAGGCGATGGCTGTTGCCAGATCGACGATGTAGGAGGCATGCTCATCGATTTCCAACTCGCCTGCTGAGGATTTACCCGCCTGGATAATGGCATTGCAGGAGCCGAAGACGTGCTTCTCGCGGTGATCCATGACCTCGTTAGCGCGGGTACGCTCCGGGTTGGAATGCTCTACTACGTAGTCCGGGAACAGATAGTATTTCAGGTAGGTATTTGGGAAGGTTTCTGGATCCAACGCCCAGACATCTTTCGCTTTGGCGAAGGTGTCATTCCAGCTAGCCTCCGTACCATGTTCATCTGACGGCGGAACGTAGCCAAATTTAGCCACGTACTCGCGGATTTTAGGCATCAAGTCGTTGCCCTGAAGATCCTCAATAGACGTCCACCAGCCGAAGTGGTTCAGCCCGTAGTAACGCACGCGCATCTCTTTGCGGTCTTTCAAACCAGCAATTTGCGCCATGCGGCTTTCAATGCCGATTGGCATATCGCAGATGTTGAGGATTTTCGCCGTTGGGCGCAGACGACGGGTTGCTTCTGCCACAATCGCCGCAGGGTTGGAATAGTTCAGCATCCAGGCGTTTGGCGAGTATTGCTCCATGTAGTCGGCAATTTCCAGCACGCCGCCGATGGAGCGCATGCCGTAAGCAATTCCACCTGGCCCGCAGGTTTCCTGGCCAAGCACGCCGTGGCGCAGAGGGATTTTTTCGTCTTTTTCACGCATCGGGTATTTGCCCACGCGGATGTGTGCCATCACGAAATCCACATCGGTAAATGCCTCTTTGGGGTCGGTGGTGTAGCTGAATTCGATGTCTGGCGCCTGCTCTTTCAGGATAATTTTGCACGCTTCGGCAATGGTTTCCTGGCGCGCACCATCGTTATCATAGAATTTCAAGGCACGCAGCGGGAAACGGTGCTGGTTTGCCAGTAGCATCAGTACGATACCAGGAGTGAAGGTGCTGCCACCGCCAGCTACAACTACAGAGAATTTATTCATGATACTGCCTCCGTCATGGATTTAAGTTCGCTCGAAGAAGCGTCTTTCATCAGGTTTTCGATCTGGTCGCGGACCTGCGGGACGTTCAGCCCCACAATCACCTGTATACCGTTGCCGCGTCGCACCACACCGTGGGCACCCAGCGCTTTAAAAATGTCGTCGCTTTGCGTCAGCGACATATCCACCAGGGCTATACGCAGGCGGGTCGCACAGTTGTTAACGCTCAGGATGTTGCTTGCTCCGCCAAGTGCTTCGAGAAAACCGGCAGCCTGGCCTTGTTTGGTTTCTTTCGCTGCCGCTGCCGTAGTTTGCTGGCGGGATGCTTGATAGTCCGCCTTGCTGTAGAGCTTGATTTCAGCCTCTTCGCGGCCCGGCGTTTTCAGATTGAAACGTAGAATCAAGGTGCGGAACACCAGGAAGTAGATAGCGGTAAAGGCAAGTCCAATGCCAATCTGAATAAACATCATTGATGCGTGGTTGTGGAACATCGGGATCCAGTTTTGCGGCAGGAATTGGTCTAGCAGGCCGCCGCCCATGTTGCCCACCACGCCGCACATATACATGACCGTCGCCATGGTAGCGGCCAGAAATGCGTGGACGACAAACAGTACCGGTGAGATAAACAGGAAGGTAAATTCCAGTGGCTCGGTAATGCCGACCAGCATCGCCGTTAACGTGGCGGGGATCAGCAGGCCTGCTACCTTCACTCGATTTTCAGGTGCCGTGGTGGCGTAGAGAGCCAGCGCAATCCCCAGGCAGCCAAACACCTTCGAGTTACCGTGCAGCGCAAAGCCACCTTCTGGGAACAGCGTTTTCAGCGGCAGCGTGCTCTGACTGAACTCCTGCAAATGCTGCGCCCAATAAACCTGAATGCCTCCTTCCACGACTGCCGGACCATAGACAAATGGGCCGTAGATAAAGTGATGGAGCCCTGTCGGGATCAGGATGCGCTCAAGGAAGGTGTAAACCCACACGCCGAGCGAGCCAGCGCTGCGCAGGAATTCCTGCAGTGATTCAATCCCCATCTGTACTTTTGGCCAGCCGAACAGGGTAAGCCACGCGCAAGGGATCATGACGAAGAAGGCAACAATGACGACGAATGAACTGCCCTGGAAAATACCAAGGAAAACGGGAAGTTGTTTATCGAAATAGCGGTTGTGGATAGCGGTGACCAATCCGGAAATCACAATCGCCCCAATAATACTGGTATCGAGAGTTTTGATGCCGGCAATCATCGTGAGCCCGGTTCCCGCCACCGGGTCGACGTTAAAATCAACGCCAAAGTACTGGCCCCAGGTCATTCCCATTGCGTTAATGAAGTAGTTCCAGGTCATGAAACTGACTAGCACGGCCAGGCAGGCGCGGCCCTGAGCCTGTTTTGCCAGGCCAATAGGTAAACCCACGGCGAAAATCAGTGGCATATTACGAAATACCGTCCAGCCGCCTTCTTCAATAATGTGGACGATTTGCGCAAATAAGTTATCGGGTGCAGTGAGCGCTTCGCCGACAAACATCGGGTTACGCAGCATAATGGCGATACCGACCACAATCCCGGCAAACGGGAACAGCAGGACCGGGGTAAACATCGCGCCACCAAAACGTTGTATTTGACTGAGCATTTTAAATCCTCATGTAACAACCTGTAGGGGAAGTGACCTTATTCTTTAACGCGGGTCTGAGAAGCAGAGTAGGGAGTACCTGAGGGGTTATCTTTGTCCGTCGCCCCGATTCGTGATCGCATTCATGGTTTTTGTTTGCACCAAGTTGTCTACTTTTCGTCATAAAACTGTACACGACGATTTCACTTGGAATTTTCACTTGATTATGGTGTTTGCAACTTCAATAAAAACAGCCTATTAATTTATAGGGTGTGGATTATTTAAGCGCAGCGCGAAACTCCAGAGAGGTCTATCAGTGATCTATAAATCCATAGCCGACAGGCTACGCATTCGGCTCAATTCCGCCGATTACCATATTGGCAGCCCGTTGCCTGCGGAGGTTCGCCTGGCGGAAGAGTTTGGCGTCTCTCGCATGACCATTCGCAAGGCGATAGATCTACTGGTGGGATGGGGATTGGTGGAGCGCCGCCACGGTAGCGGCACGTATGTCGCGAAGAAAGATGTGCATCATGAAACCACCAACCTGACCGGATTTATCGAGGTGATGCGCAATCAGGGTAAGGAGGTGGTAAGCGACGTGCTGGAGTTTACTATTATGCCCGCGCCACCCGCTATCGCCAGCCAGCTGCGCATCAAGATTGATGAACGGATCTACTACTCGCGCCGGGTTCGTTCGGTCGACGGCAAGCCACTGATGGTAGAAGACAGCTATATGCCAGCGAAGCTCTATCGCAATTTGTCCGTTGCCCATCTGGAGGGATCAAAATTCAGCTATATCGAAGATGAATGCCACATCATCGTGCGCGGCAATTATGAGAGCCTGACGCCTGTACTGGCCGATAAAAAGATGGCGAAGCTGCTGAATGTCGATGAACAGACACCTATTTTGCGCATCACCTCGCTGTCATACAGCGACAGCGGCGATTTCGTGAATTACTCGGTGATGTTCAGAAATGCCAGCGAGTACCAGGTGGATTACCATTTACGGCGGGAGCATGTGAGAGTGTAGGGAATAGGGCGAACTGCTAAGACAACGTTGGAAAGCAAAAAGCGAGACTGCTGACAAACCCTCACCGGACTTACAACGTAGGGGCGCTGCATGCTGCGCCCATCAGGATAATCAATGGGTTAGAAAATACTGGTATAGATAGATCCCGACCTATTCAGCAATATTGCCATTTTGTCATCAATCTGAAGCCCGCTTAGTTTCCTAAGCGGGCTTCTCTAAATATGGCTCCTCTGACTGGACTCGAACTTTGTTTTATCTAATTGAATCTAAATGGGTTGATTTTTTAACCTTAGAATTAAGCACTCAATTAAGCCCCGACAGTAGATGAATTCCATAATTGTAAGCTACATCTCATAAAAATGTCGTCACGACAGTAAAGACTCTATGAGTGTTTCATTTTTCTGACGAGAGCCTATTACGAGATACTAACCACTTAACCCACATCTGTTGTCGGCCTTCAGGCCTCCGCTCAAGGCTTCATGCCCGCCCGGCATCATCTGGCTACGCCGGGTCGTTGTCCGCAGTAAAACTTTACTTATCAGTCAGTTGAGTTTGGCAATGTTTGCATTTTATGACGTGCTATCCGAACTTCGCCCCAATTAGCCAGAATATCTATCACTGGACGTAAGGTGAATCCTTCTTCAGTCAGGCGGTACTCAACACGTGGAGGCACTTCTGCATAAACAGTTCGTGAGACAAGTCCAGATTCTTCAAGATCGCGCAGTTGCTTAGTAAGCAAACGTTGGCTAATACCAGGAAGACGACGATGTAGTTCGTTGAAGCGCAAATAATCGTTTTCAAGTAAATGGTGTAGTACAACACCTTTCCAACGACCGCCAATTAAATCGAGGGCTACTTCTACCGGGCAACCAGGAATATCACGATAATGTCGATTTTTCATATCAATAGTTCCCTTTTGGTAACTTAGTACGTTCTTTTTCCGTACTTGTATGTTCACGTTGTAATCCCGATTATAGAGTTCTTCCAATAATTATAGGAAATATTCTATGCAATCGATTATCTACCACCATTCCTTACCACTTACCCATGCTGATGCTTTTCGTATAGTCGAAACCGTTACGCCAATCCCGGGACCTCGCGATCTGCTCGTTTCAATTCAGGCCGTTTCCGTCAATCCCGTGGATACGAAAATCCGCTCTGGAAGTGTTCCTGTGCCGGACGCTGTTACGACACTCGGTTGGGATGCAGCAGGCATTGTCAAAGCAGTAGGGGACAACGTGACTCTGTTTAAACCAGGAGATCACGTTTTTTATGCTGGCTCTTTCATGCGGCAAGGTGCTAACTCCGAACTTCACTTAGTGGACGAAAGGTTAGTTGGGCTGAAACCCAAGTCATTATCATTTGCACAAGCTGCTGCACTGCCGCTAACAGCGCTGACAGCATGGGAATTATTATTCGACCGTTTAGGCATTGTTCCAGGGGAAACAGGAAGTAAGGATATATTGCTGATCGTGGGGGGAGCCGGTGGTGTTGGCTCAATGCTGATTCAGATTGCGAGACGGTTGACTAACATGACGGTGATAGCGACAGCATCACGTGCGGAAAGCCGGGAGTGGTGTTTGAGACTTGGAGCACATCATGTAGTCAATCATTCACAACCACTCGCAAAGGAAGTAGCCGCACTAAATATTAGTCCGATAACGCACATAGCAGCACTGACCCACACCAATAGGCATTTTTCCGCTTTAGCTGAAATCATTGCGCCACAAGGAAAAATTGCGATCATTGATGACCACGATTTTCTTGATGCCGTCCCTCTTAAGGGCAAAAGCGTATCACTCCACTGGGAAATGGTTTTCACACGACCGCTTTACCAGACAGAGGACATGATTGCACACCATCAAATTCTTACTGAAATCGCTTTTCTTGTTGATGCGGGTGTATTGCAGTCAACGTTGACCAAAGAGCTACACCCCTTGGATGTAGAAAACTTAAAACTTGCCCATACTCTTGTCGAACAAGGAAACATGCTTGGGAAGGTGGTTATTAGTAGAACTTAAAACTTGCTTTGGTCTGTCTGCGATTATCCTGCGACAGCGTAAATTATGTGATTCTCTTCACTCTTCTCTGTGACTCAGACCATGCCCGAAGCCTGCAACCAGGCTCAGTGGTAACGAGGCTGTAAAATGCGATTACCGAATCTTCGCGCAGGGGAGGGCTTTCCAATCGGTTGTATATTCCGGAGAAAGCATGTCTCTTAGCACTTTAAAGCCGGTGTTGATCCTTTAACCGGCAAAAAAATCTGGTTTTTATGGCCGTACAGATGACATCAGTTAGCCCGTTTCATTCTGCTGGGTGAAATTGATATGGATTTCATTAACCATTGATTAGTTTCATGGGGCCGACGCCAGACGTCGCGCAGCCTCTACGACGGAAGCTCGTCGTCTGGCAAATTCTTCCGTGCTATCGGGCCCCGTTAACATACGCGCTACCTGTGGAACGGCAGACCACCAGCCAGCTAGGGCTAACACCAAAAAAGCCAGATGATCGGCCTCAATGGCTTGGGTAACTATTCCCTCGCGTTGCCCATCTGCCACGGCCTCTATTTTGTATCCGTAGTATTCGCGTCGTTGCTCTTCGTCCGGCACCTCACCATTGAAGGTCAAACCTTCCCAGCGCATGAGTCGACTCAGTTCCGGGTTCTCAAGGTGATAATCGTAGGCACGGCCCGCGTAATCGCCAATATCTTCAACCGCAAAGGATGTGATAGGCAACGCTAACGCCACCTTGCCCAATTCGCTACGCAACACGGCTGAGAACAGCGCCCGCTTGTCGCCAAAGTAATTATAAACACGCTCCTTGTTGACACCGGCCAACTTGGCCACCCGTTCGAGGGTGGTGCCATCGGGCCCGAGTCGGGCGAATTCGGTCATCGCCGCTTCCAGAATTTTGCGTTTCGTCCCTTCGGTATCCCAAGCCATTTTTCTACTCTCTCATTTATGGGTTGTTGTTATCGCGTAATCATACTATATTAAATTCCAACTTAAACGTTGGAGTTGCAATTTTACCTTATAATCGGAGTCTGAATTATGAAAAACACCATCCTCATCTGTGGCTATGGCCCAGGAATTTCCCATGCAGTCGCTCGCCGCTTTGGTAAGGCGGGTCATCCCGTTGCCCTGATTGCGCGCAATGTTCAGCGTCTCACTGAGGCGGTCGCGGAACTTACCGCCGAAGGCATCCAGGTTCAGGCTTTCCCGGCCGATCTGAGCGATGTTAAAGCAATTCGACGTGCCGTCACGGACGTACGTGAAGCAATGGGGCCTATAGGCATCCTGCATTGGAACGTCTTTCTCGATATCGAAGGTGACCTGTTATCCACTCCCCCAGAGGATCTGGGCAAGAGTTTCGATCTCCGCGTTGTTGGCTACATCACCGCAGTACAAGAGAGCATGGATGACCTTGCGGCATCAAAAGGTACCGTACTGGTGACCAGCGGTGTCATGGCACTTGATGACCCACAAATCAACGCGTTCGCCGTCGATTATGCTGCGATTGCCATCAGCGGTGCCGCTCAACGCAAAGCCACCCACATTTTGGCGCATACCCTCGCACCACATGACATTCATGTCGGTGAGGTGATCGTTAACGGTTTCGTTGAGGGAACACCGGGCGGTAGTGGAAAAAGTAACACCGTCTCACCGACGGACATCGCTGAACAATTCTGGGCGCTGCATACTGCACGCCAGGTGTGTTCCGTCATCATTGGGAAAGCCGTGCCGATAGCAGAAGCAGGGATCCATGGCTGAAAATACGTAAGTCTCAGGCTGGGTCGATACCACCGGACTTAAAGACAAAGAGGGGGGGAGGTTCTGAGCAGCCATCCGGCAAAAGCGGAGCGCCAGATAGATGATTTGCCAACTTTACGACAGAAACGACAGCAAACATCAAGCGGCCGGAGCAGCTTATGGAACGGGCCAGAAACGGCGAAACTTGGGAGTATTTTTTTATCCAACAACACAGTACGGAGACAGCTATGCTGAAAAATAAAAATGCAGTGATAACAGGCGGCAGCGACGGCATTGGCTTGGGCATTGCCCGCGCCTTTGCGGCAAACGGGGCCAATGTGTGCCTGATAGGCCGCACACAGAAAAAACTGGCAGAGGCGCAGGCATCTCTAGCGCACTATGGTGTGGCGGTCACAACCATAGCCCACGACCTTGGCGTGCCTTCCAGCATGCAGTCTTTGGTCCGACATATTACAGAGCGGCTTGGCACGGTGGATATTCTTGTCAACAATGCGGGCATAGGCAAATTTGTCGCCTTTGAGGCAACGGATGAAACCCTGCTTGACAGGCACATCGATCTGAACATCAAAACTCCCTATCTGCTGACGCAGGCGCTGTTGCCTTTTATCGCGGCGCAAAAGGGCAATGTGCTCAACATTTCCTCATATTTTGCCCAGAGGATGCTGCCTGGCAGAACAACAACCGCTTACTCCCTCACCAAAGGGGCGCTTAATTCCCTGACCCAGTCGCTGGCGTTTGAAGTGGGCAAACAGGGCGTGCGCGTCAACGCCATTGCCCCCGGCAGCGTAACTACCTCCCAACTGACAGGCAACCTGGCACTGCTGAGCGATGCCGACCAACAGCAGTTTGTGGACATGATCCCCGCCCTTTACCCCCTGGGTGTGCTGGGCCATGTGGATGATGTGGGGGCTGCGGCAGTTTTTCTGGCGTCGGACAAGGCTAAATGGATCACTGGCACTGTCATGGCTGTTGACGGTGGCTTAACCACAAGCTGATAAGGAAAAAACATCATAGAAAGTAAAACGGCCAAATTAACTATGCCACTATCCCGCACCAGAGACTCACGAACCCAATGTAGAGCCCGCATGGCCTGTTGAGACTCCGTTCTAGGCTGAACGAAGCGCATCGATGGACGTGATGCAGCCTCACAGATAGCTTCGGCATCAACAAAGTCGTTTTTATTAGTTTTGCCAGGAATGTTCATGGCCTTGCTGGTTGGGCCGCTTGCTACCCGGATCGGGATGCCGGGCGTTGCGGGTACCGATTATCTGGTTGCGGCTGTGGGCCTGGCTCTCAATGGTTTTGTCCTGTTTATCGGTGCCAGCATTGGCCCGTTGTGTCCTGGGTGCCCGGTTTCGTCCCGCTATTGATGGGGCTTGCGGTGGCACTTTTATTGGCCACTGTCTGCGTTGCGGGCAGTGTATAGCTGACTTCATCCACGAGGTAACCATGAATTCTATCCATTCTTCGATCTCTTCAGTCCTGACCACATGGCGGAACGCCCGCCGTTGGATCCTGGTGCTGCGCATCAGTCTTGGGTTTTCCGCTGCTCTGCCTGCATTCGCGTTGCAGGCGGCTGCCGGTGCGGTTGGAGATAACCCGATCGGCATCCCGGATACTCATCATCAAACCAGTCAGCGTTCAGTCACTCTGGATGGTCAGCCCGCAACCCTCAGCCGTTACGAGCGGCGCGATGGGCGCAATGCTTTCCTGGAGGGAGAACACTTTAGTACGGTGATCGCCACCGATGGCACACTCAAAGGTTTTGCCAACATCTCGCTCGACCTGGTGGGAAAACCTTTACCGTCTCGTGAGCGCGCTGAGCAGATTGCGGCAGAGTTCCTGCGTAAGGCTGCGCCCGACTTGCTGACTGGCCTGAGGGGAGCATCTGTTACCCCTCATGATGAACCTATTCTTCTGTCACGCGCAGGCCATAACGAGACCGTTCAACTCACCGGTTTAAAATTCAAGGCACGCAGTCTGGCTGATGGGCGCTGGTTCTGGGTCATTGTCGGTAGCGATGAGAAACCGATGCTGTTCGAGCGCGATCTGGAATGGGCCACCCTGCTCGCTCGCCGCAAAACGGAACAATGGCTGCATGACCGATGGATAAAGCTCCAGGATGCCCAACAGATCGATAAACCAAGCCGTTGGAGTCTGCCATGGACTCATTAACTCAGATCGTTCTTGGTAGTAGTGTTGCTGCACTTGTCGTCCCCCCGAATCATCGACGCCGGGCAATACTGGCGGGTGGAGTACTCGGTACCTTGCCCGATCTGGACGTACTCTGGTTCAACGTCTTCAGCAGTGATGTGGTTACAGAAGTGACCTGGCACCGTGGCCCATCGCATTCACTTTTGGTACTAACAGTGTTGGGATTATTGCTTTGGCTGTTGCTCAAATCCCGCAGTAGCCTGATCCAGTCCTCCCCGTTGCAGTGGCTGTTGGCGATCTGGCTGGCCTTGATAACGCATCCGTTGCTGGACGCCTTTACCGTCTACGGCACTCAACTGTTATGGCCCATGAAGACCCCTCCCGTCATGTGGGCGACAATCTTCGTCATTGATCCTTTATATACCGTGCCCTTGCTGATAGGGGTTATTGCTGCCTGGCGGCTATCACCACACAAAACCGCGCAGCAAACGAGTGGCTCTGGCAGAGACAGGGCGGCACGCAATTGGTTGGTAGCAGGCCTGCTCGTGAGCTCGACCTACCTGGTTTGGAGTGTTGCCGCCAAATCTCTGGTCGACCGAGTCGCATCGCAAAGTCTGGCCGTCCTGAACTTGCAGAATGCCCCGCGTTTTTCTACACCGCTTCCTTTCAACACGCTGGCTTGGCGGGTGATTGTGATGGTACCGGATGGCTACTGGCTCGGTGACCGGTCCCTTGTCGCGGATCGAGGACCAATGCAATTTACTTTTCACGCAAGTGACAACCCAGCGTTGACGCAATTGACCTCCGTGCCGCAGTTGAAACGCCTATTGTGGTTCACTCAGGGGTTTGTCGCCGCTCACGCGCAGCGACGTGAGGATGGCGAGCTTCGGTTGATCCTTACCGATCTGCGAATGGGGCTAGAGCCCGATTATTTTTTCCGCTATGACATTGCTGGCATAGATGACCGTGGCGTTTGGGTAGCAGCACCCGAAATAATCCAAATGCCTGAGTCCGGTGATTTCGTCAAGACGTTGAGTTGGGTATGGAAACGCATTTACAACAGTAAAGCTACTCCGTGAATGATAAATGGGCGTGTATGTATTTCCAGGCCGCGAATATTGAGAAGCTCGATATGGCGGCTCGGCACCGGTTCCACATGCCGGCCACGGACGCGGTGGTCATGCTGAAAATCAATAACAGTTAAGTCGTTCGATGGCTCGATATTTCAAGCATAATCCGGCTTTCAGCCAGAGCCTGAGCATGTTGGTAAATTTTTAAACGCAACCAGCGGCGTAACCGATCGCTATGTGTCCGCTCATGCCAGATCTGCATCATGTCGATGCGCGGCAGTGCCAAAGGTAACGGGTACAGGCGCAATTCAGGATCGCGGGCAACGGCCTCTTCCCCCACCGAACGCAGGCAGGTAAGTAACAAGTCACTACCTCTGATTAAACGGCTTGGCGCAAGAAAACTGGACAACCCGGCAACGACTTTACGAGCCAGTCCCTGACGTTGAAGGTCACGATCAACCAGCCCGTTCAGATCGCCGGTCAAGGTTGTCAGAACATGCTCGCAAGCCAGATAGCTGTTCAGATCCAGCCCCTGTAACAGCAGAGGATGATCTGCCGCTGCCAGCACGACAAAATCCTCGCTCAGCAAACGCTGCTGATGAAAAGTCTCTGGAAGCTGCTCGTAAAAACCAGCAATAGCCAGGTCACAGGTGCCTTTTTCAAGCTCGTCACGCGGTAACATTCCACGCGTGTTATGGGTTATCAACACCAGATTGGGAGCCTCCTGCCGCAAGATGGGCAATAAGCCCGGCAGCAGGATCTGCTCCATGTAGTCAGTCGTATAGATATGTATCCGCTCAGTCCGTGCAAGAAAATCGCGCCCTTCACATTGATCGTAAAACGTCTCGATATCTTCAACCAGCTTTTGAACCTGAGTTGCAAGCTGATGGGCACGTGGCGTGGGGGCCAGGCCTCGCGGTGCCCTGACAAACAGCGGATCGCCAAATTCATGCCGTAACTTGTTGAGCTTATGACTCATTGCGGGCTGGCTGAGTGACATCCTGATCGCAGCCTGAGAAGCATTACGCTCCTGATACAGTACGTGAAAGAACAGCAGCAGGTTGAGGTCTTTGTTGGCTATATTCATTTTTTGAATGCCTGAAATGATCGGTTTTTATTTTTAGAATTATAGCGAGCCATCCAGGCTGATAGCCAGTTTGCTGATCCACGCGTTGTGGCGCTCAACGGAGATAGAGGCGCATATGAAAAACCCCCGGCTGTGAAGGGGGATACTTATTGGCGGCAACCTGATCAGCGCAAGCAGGGATTAATGCCCGTTTTGCAACTGCGCTAACAACGCTTTGGTAAGAGCATGGTCAGAGAATGGGTTTTGACCGGTGATCAACTCACGATCAACAACTACATTCGGGGTCCAGGCTTTTGCCTGTGTCAACTCGCCGCCTGCTGTCGCCATGGCTTTGGCTGGGTAATACCGGATCTTCCCCCCCTTCAGTGAATCCTCAAAAACCTGTTCCTCTTCATCCGCAAAAATAGTCATGCGATATCCCTGATATATCCAGTTCTTTGCCTGTGACGTTTTGCCTTGGATCAGTCCTGCTTCAAAATCCTCCGGATCGTCTTGTGCTGACAGTAGGGTAATCGGACCATGGCAGATGGCGGCGGTAGGCTTGCCTGCAGAGTGGAAATGCTTCAGCAACTCCCCCACCTGTGGGTTATTGGCAAGGTCAATCAACGGCGCATGGCCACCAGGGATCAATAGACCGGCATATTGAGAGAGATCACCAGCCAGTACTTCTGCCAGTTTGTGCGGCTTATTAATCCCTGGCATATTTGCTACCACCGATTGAATACGCAGCATTTCCGTACTGTTACCGCCAAAATAGAGCGGATCAACCGAAAGCTGGTCAACGCTCGGTGCCTGGCCGTTTGGCGTAACCAGCACCAGTTCATATCCCGCTTTTTGCAGGCCATCTGCAGGCACACCGAATTCATTGAGATAATACCCGGTCGGATAGGTTTTTCCCTCTTTAAGCGGTAACTGGTTTTCACCAGAGAGCAGTACCAGTATCCGTCCATGGTTTTCCGCTGCCAAGGCAGTGGTACTCATACCCAGGCAAAGCAGCAGGGCAGTCACATATTTAGTTAATCGCATAACAAACATCCAGGTTATTAAGTAGTTATATTGGCAGCCGTGATTTACAACAGTTTTAGCAACGCTTCAGCAGTAGCATCTGAAGACGCCGGGTTTTGTCCGGTAATCAACAAACCATCTACCGCAATGTGGCTTTGCCAGTTTTCGCCACGGCTGTAGAGCCCTCCGTTGGCCTTGAGCATTTCTTCAACCAGGAACGGCACTGTCTGAGTCAGTTCTACGGCGTCTTCCTCACTATTACTAAAACCCGTAACTTGTTTCCCCATCACCAGCGGTTTGCCTGCCGTATTCTTGGCATGACGCAGTACCGCAGGCGCGTGGCACACCGCAGCGACCGGTTTGCTCTGCGCCTGGAATTGCTCTATTAGGGCTATAGAATAGGGGTCTTCCGCCAAATCCCATAGCGGGCCGTGGCCACCGGGGTAAAACAGTGCATCAAAATCATCGGCGCTAACCTCCTGTAGTCTCAGAGTTTTTGCCAGTGCTTGCTGCACAGTGTTGTCCAATGCGAACCGATGGGTGGACGCAGTTTGGGCATCCGGCTGGCTGCTTTTCGGATCAAGCGGTGGTTGGCCACCTTTGGGGGAAGCCAGGGTGATCTCCGCTCCTGCATCGAGGAAAACGTAATAAGGTGATGCAAATTCCTCCAGCCAAAAGCCAGTTTTATGACCTGTACTACCCAGCGTGTCATGAGAAGTTAATACCATCAGGATTTTCATCATTTTCTCCGTTGAGCGCCGCAGCGCATGAATCATGAACTGGCTGTCAGCTTAGGCGATTCGCTATAATTCTAAAAAACAAAACTGTTCATTTCAGGTATTCAAAAAATGAATATAGCCAACAAAAAACCCAATCTGATGCTTTTTATCCGTGTATGTTACGAAGGTTTGTCTAAGTGGTGTAGGTAAGACCATAGTTGCCGCTAGAGCGGCACGCGTTATCGTTGCAGGTAAGTTCGTCGTGGGTTACACAACCGTGTTTGACCGAAGCGTTATTCCTGATGTATTTGAGCCTCTACGTCAGCGTTTCCCTAACTGGCAGATTGTTACTCAAGGCAAGCATTCGATCAGTCTTTTGCGGGATATCAAAAACGGAATAATGGATGTAGCCTTTATCGGCTTGCATACCGAGGCTAAAGGTCTGAAGGTCGAGATGCTATTTGAGGATCCACTCATAGTCGCATTGCCCGCCATTCATCTTTTCATCACTACAGAAGGTCAAGCGGCAGGGCGTTGCCTTTCGACGACTAAAAGCAGAGGCTAAAAGTTTGTCCAAGTGGTATCGCTGTTGCATATTCCCCAGACAACTCGTTCAGGGATCATAAAGCAATACCTGGAACTTACCAAGGCTGCGACTTTTGGCGCTACGAGAGGTGCGCTTAGCACCATTCTCAAATCAGAGTAGAGTCTTATTTTACCCATCAGTCAGCAATAAGTTGCTCTGTTACTTAGCAGGGTAAGCACCACATTTATAAGCGAATCAGTTGAGGGCCTACACTATCCTTTAACTCTAGTATCCTGGAACGCGGGACGGCGGATCTGCCAGAGCATCCAAATAATGCCCAGACAAACAGTGAACGCACCGACCCATCCAGTGCTGGCCAACCCCGTCGTCTCCAGACTTACCCCGCCCAGCAGAGAACCCAGTGCAATGCCGCCATTGAAGCCTGCGATATTCAACCCGGCAGCTACCGCAGGTGCTTGTGGTGCATGGATGTGCGATAGTCCGATCAAACGAGCCTGTAAGGCGGGCACTGCGGCGTAGGTTAGCGCACCCAACAGGCCTACCAGTGGCACCATGAGCGTAAGCGATGGTGCAAATATCCAGATTGCAATTAACACCACGACCAAACCGATCAGTACTGTCATCACTGCCGCATCAGCACCTCTGCGGTCGGCTAGGCGCCCCCCCCAGACATTACCGACAGCAGCCATCACGCCATAGCCCAGCATCAGCAGGCTGGCAGTGCTTTCGCTGACTTTGGTTACCACCAGCAGGATAGGCGAAATGTAGGTGTAGAACGTGAACGAGCCAGCATAAGCCAGTACAGTGATGCCAGCACCTGCCAGGAGGCGCGGATTGAAGATCGCCTTGAGGCCATCCATCGCGTTGGCCTGCGCCGAAGTATCATTGTGGTCGGTCGGCATCAGGATCAGTAGGCCCACGAAGCCGATTGTGCCAGAGGCGGCCACAGCCATGAAGATCACCTGCCAGCTCAAGATACTACCCAGATAAGTCCCTAGCGGTACGCCCAAAGCCAAGGCAAGCGTCAGACCTGCGAAGACAACCGCAACCGCAGCACCGGCGCGGTTACGCCCAACCAGTTGTGTGGCAACGCTGGAGGCCACTGCGAGAAACACACCATGACCAAGTCCGGAAGCAAAGCGAGCCACCAACATAGGCGTCAGGGTGTCCGACAAACTCACCACCGTATTTCCCAGCGTGAATAACCCCATGGCCGCTAACAGGAGACGCTTTCGTGGCCAGCGGGTGGCGAGCGCTGTCAGTCCGGGGGCGCCAATGACGGCCCCCAGCGCATAAACCGTCACTGCCGTTCCCACCTGACTGATGCTGGAGTGCAGATCAGCGGAAATGTTGGATACCAGACCGATGGTGACAAACTCGGTGAATCCCAATGCGAAGGCACAGAGCGCGAAGACGTAGATAACGAAGGGCATGCGCTCGTTCATGGCTTATTCCCGCCCATAAGCGCTAGACACCAACAGAGGTAGCATCGCTTCAGCCACACCTTTAGCAGAGGCTGGGTTCTGGCCAGTCACCAGCCTCTCGCTCACCACGACCTGAACCTGAAAGTCTGCTACTGGCAGATGCCTGGCCCCTCGTTCCTGCAAGGCATCTGCTGGACCTTTTCGATCATGACTGGTCAATACGAACAGTATGCGCTGTGCCATTTGTTGGCTCCTTTAAACGTAAAGAGGGGGAGGGCATCCGTCCACAGCTCAAAACTGCTTAGGTGGGATGAACATCATCAGAGGTTATTTTGGATGATTTGCTTTAAGTATTGAAGTGACTAAAATAGACAAACACTTTCCCTTAAATGGCCCAAATAAGTTGCGCAACGATGATCTCGCCGTCTTTCTGCATGTTGTTGACTGTCTCAGCTTTTCAGCAGCGGCAAGGAACCTTCAGATTACCCCCAAAGCTGTCAGCAAGCAGATTGCCAGGTTAGAGGGGGCTCTTGGGACGACCTTGTTTGAAAGGAACACCCGTAACTTACGTATCACGGATGAGGGACGCGCCATTGCAGAAAGAGTTCGTGTTGCCCTTTCAGTTTTGGATGAAGTGAAAGAGCTTGCTCAAGGCGGAAGTCAGGAACTGACCGGACACATACGCTTAACCGCGCCAGCTCCCTTTGGGCGAAAATTTGTTGCCCCAGCGATAACTGATTTTTGTCGGTTACACCCAAGAGTTGGATTTGACCTGCGTCTTTCCGATCAGATCCAGGATTTGTACAGAGGCGATCTGGATCTGGCGATTCGTATGGGTGAGTTGGCAGACTCAAGACTTCTTGCTCGTCGGGTCGCCGATAACCGACGCATTCTGGTGGCTTCGCCGACCTTTATTACGGCACATGGAAATCCCGCACAACCGGAAGAGTTAGAGCACTACAATTGCCTGGTATTTGCCTATCCTGGATTACTGCAAAACACATGGCCGCTGCGAAAAGGCCGATGCGAGAAGTCCATCATCATCGACGGCACGCTCTGCAGCGACAATGGCGAAGTTTTACATGAATGGTGTCTTGCTGGCTTGGGAATTTCTTTGCGTGAAGTTTGGGATGTTCACGAAGAATTGCACAATGGCCAATTGGTGCGTGTCTTGCCTGACTGGGAAGGCGTGGCATCCAAAATCAGCCTCGTGCGAGCACGCAGAGAACCCGTGCCGCGCCGACTGACCGTCTTCAGCGACTTCTTACTTGAACGATGGCAGCAGACGCCATGGGAGCACTGATGCAGTTTGCGGCCACCAATGATAGAGACGCCTTCGAAAAATAGTCTGCCATGACTTCAGTATTCAGCGCGTTTTATAAAGCCGTATATCTCTTTTATTGTATTGATACCAGGCTGAGGCATGGCCGCCTTCTCCGGATAAAAATGGGAATGCATTTGTGCCCATTTTTCAACGGAGCATAATAAGGATCATCTTTTTCTGCCTGTGGGTGTCGGACGTATAAGGCATTTTAGCTCCTCCCTGGCGCTGACAGAAAGCGACACTAATTTCCTCTTAAACACTGCAACAGTGCAACTTCTACAATGCTTGACATTAGATAGGAATATCTCCCAATCCTATTGGTCCTGAGCCTTTATCTTCAGTCAATTCGGAGCGTGAGTTGTCGCGTAATTTTCTGGCCAGCACTAAAGAGAAGGCAGGGCAGGCACCAAAGGCCAGTTTCCTCTCCGTGGTGGCAGTACTTGAAACACCAGAGTTTTGCACCGTTAGCCTGGTATTGAAAAGCAAAAAGCCCGCTTAGTTTCCTAAGCGGGCTTCTCTAAATATGGCTCCTCTGACTGGACTCGAACCAGTGACATACGGATTAACAGTCCGCCGTTCTACCGACTGAACTACAGAGGAATCGTGTGAACGAGGCGAATAATAGCGAGGCGTATTGGGTTTGTCAAAGCACTAAAGTGAGGGAAAAGTGCGTTTGCTGCCAGATTGAGCATATTGGCTCGTTTTTCGGCACTTTGCTTTGGTTAACAACGCGTAATAATGCGGATCCCTAGGGATGACAAAGAGTAACGGGTTCAACATACCGCTAAACGGGCGCAGTATGCAGCCCCTCAAAGTGAGCTAGCTGCCCATTTCGCCATTCCGCTGTAATGACAAAATGTTAAGTAGTACCGCCATAAAGCGATCCCACTAAAATACTCTTCACCGAATATAAATTAATCAGGAGGGGTCTTAACACCGTTGGGATGGGGCCACTAGTGAAAACCCAAAATATCTGCTTATTTTTTTACCAAACTGTGATCGAGATTGTTTTTTTATTTTTCAGTTGCCGGATGCTTGGTTTTTTCAAAAAAGTTGATTTAAATCAAAATGGTAAGTCGATGTAATTGGCGATAAGTGATTTTTTTTAAGATTTTTCTATGTTACTCTGGCGGGCATTCTATGCTGATAGCAGTAATGGGGCCCTCGCAGATCTTGTCAATGCTTGCTTTATTACTCTATGCTACGCCAAGCCATTTTTATAGCGGTAAACTACGCCGTTCCTTTGTTTCCCGGAGTTTTTTAGTAATGAAAAAAACAATCGCCATAGCCGCATTGTGTGTGTTGCTGGCAGGGTGCCAGACTGCGAAAACCAAACCTGCCACCGCCGCCGGTGTCCCTGCGCCAACCCCAGTTACACCAAGCGCTACCGTTACGCAGCCAGCTCAGCCGATGGCTTCTGTCGGTACCGATGACATCATGTATCCCTGCATGAAAGAACTGAATGCTCTGCAACAGGTTAGCCCGCGGTTGTATCAAACCCGCAGCGTAGAATTGAACGATATTGTGGCGCAGGCCAAGCTTTACATGCGCATTCGTGACAATGTCAGCACCGACATCCATCAAATCATGGATGCCGCCTATCAGTTCCGCATTGCCAAAACCTGTAACCGTATCAGCACCGACCTGACCAATGCCTTGATCGAGCGAGTGACTGGCGCCTAACGCGCATACCCCGTATTCAGATATTCCGGGAATACATGGTGTTGTACCAGAAACGCTCTCTTAGGGAGCGTTTTTGTTTTCTGCTCATCCAAAATGCCCTCCAGTTGCACCAGCAAGGTGCGCCAGCAAATTCTCCTTGTTCTTTTCTAACGCTCGTTACCTGCCAAAACCAGTGAGCCTCCTCATTTTTACGGCTGAGAGCGCCAGCAAATCGGCTCTATTTTTGTATGCGCCGTCACAATGGCTAGATTTTTGCTTGGATAAACGCGGGTAAATCGGTTGCGCTCTCGCGCAAATTATTTTCCCCGACTACACATAAAGTGACTGCTCCACGTCATTTACCCGTCGTCTTTCAAGCTGCAGCGTTGTTACCTGCGCTTGCTCACCCCAGTCACTTACAAAAGTAAGCTCCTGGGGATGAGCAAGCTTGTCGCCTAGCTGCAACTTGAAATCCATAGGGTATACACCCGTCGTCCTGCAACTGCCGCCGTTATTGGCCGCAATTTGCAATCTGCCGGGTATACGGTCTTTCGCTAAAACAGTGCTGAGGAATGCAAAATGTCATTGAGATTGCTAAAAACCCCGCTTGCTGCTCTGCTTATTGGTTGTTTTAGTACGGCTTTTTCTGCACATGCCGATATCGTGATTGGCGTCGCCGGGCCATTCTCCGGCCCAAATGCCACCTATGGGGATCAATACTGGCGTGGGGCCTCGCAGGCTGCCGCAGACATCAATGCGGCCGGGGGAATTAAAGGGGAAAAAATCAAGCTGGTGCAAGGCGATGATGCTTGTGAACCTAAGCAGGCAGTCTCGGTAGCTAACCGCCTGGTCGATCAGGATCACGTCGCTGCGGTGGTGGGGCACTTCTGCTCGTCTTCCACCATGCCCGCTTCGGAGGTGTATGACGAAGCCGGGATCATTGCCATCACACCCGGTTCCACTAACCCGCAAATCACCGAACGTGGCATGAATAACATGTTCCGCATGTGCGGCCGCGACGATCAGCAAGGGGTCATCGCCACCAATTACATGCTGGATACCCTGAAGGCGAAAAAGATTGCCGTCATCCATGATAAGGACACCTACGGCCAGGGGCTGGCAGATGCCGCCAAGGCAGAAATGAACAAACGTGGCGTGAAGGAAGTGATGTACGAAGGGCTGTCGCGCGGTGAGAAAGACTTTAACGCCCTGGTAACCAAAATCGCCTCGGTGAATCCAGACGTGGTGTACTTCGGTGGCTGCCATCCAGAGGCGGGTCCGCTAGTGCGCCAGATGCGTGAGCAAGGGGTGAAAGCCAAATTCTTCTCCGGCGACTGTATTGTTACCGAGGAGCTGGTAACGGCGGCCGGTGGGCCACAGTACACCACTGGCGTGCTGATGACCTTCGGTAACGATCCGCGTCAGATCCCAGAAGGGAAAGCGGTGATCGCCAAGTTCCGCGAGAGTGGATTTGAGCCAGAAGGGTACACGCTGTACTCCTACGCATCGATCCAGGCCATCGCTGCAGCGTTCAATGCCACCGGCGGTAAAGACAGTGCCAAAGCCAGCGAGTGGTTGAAATCTCACGATGTGGATACCGTGATGGGGAAAAAAGCCTGGGATAAAAAAGGTGACCTGAAGGTATCAGACTACGTGGTCTACCAATGGGATGACAAAGGCAAATATCACCAGCTCTGATGTAAAGATCAACGGATCCGTGCGTATGGCGGATCCGTTCCTTAACCTCCTTTGGGCCGCGTGGTGCTGAACTTGCGGCTCGCCCATCAGGTGAGATTGCTTATTATGGATGTATTCTTCCTGCAACAGCTGATTAACGGCCTGACCCTTGGCGCGGTGTATGGCCTGATCGCCATCGGCTACACCATGGTGTACGGCATTATTGGCATGATCAACTTCGCCCACGGCGAGGTGTATATGATTTCTGCCTATCTGTGTGCGATTGGCCTGGCGCTGCTCTCCTTCTTTGGTCTCCACTCTTTCCCGCTGTTGATCCTGGGCACCCTGGTTTTCACCATCGTGGTCACCGGCGTTTATGGTTGGGTGATTGAACGTATCGCTTATAAGCCGCTGCGTAACTCCACGCGTCTGGCTCCGCTGATTTCTGCCATCGGTATGTCGCTGATCTTGCAGAACTACGCGCAAATTAGTCAGGGGCCGCGCCAGCAGGGGATCCCCACGCTGCTGGACGGCGTTTTTCGGCTCAATTTTGATGGCGGTGTGATCCAGATTACCTACACCAAGGTATTTATTCTGGTCGCCGCACTATTGGGTATGGCGGTGCTTACCTACGTGATCCAACGCACGCGCCTGGGGCGTATCTGCCGGGCTACCCAACAGGATCGCAAGATGGCATCGATACTCGGTATCAATACCGATCGGGTGATCTCGCTGGTGTTTGTGATTGGCGCGGCGATGGCCGGGCTGGCCGGGGTGCTGGTCACCATGAACTACGGCACCTTCGATTTTTACGTGGGCTTTATTATCGGCGTCAAAGCCTTCACCGCAGCGGTGCTGGGGGGCATTGGCTCATTGCCTGGCGCGATGCTCGGAGGCTTGCTGCTTGGCGTGGCAGAGGCCCAGTTCGCCGGCATGGTGAACTCGGATTACAAGGATGTGTTTTCATTCGGTCTGCTGGTGGTGATCCTGATTTTCCGCCCTCAGGGCCTGCTGGGGCGGCCAATGGTCGCTAAGGTGTGAGGGAAACTATGTCTCAATCCACAGTTCATCAAGGGCTGAGTATTAAACGCAGCCTGTTGGATGCCGTTCTCGCGGGCCTGATCGCGCTAATTGTGTTTGGCCCGATCGTCGGCATCGTGCTGGACGGCTACAGTTTCAACTTTGAGCCCCGTCGCCTGGTGGTGATTATTGCGGTAGTCATGGTGGGGCGCTTGTTACTCAGCCTGTTTTTGCAAACGTCGCTGGGGCACAAGGTGTCGGCACGTTTTGAGGGGGGCAATGACGGTGTTTATGTTCGGCCAGTCGGAACCAGAACGAGCTTGCGTTGGATCCTGCCTCTGCTGGCGGTGTTGGCATTGCTGTTCCCGTTTATGGCGACCAAATACCTGCTGACCGTGGCAATCCTCGGCCTGATTTATGTGTTGCTAGGGCTAGGATTGAACATTGTGGTGGGGCTGGCCGGGCTGCTCGATCTGGGTTACGTGGCATTTTATGCCATTGGTGCTTACGGCCTGGCGTTGGGCTATCAGTGTTTGGGCCTGGGCTTTTGGGCGATGTTGCCGCTGGGGGCGCTAATGGCGGCGCTGGCCGGGGCATTGCTGGGGTTCCCGGTGCTGCGTATGCACGGTGACTATCTGGCGATAGTGACGCTGGGCTTTGGTGAAATCATTCGCCTGGTGCTGAATAACTGGGTGTCGTTAACCGGTGGGCCAAACGGCGTTTCGGTTCCTGCTCCGACCCTGTTCGGCCTGGAGTTCGGCCGCCGAGCCAAGGAAGGGGGAGTTCCGATCCACGAGTTCCTCGGTATTACCTATAACCCCAACCTGAAGTTTATCTTCATCTATGTGGTGTTGTGTCTGGTGGTGTTGCTGGTGCTGTTCGTCAAACACCGGCTGACGCGGATGCCGATAGGGCGGGCATGGGAAGCGTTACGGGAGGATGAAATTGCTTGCCGTTCGCTCGGACTTAATCATGTGCTGGTCAAACTCTCGGCGTTTATGATGGGAGCTTCCACCGCGGGTATCGCCGGGGTGTTCTTTGCTACCTATCAAGGGTTCGTCAATCCAACGTCGTTTACCTTCTTTGAATCGGCGCTGATCCTGGCGATCGTGGTATTGGGAGGAATGGGATCGACTATCGGCGTCGTGCTGGCTGCCTTTGTGCTGACGGTGGCCCCGGAACTGCTGCGCAGCTTTGCCGAATATCGAGTGTTGCTGTTTGGCGTACTGATGGTGTTGATGATGATCTGGCGGCCACGCGGCCTGGTGCGTATCAGCCGTAGCAGCTTTACGCCACGCAAGGGGGTAGCACCATGAGCGATGCCATTTTGCGCGTTGAACATTTGATGATGCATTTCGGTGGCATCAAAGCGCTGAACGATGTAAATCTCGAGGTGGAGCGTGGGTCGATTACCGCGTTGATCGGCCCGAACGGCGCGGGGAAAACCACGGTGTTCAACTGCCTGACGGGTTTTTACCGTGCCAGCGGCGGAGCGATCCTGCTCAATACCCACAAACGGCCCATTGATGTGATCCGTATCCTCGGCCAGAAATTCCGTGCAGGGGACTGGATTAACCCTGCGCAACTGGGTTCCCGCCTGTACTACAAAATGTTTGGTGGCACACATCTGGTGAACCGTGCAGGATTGGCCCGCACCTTCCAGAATATCCGCCTGTTCCGTGAGATGTCGGTGGTGGAGAACCTGTTGGTGGCGCAACACCGTTTGAGTAACCGCAACCTGATTGCTGGTGTGCTCAATACGCCTGCCTATCGCCGGGCAGAAAATGAAGCGCTGGACCGCGCATTTTACTGGCTGGAAGTGGTCGAGTTGGTGGACTGTGCCAACCGGCTGGCGGGGGAGATGTCCTACGGCCAGCAGCGGCGGCTGGAGATCGCCCGCGCGATGTGCACCACCCCGGAAATGATCTGTCTGGACGAACCCGCCGCCGGGTTGAACCCGGTGGAAACCGCGACCCTGAGCCGGATTATCCGCTTTTTGCGCCAGCATCATGATATTACGGTGCTGCTGATCGAACATGATATGGGAATGGTGATGGAGATTTCCGACCGGGTGATCGTACTGGACCACGGCAATGTGATCGCCGAGGGAACACCGCAGGAGATCCAACACAATGACAGCGTGATCGCCGCTTATCTGGGCGCAGACGAAGAGGAGCTGGCGGGATGAGCGAGGTGATGCTGGAATTTCGCGAGGTAGATGTCCATTACGGCCCGATCCAGGCGCTGCAACAGGTGTCATTGCAGGTCAGGCAAGGAGAAACCGTAGCGTTGATCGGGGCCAACGGGGCGGGGAAATCCACCTTGCTGATGTCAATCTTTGGCCAACCTCGCATCAGCGGTGGACAGATCCTGTTTCAGGGGACGGATATCAGCCAGCGGTCGACGCATTTTGTGGCCAGTAGCGGCATTGCCCAGGCCCCGGAAGGGCGGCGGATCTTCCCTGACATGAGCGTGGAAGAAAATCTGCTGATGGGCACGATTACCCTCGGCAACCATTATGCTGCTGAAGATATGCAGCGTATGTATGAGCTGTTTCCACGCCTGAAAGAGCGGCGTAACCAGCGGGCGATGACCATGTCCGGCGGTGAACAGCAAATGCTGGCGATAGCCCGTGCGCTGATGAGCCGGCCAAAACTGCTGTTGCTGGATGAGCCGAGCCTGGGGTTGGCACCGATCATTGTCAAACAGATCTTCAGCATTCTGCGCGAACTGGCCAACGGCGGCATGACAATTTTCCTGGTGGAGCAAAACGCCAACCATGCGCTGAAGCTGTCCGATCGGGGCTACGTGATGGTCAATGGACAAATCCGCCTGAGCGGCAGCGGTGCGGAACTGCTTAGCAATCAGGAGGTGAGGAAGGCTTATCTGGGAGGCGCATAAAGGTAACCGCGCCGATGAGGGGCGCATTGAACATCCTCGATCGTAGGGGCGTCACATACGGCGCTCCTACTGTTGAAAAAAACAGCACCACAAAAACGTGATCTAGGTCGCATTCTGGTTACGGGTTAGTTAAAATGGCGCCACTGCCAGCCTCTGTTCCGGAACACCTTACAATGGATGAAATCAGCACTTCCCGCTCGACCGCCTGGATGCGCGTGGTCGTCTTGGCCATTTCGGCATTTATCTTTAATACCACCGAATTTATCCCAGTCGGGTTATTGAGTGATATTGCCCAAAGCTTTGGGATGCAAACCGAGCAGGTGGGGCTGATCATCACGATTTATGCCTGGATCGTTGCCACGATGTCGCTGGTCTGTATGTTGCTGACCAGCAAGATTGAGCGGCGCAAGCTGCTGATCGGGGTATTTATCCTGTTTATTGCCAGCCATGTGCTCACCGCGGTGGCCTGGAACTTTACCACCTTGGTGATCTCGCGTGCCGGTGTGGCGTTGGCGCACTCGGTGTTCTGGTCGATCACCGCGTCATTGGCCATTCGTGTCGCGCCAGCAGGCAAGAAGGCGCAAGCGCTTAGCATGCTCGCGGGGGGAACCGCGCTGGCGATGGTGCTGGGCTTACCGTTAGGGCGAGTGGTGGGGCAGCTACTCGGCTGGCGTATGACGTTTATTGGCATTGCCGTTTGTGCCACCCTGGCGTTGGTGATGCTGTGGCGCTTGCTGCCGGTGCTGAAAAGCGAGCATTCCGGTTCACTGGCCAGCGTTCCCCTGCTGTTCAAACGCCCGGAGCTGGTCAGCCTGTATATGTTGACCATCATTGTGGTGACGGCGCACTTTACTGCCTACAGCTACATCGAGCCCTTTATCCAGACCGTGGCCGGGTTATCCGCTAACTTTACCACCTTGATGCTGTTACTGTTTGGTGCTGCGGGCATTGTCGGCAGCCTGCTATTCAGCCGCTACAGCGAACGTTTCCCGTCGGGTTTCTTCATGGGGGCAATTGGTTTGCTGGCCCTTAGCCTGTTATTGCTGTTGCCCGCCTCCGGTAATGAAACGACCTTGACGTTGTTGTGTGTGGTCTGGGGCATGGCCATCATGGCAATTGGTCTTTCGATGCAGGCGAAGGTGCTCAGTCTGGCACCGGATGCGACCGATGTCTCGATGGCGATCTTCTCCGGTTTGTATAACTTTGGGATCGGCGGCGGGGCGTTGCTGGGCAACCAGGTCAGCCTGCATCTGGGAATGCCAAACATTGGCTTCGTCGGCGCGCCGTTGGCACTGATCGCCCTCGGCTGGTGTGTATTGAGTTTCTACCGCAGTGAACGTTTGCAGCACCATCGGGCTTAATCCACGTTCCCTTGATTGCCGCGCCCGGTAATCAAGGGTCTCCTAAGACCTATCCTCTCTTTAACTCCCATCTTGCCGCCATGTTTTGCTACCAGATACGCAAAATATCAACGCTCATGTTTCATCTTCATCGAAATGCTGGGATCGGCCCCCAGCTTCATCATTGTGGCCGATGCCTCTCGGCCCAAGCTCCGACACAATGCAATTTATAGGTTTACACCTATATAGCTTTTGACCTATATTGCTAAGGAGCACATGTGTGGGAAATTAAAACAACGGATACGTTTGACGAGTGGTTCAGCCGGCTGGAGGACACTGACAGAGCTTCTGTGCTGGCGTCACTCATTGTACTACGTGAAAAAGGCCCTCAGTTGCCCAGACCTTATGCCGACACGGTAAAGGGATCGCGCTACAGCAACATGAAGGAACTACGCGTGCAAAGCCGAGGTATACCGATACGGGCATTCTTTGCCTTTGATCCACGCCGTCGCGGTATTTTGCTTTGTGCTGGTAGCAAGGCCGGTAATGAGAAGCGTTTTTACGAGGTGATGATCCCGATTGCCGATCGGGAGTTTACCCAATTTCTGAATACAGCAGAGAACAAGGAGTAGGCCATGGGCAGAACACTGGAACAAATCCTGGCGGAAGAAAAACCCGAGGTAGTGGCCAGCGCTGAGCACATTGCGGCGGAAACGCTGCTCAATATTCACTTGGCCGAGCTACGTGAGCGGGTGCAGAAAACCCAGGTTGAAATGGCGCAGGCACTTGGCATCAAACAACCCACCGTCGCGGGTATGGAAAAGCCTGGCCGCGATCTGAAGCTCTCCTCGCTCAAGCGCTATATCGAGGCTGCGGGGGGCAAGCTGCGTCTGGATATCGAGCTGCCAGATGGTTCGCACTACGGGTTTGTTATTTAATCAACTGACTCGATGATTCAACCCTAAATCTGTCGTGGATAGGTTTGAACGCTGTAGCTTGCCAGGCGACGGGTATATATTGTTTGCCTATCGTTGGTAATAGCAGCGTCTGAACTTTGCGCCATCTTATTAGGAGTTTGATTATGTCCAGCACTCATCTGTCAGGTACCTTTACGCTCGGCACGCATACCGTCAAGCGGCTCGGTTATGGCGCCATGCAGCTCGCCGGGCCTGGGGTTTTCGGTCCGCCGAAGGATCCTGAAACGGCCACCGCGGTTCTGCGTGAAGTGGTTGCCAGCGGGGTCAACCACATCGATACCAGCGATTTTTATGGCCCGCATTACACCAATCAAATTATTCGCCAGGCACTGCATCCTTATGCCGACGATCTGGTCATTGTCACCAAGATCGGCGCGCGCCGCGATGAGCAAGGCGCATGGTTGCCTGCGTTTTCTCCGGCGGAGCTGACCCAGGCCGTGCATGACAACCTGCGTAATCTGGGGTTGGATGTGCTTGATGTGGTCAATCTGCGCTGCATGTTTGATGCACATGGCCCGGCAGAGGGGTCGATTGAAGAGCCACTCTCCGTGCTAGCCGAGCTACAACAGCAGGGGCTGGTCCGCCATATCGGGCTGAGTAATGTCACCTCGGCTCAGGTTGCGCAAGGGCAGAAGATTTGTGAGATTGTCTGCGTACAGAATAATTACAACCTGGCACACCGGGATGACGACGCACTGATCGACGAACTGGCTGGCAAGGGCATTGCCTATGTGCCGTTCTTCCCGCTGGGTGGATTCACGCCGTTGCAGTCTACGACGTTGTCAGAAGTTGCGCAGCAGGTGGGAGCCTCGCCTATGCAAGTGGCACTTGCCTGGTTGCTGCAGCGTTCACCAAACATTCTGCTGATCCCAGGGACATCTTCCCTTGCGCATCTGAAAGAGAATCTCGCCGTAGCCCAGCTCAAACTGCCGAGCGATGCTGTTGCGAAGTTGAATGCGATGTAAGGCAACCCGGCAACCATAACCTCTGCGGGAGCTCTGGGCTCCCGCTAAAAATACATCTTCCCAGCATTCTCAGCCCTCTGCGTATCAACACCAGTCCTCTTTTCTTTAATGTATTAACAAAATCCATTCTCATCTGGAATGACACAAATGTTGTCTTAAATGTGTCCATTTCATCAGATGATTGTTAATATGTTAACGAATAATCACCAAGACTCACGCCCATAACCGCTGAGGCGTTATTGATGATAAAGGAGCCGCTATGCCACCTGCCTTTACTAACCGGCCGCCACGATGGTTGATCCCGCTACTGGGATCGCTGGTGGCTTTTGGCCCACTGTCGATTGATATGTATCTACCTGCGTTACCCGCGATGGGGCAACAACTGCATGCCACACAGGGGCAGATGCAGCATACATTGGGGTCATTCTTTGCCGGTTTTTGCATCGGCATGTTGCTGTACGGGCCACTTAGCGATCGGCTAGGCAGGCGAAAGCTGTTGCTGAGCGGCATGTTGCTGTTTGTGATTGCCAGCGTGCTCTGTACGCAGGTCACTCAGGTTGAGCAACTGGTGGTACTGCGGGCGTTACAGGCATTTGGCAGCGGGGCCGCTGTAGTGATGGCGCGGGCTATCGCCAGAGATGTTTATACCTCAGATGAGCTGCCCCGAGTGTTATCGCTCATGACTTTGGTTACCATGATTGCACCGTTGCTGGCCCCGCTGTTGGGTGGTGCTTTGCTGACGGTTTTCGACTGGCAAGCCATCTTCATGTTGCTGGCGGTGGTGGGCTGTATCAGCGGCTTATTGGTGTTCTGGGTACTGCCGGAGACGTTAAAGACCCCTCCAGGGCAAACGGGCAGCATCCTGAAAGCGTTTCATAACTATTGCCTGTTGGTCCGCGACAGAGAAGCAATGGGCATTATTGCTACCTTGGCGTTTTCCTTCGCGGGGATGTTTGCCTTTATCAGCGGTTCTCCCTTTGTCTACATCAGCTACTTCCAGGTGCCCGCTCAGTATTACGGGCTGCTGTTTGGCTGCAACGTCATTGGCATGATCGCCGTGCTGCTGCTGAACGTGCGGATGCTGAAGGTCTACAGCCTGCCGCGCCTGTTGATGATACAAAGCAGCGCCCAGGTGTTGTTTGGGTTATTGCTACTGGTGTTCCATCAGCAGGGCCTCTCTATCCTGGTGATTCTGGTGGTGTTGTTTATGTCGCTGGTGAATGCTATCGGCACCAACAGCCTGTCACTACTGTTGCAACAACGTGGCCAACAGGCTGGAAGTGCCAGCGCGCTCGCTATCTCATTGCAGTTTGGCATGGGGGCGTTGGCAAGCCTGGCCGTTTCCTGGTTGCAGGATGATACGCCGTTTGCCATGACGTTGGTGATGGCCGTCTGCGCGGCACTAGGTTGGGTAGGGCAGAGAATGTCTGTGGCGCATATTGGTTCACGGCTGCATGAATAGGTAGGATGCGGTGGTGAGGTTTTCATGCGCATTGCCGTTGCCGACAATGCGCATGAGGTTTACCGATTTAAATCACTGACTATTGGCAATAATACCGCGCAACAGCTTCTTCAAAATGCCCACTTCGTCTGCCGTGAAGGCGGACAGGACCTGTTCTTGCTGTTTGGCGGCAATATCTCTCAGCACGCTGGCCTGGCGTTCGCCTGCCTCAGTCAAGAGATGGCCATTCTCGGTGCTGGACACCAAGCCTTTACGGTACAACGCTTCCTGCGCCTCTTCGATTTCTCTGGTTGGCATCGCCATTTCCGCCAGCAGGCAGGCCTTATCAAGGCAGGCGTCGCTATCTAATACCAACAGCATTCTGGCCTCGCTGGCCCGCAACCCGGTGGAGAGCTGCTTGGGCTGGTAGCTACTTTGATAGCTGCGCAGCGCCTGGGTGAGCAAATAGAACACGTTGTTATTCAGGCGCTCCTGCCTGGCGCTGCCTACTGCGTTCTGTGTAACGCGCTCTGCCACCTGTGGGTAGGGTAGCACCATGGAATAGGATCCCTGATGATACACCAGCGGTGCGCGGCCCAGATCGTCAAACGCCACCACTTTACCAATCAGGATCCAATGGTCACCGCCGTCAACCTGCTGATATTTCTCACACTGAAAGCGCGCGGCACAGTCGGTAAGCAAAGGCACGTCACCCGCGCCGACCTCCACCTCAATCCCGGCAAATTTATCCTCGCTGGGGCGGGCGAAACGATTGGAAATATCCATCTGATCGGCGGCCAGCACGTTAATGGCGAAGTGGCTGGCTTGTTCAAAGATCGCGTAGCTGCCGGAGCGTTTATCAATGCTCCATAATACCAACGGCGGATCCAGTGATACCGAGTTAAAACTATTGGCCGTGACTCCCACGCGGGTGCCATCTGTGGTTGCTGCCGTCACTACCGTCACGCCGGTGGCGAAATTACCCAGCGCACGGCGAAATGCGCGGGGATCCAGAGCAGGTTCTGTGTGATGTGTCATTAAATAGGTTCTCCTGCTCGTTATACCATCGTCGGATCGGGTTCTAACCCCATCAACTCGCGACCTAATATCTGTGCACAGACATCGTAATCGGTATAGGCGTGTGCCCCGGTCATGTGTGAGTCGCGGAACAATCGCTGGATCTCATTGCTCTCCATCCAACTGGTTGCCCCTGCAGCGCTGAACAAGCGATCGACCGATTCGATACACATTTTGACCGCGTAGGCTTGGTTGGTACGCCAGAACGTCAAAGTCTCGTGGGAAGGATATTGGTGCTTTCGGCCGTGTTCGGCATGTTCTTGCCAGGTTTTTTCCAAAAAGGCGCGGGCGGCAGCAACCTGATGGGTGGACTCTGCCAGACGCATCAGCGCCGGGGTGGCCGTCCCCACGCTGGCTCCGGTATAGGCTCGCACGCGGTTTTGGGTTTTTTCTTTAAAGGCGACTAGCATACGCTCGGCAACGCCAAGGCTGATGGCGGCAAAACCGCAGGCGAAATAGGGGCGATAGGGCGAGTAGAAAATATTACTGTCAGGGTAAAGGCCGAAACCCGCAGAGCGCCCGTGCATCATATCCTGAGCGGCTTCGATGCGGTGGTTCGGCACGAAGGCATTTTTTATCACCAGCGTTTTGGAACCGCTACCGCGCATGCCAACCGCAAACCAGTCATCACGAATTTCGTAATCGCTACGTGGGATCACGCCAAAGCTGTAGATCAACTCACCGTCGGCGTTTTTGCGGCGAAAGCCGACAATCGCCCATTCGGCATGGTCACAACCGCTGCTCCAGCCCATTTCACCGCTCAGATAGACACCGCCTTCGGCTTCCTCAATGCGGCCAAACGGGGCAATACTGCTGCTGGCGGTGGCGTCTGGATTATCTCCCCAGATCTCTTGTTGTAGTTTGGGGGAAAACATCGCTATCTGATGGCTGTGGGTGCATAACAAACTGAAAGCCCAGGCGGTTCCGCCACAGGCTCCGGCCAGCGCGGCGACACAGTCGGTGAATTCTGGCAGGGAGATTTCCAGGCCACCGAATTTTTTCGGTTGGAACACCCGGTGCATACCTATGCTTTTTAACAAACGGATATTCTCATCCGGTACTTTTCGTTCGCTTTCCGCCTGTGCGGCGTTGGCAGCGATAAGTGGCAGAATGGGCAGTAATTTTTCCAGCATCGGGTTGCTAGTTTTCATCAGTTGGTTCCCTCGGTAGGGGTGGGCGTGGGATGAGTATGGGGGAAGGGTATTTTAATGGAATGTAACATTCAGGTAAAAAATTGTACTTTTCATGTTAAATGTCGAGGGTGTGATCTGGAGGCGGGTTTGAGGGGCTGGGTGTGAAGTGGGAGTCCTCGTCCTTTAGGACGAGGAGCAATCAATGCTTACTCCAGGCAATATGACGGTGCTCATATGAAAAGCTTATTAAGCGGAAGTTGTGATACATGTTATTTTGGGGGGAGTTACCTCATTGTGCTGTATGGGGATTAAATCAGCTCGCTGACTGTGTTGTTAAATCGTTAACTCAACGCTGCTTTCCTGCATGCTGGTCAGCAAAAAAGATGCAATCTTCGATTCAATCTGGCTGTCAATCGTCCTAAGCCTCAGTAATGCCATGCCGCTTTCGGCCAGAATAGACTCTTTTAATGCATCTCGTTCACGTTGTTTGGCGGCGTCATGAGATTGTCCATCTACCTCAATCACGGCAAAAGGCTGTTTTCCTACGCGATAATAAATAACGAAATCACAACTTGCGCCTTGCGCCATAAATTCTTTCTGACGTTCACCAAAACGGTTATTGACGTTTGTGACTAGCTGCCGCAGTAGGATCTGGCTGTGCACGATAAGCGCACCGTAAGCGGGTTGTTTCAGCACATCTTGGAATAACCGCATGACAATTTGTTCGGAGCGATGCTTTGAATCTTCTGGGTTAAGCCTTGCTTGCAATTTTTCTAAAGAACGGTCGTACTCCGCATAGAGCAAATCGAACGCACTGACAACAGGGCTATAATGGATCTGTTTGTCATCTGCGTAGTAAGTCATGTACCGAACAAGCGCAGCGATGTGCTTATTGTTGCCCGTGAAAACGTTATCGCCGGTGACTAACGTGAAGTGTTTTTGTGCCCGCGAAACTGCCACATTGATCAACTGCGGATTGTCAACAAAATTGAGGGTTTTGGCATTGGCCTTCTTGTCGATGACGGTTGAAAAAACGATCTGCTCGCATTCACGCCCTTGGAACTTATGCACCGTTGAATTAATAAACTCAGCGGGTAGAGTGCGTGCGGAGAGGTTAACCTGGGCATTGTAAGGTGTAATAAAACCCCGGTTGGCCGTTTTGTCCCATTCCAACGCCATTAATGACTCCAATTCACGCAGATTACTATAACGTCGTTCATGATTGCCTTTGGCGGTAACGACTAGCGAGAGCGCAGATTCACCCTGGTCTCGGGTCATGGCAATCAGTTGATTGTCATAAAACTGCTGATTACAGAAATGGATGATTTTTGGGTGACAACGGTAGTGTTCTTTTAATAAAGTCACTGGCAATGCATCGCTGTATAAGCTGTAAAGGGAGTCCAGCAAACTTTTGCTGACACAATCATAATGTGGGGCTGGGGCCGGTAAATCCATACTTTCTGGTACGTGGGGGAGTTGCTTGCGATCGCCCACCACAATAACATTTTTGGCACAGGCTAAGGCCAGGATCCCTGGAATGATATCTTGCTGTGATGCTTCATCAATAATGATGTAGTCCAATAAGGTGCCGTGGGCTAGAGAATTAATAATCGAATGCGTGCTACTACCGATGATCGGGTAACGTTTGATAAAATCAGCAAAGTTTTTACGGTAGTTCCCATCATTAAAGTCGGTAGCTTGTCCGATGGTCTGTGAGAGATGTTCATGAAGAAACGCCATCGAATCTTTTGTAACGCATTGCTGTAAGGCTTCGACATCATTACTTTTTAATGTTTGCTCTCTTTCCGTCAGACGAGCACGGGCTTGTTGCAAACAGGTGGTGTAATATTGACGTTGGAGGGCAAAAAACACGGTTTGCCGCTTCAGGGCAGTATTCAGCGATGCGGTATTAATAATACCAAATCGAAGCAACAGTGTTAGCCGGTTGCGCCAACCGATCTGATGTCTCGAGAGCGATTGGAAAAACGCCATTAGATCGGTAATTTTATGTTTTTTTAGCCTGTAGCGATCAACCTTGGGAAGGTTATCGATACCCTGAGAACCGAACCACTGGTTGAGATATTTTTCTTCGATGCACAACTCGTCAATTTCGGCACGCAGATGTGCTACTTCATTCTGTGCGCGTAAATGTTTTTTAAGCTGGGATATCTGCTCAGCTAACGTCACTCTTTTTGGCGCCGGGTCAGGGGGAGCGTTTGGTTTTACAGGCTGGGTTTCGAAAAACTGCTTACGATTATCCGAACTACCTAACCTTGCTACCACATAATCCAGATTTGCCTTCTCTAGCTTTTCATAAACGTTATCTACAGCGGTGTTGTTATTCGAGACAACGGCAACACTACCATTTTGCATCAGGATGTTCGCCAGGATATTTAGAATGGTTTGCGTTTTACCCGTACCCGGTGGCCCCTCAATGACCGATATCTGCGAGTTGAACGCTTTTTCTACCGCTAACATCTGACTCTCGTTCAGGCCAAAAGGATAAATAAGGTTTTCTGGGGCACGGCGAGTTGCATTCTTGCCATGGCAATAGGCTTCCAGAGCTGAAGCGGGGTTGGCGATGGTTTTATCTAACTGTTTGCAAATATTTTCGGCGATGTTTTTTTTGTTGGAGCCAGTGGCATTAAGCCAACGCTGCTGGGCCACGTCACGAAAATAGCAAAAAACATTCTCCTGTTTCAATGAGGATTCAGCGAGTATCTGGACGTCTGAAGCATTATAGACATAGCATATCGGTGAATTGGCATAGTAAACCAAGACGTATTTATCGCCAACTATCTGTGCGCGCTTGATGATTTTTACATTCGGGTGACCTTTTTTGATCAGTATATTGCCCTTAGCGAGGGTGATTGGTTCAACACTGCAGACGCTGAAAGGGCGGGTGTAGGTTTTGCCTGAACGAAAATGACAGGTGAGTTGAAGTTGGTTTTGACTATCAGACTTCAGGGTCCAGTTAACTATTTTTGCTGTTTTATTATCTCCATCAACGATGATGGTGGCCATTTCTCTGCTCCATGAGTTTAGCTTTCGTGTAAATCACTATACTAGCTAGGTCGAAAAGGGGGAAGTACGGTTTGTATTACAGCAAGTGCAGGAGAAAAAATTCAACCTCTGCTGCGCACGTTCCTTATCGTGTTTCACCTCAAGCCGCCTTCGATGTTAATATAACTTTTAACCACGGCATCCCAAGGAGCGGAAGGTGGAACGGTGTTGGTGGCGGATGATAAAGCCGTATCGGGTATATTTTAAGTAGATTAGATAAGGCTGTGACATAACATTAGGAGACAGACAAATGATGGAAGGTAACTTGATTTTCTGTTCGGATTCGATATTACGTTTTCGCTCCGACTATGATGAAACAACCGCACTTCCCATGCTGTCAATTCAGCAAGCTCTCGCGAATACCGATCCTTTTTTTCTTCTTAGGTACTTTCGCCATACGGTAATGATTGAAGAAGGAACAACGCTGGCAAATATCTTTTTTGCGATTGAACCTTGGAAGGATCTGCTAGCAGCCTATCTGGATCGGAATGTTGGGGCCTATATTGATGAAGTAAGAAAACCGTCCAAACCTACTACCTGGGATTTGGAGTGGATTGGGATTGACCGTAGCAGCTCTGTTTATCGAGCTTATCAGCGTCGTGATATGGAGGACGGTGAGGATTTTACCGCCTATATAAATCGTGAGCGGATCCCTACTGACGAATTCGATATAGAAAGCAGCTGCGATGCTTCAGGTTGTATCAAAGGTGATAAAGAACGCTGGAGCCTCAGTGAAAATATTCATGAGATTAAAAATTTGCCTGTCGTTCTCAGCAGTAAGCAAACGTTGGTGACCTTGCAACGGGATGGTTTGCTTAAGGAAAGTGCCTCTGGGGTGAATCAGTCTGACCGTAGCCGTTTTGTGTACGGAGAGACCTCTTTTGCTTTCTATGAAGTGATGGAGGCCATCTTTATCAGCGGTCTGTTCTTTGATACCCCGCAAGATGCTACCAGTAGCTTTGAAGAATTAAAAAGTACTCTTGACGAGCTGAAGCAAGAGCAAGTTGGGGAATCAGAATCTCATATCGTAGGCGGAGAAGAAGAGCAACCGCTCAAGGTTGAAATTGCAGAGGGAGCCTTTGATTCGGTGATTGGCCACATGGAGTCTGAAGCTGAAAGCTGGCAATGTCTCAAGAAGCAATGCCAAAAAGAGGGGGCTTTGCCCGTCAGGATTGGGATTATTACGCCAGCGGAACCGCCTGAGGTGCACTTGTGTGGAGTAATCGTAAGGTGACGAACGCGTTTAGCCGATCATTATTTCGGTCAACGCTGATAGGTGCACCGTTAATGGTCCCTTGTGGGTCCAGGCCTGTTGAGGAACATGAACAGTGTTGATAGCAAAGATCGGTTATATGGAGTATCTTTATTTTAGATAATCTTGATAATCTATCTGAGGTGGAAAATGACTACCCTCCATGATGTGCCCTCGCTTCCTACTTTGGTCGGGACACCGCAGGAAGTCCGTATTCGGCTTGATAGCTCTAAGGCAGATCAAGTTATCGTGGTGCCCATCGAGCGTTCGAATGCCCGGCATGCAGACCTGATGGCTCATACGTTGGCGAATATCGTTTCCTTCATCGATTTGACCTTACGTGGGCAAAGTGAGCAGATGATTAAAGCTCTGGTCGATGCTTTGGTGCCAAAGGTACCACCCACGCCTAGCTTGCTCAAAGAGGCGGCCATGGTGGCGCGTTCGCGCAATGCCGTACTGGAAAGTGCTGACTGGCTCACCGCAGCCCAGGTTGCCGAATTGGCAGGGCTGAGTGCCAGTAATCCAAGCACTCAGCCGAACAAGTGGAAACGCCAGAAGCAGATATTTGCCATTACACATAACGGTGTTGACTACTTCCCTGGTTACGGGCTCGACCCGAATACCGGATACCGGCCACGCAAAGCATTGAAACCTGTTCTGGACGTCTTCGGTGAACATAAAGATGGCTGGGGCCTTGCATACTGGTTCCTCTCGGCCAACAGTTTCTTGGGCGGAAAGCGGCCACAGGATGTGTTGGCTAGCGAACCGGAACGCGTCATTGCTGCTGCTGAGGATGAGGTAAAGGAGGTCAACCATGGTTAAACGCAAGGAAGCGATACCAGAGGAGAGCGCCCACTCACAGGAAGCCAATACCGTAATACCACCGCCGACGAAGCTACATGTTACACCTTGGACGTTGCCCTCTAGCAAGGCGATGCATCGGATCCACCAGGATATATACCAAGGCGATCAGTTCAATCCTGGAGTTAAAGGTAACGCGCGTTTCAGCCCAATAACTGATGCCAAGGGGGCTGCTATTCCGACCCTCTACGCGGCGTACACGTTCGACGCTGCACTGATGGAGTCGGTGTTCCTCGACGTATCCCATGCACCTGGGTATAAGTACTACGATAAGAACAAGCTCAATCAGCAGGTGCATTCAAAGGTCAAGGTCAGCCAGAATCTGCTCCTGGCTGACTTGAGCAGTGTGGCGTTGCGGAAGTTAGGCGTGCAGCGCAAGCAATTGATCGATACCGAAAAGGATCAGTACCCAAATACGCGTGAGTGGGCGCAGGCTATTCATGGACAGCATCCAGACATACAGGGGTTATCTTGGGTTTCAAGGCAAGACGATTCTGCCAGAGCCGTGATGCTGTTTGGGGATCGAATTCCAGCAGGCACTCTGCAACAGATTGGCGTTTCGAGAAATCTTCTGCAGGATGAGAAGGCCTATGCTGAGCTGTTGGATTTAGCCGAGCGGATTGGTGCCGATATCGTACCGGGGAAATGATTCAAGGGTAGCCAGTTTTCGGCCTAAAGAGGAAGTTTCCCTTGGATTTTGTATTGTTCGAAAAGCAAAAAGCCCGCTTAAGTTTCCTTAAGCGGGCTTCTCTAAATATGGCTCCTCTGACTGGACTCGAACCAGTGACATACGGATTAACAGTCCGCCGTTCTACCGACTGAACTACAGAGGAATCGTGTGAACGGGCGGAATGATAACGGGGTGCCGGGGGGAAGTCAAAGGGGATTACGCATTCTGCGTTTGTTTGCTTACAGAATGCGCAACCCGTTGAGCTTTTGGCAGATTTACCCCATAGATGCTCGTGTTAAGCTCAACCGATAGTGATAATGCCCGACGGCAGCGAGAAACAGAGCGAGATCACATCAGTGCCGTAAATCCGGTGATATCAAGATGGGAGTAGGGAATGGGCATCGAAAAATACCCCGCCCGAAACCACGAGCGGGGTTTAATTCAGGCTTACTCGTCGGCGAGTACGAACATGCCGAACGGATGGATTTGCAGGAAATAGCTGTCGCCCGGCTCGGGTTGCAACTGCGTAGCGTTTACCTGCAGTAGCAGCGACTGATCGTGCCAGTTCACCAGCACCTCATACTGTGGCCCCATGTAAGCCACCTTACTGATGGTGCAACGCTGGCTAGGTTCCCCATGTTGGCTGAGGGTAATGGCTTCCGGGCGCACGCCTACGGTACATTGCTGCAAACCAGGGGCAAAGCCTTGTGGGCGCGGTACCGGGTAGCCAAAGATCTCTACGCCGCTGCTGGTCACCTTGGCCGGGAAGATGTTGGCATCCCCCATAAATCCGGCCATAAAGCGCGAGGCCGGGTAACGGTACAGCGTTTGCGGTGCGCCAATCTGCATGATTTCCCCTTTGTTCATCACCAGCACGGTGTCGGAAACCGCAAAGGCTTCGCTCTGATCGTGGGTGACATAGAGTGAGGTGATGTTGAACTGCTGCTGCAACTCGCGGATCTTCTCCCGCATGCTGCGGCGCAGGTTGGCATCCAGGTTGCTCAGCGGTTCATCGAACAGCAGCACCTTGGGCTTGAGGATTAACGCACGCGCCAGGGCGACACGTTGCTGCTGGCCGCCAGAGATCTGATCGACATAGCGCTCTTCAAAACCTTCCAGATCGACCAGCATCAGGGCTTCCCGGACCCGATCGCGGATCTCCGACTTGGGCCTTCCCAGCATTTTCAGGCCATAGCCGATGTTATCCCCCAGCGACATATGGGGGAACAGCGCGTAGGACTGAAACACCATACAGATGTCCCGCTGCTGAATGGAGCGATCGGTCACGTCCTCGCCGTCGATGAAGATCTGCCCGCCACTGGGTTTCTCCAGCCCGGCGACCAAGCGCAGGACCGTGGTTTTACCGCAGCCGGAAGGGCCAAGCAGCGTCACCATATCCCCACGGGGGATCGCCAGGCTCAGGTTTTCAATCACGGTGTTGTTGCCAAACCGCTTGGCGACGTTTTTCAGTTCAACAAAGTGCTTTTTATCTTGAATGTCAGACATGTTGTTCATCCTTCTCCGCCGGGTATCAGGCCGCATTCCGGGCTTTGGAACGCGCGACCCGCGCTTCGCCAACCAGGGCATCAAACAGGAAAATAATCGCCAGCATCACTACGATCAGGATCGAGCCGTAGGCGATGGCCACGCCATACTCGCCGTCCTCGACCCGGTTAAGGATGTAGGACGTCGCGACGCGCGTATCTGGCGTAACCAGGAAAACAATGGCGCTCACGGTGGTCATGGCACGGACAAAGCTGTAGACCAACGCCGAGAGGATCGCCGGGCGTAGCAAGGGCAGCAGGATATACACTATGGTGCGTAGCGAACCGGCACGCAGGCTGAGGGAGGCCTCATCCAGCGACTTATCCAGTTGCCCCAAACCGGCGATACCCGCGCGGATCCCCACTGGCACGTTGCGCATCACCATTGAAATGATCACGATGGCTGCCGTCCCGGTCAGGTAAACCGGCGCACTGTTAAACGCCAGAATGTAGGAAACACCGGCGACGGTGCCAGGCACCGCAAAGCACAGCATGGTGCTGAACTCGATCACTTTTTTACCCTGGAACTGCTGGCGTACCACGATGTAGGCAATCAGCAGGCCGAAGATGGCGGTGATCGGTGCGGCAATCCCGGCATACAGCAAGGTATCGATCAGGGAAGGCCATGCGCCGTCGCTGAAGCCTTGGCCGAACAGTTTGCTGAAGTTGTCCAGCGTCAGCGTGTAGTCCACGCCCCAGTTAACGGTAAAGCTGCCGTAGAAAATGCTGCCGTACAGCAGGATGTTGAAGGCGATCCAGACATACAGCATCAGCGAGACGCCCCACACCAGCGTCACCGGCAGCGGCTGAACGTCGCCGTGGTTGGACTTGCCGGAAATGGTCACGTAGGAACGCTTGCCGATCCACATGTACTGCACGCAGAATACCAGTAACGAGAACATCAGCAGCACCACGCCCAGCGTACTGGCTGCCTGATAATCAAGCTGCGCACCGGTAATGTAGAAGTAGATCTGCGTGGCCAATACGTCGAAGTTGCCGCCGAGGACCAACGGGTTACTGAAGTCCGCCAACGACTGAACAATGACGATCAGGAACGAGTTGGCCAATGCCGGTTTCAGCAGCGGCATAAACACCTGGGTAAAGGTCTGGAAGCGGTTGGCGCGCAACGTGTAGGACGCTTCTTCCAGCGACGGATGGATGGTCTTGATCGCCCCATCGAGGATCATGAATGACATCGGGGTAAAGGCCAGCACCTGGGCCAACCAGATCCCGGTAAAGCCGTAGAGCCAGTTGGTATTGGTCAGGCCAAACCAGGTTACCATCAGCTCGGTGATGTAGCCGGAGCGGCCCATCATCAGGGTGACGCCCAAGCCAACCACAAACGGCGGTGTGACGATCGGCAGGATCGAGAAGATGCGGCCAATCACCGCCGAGCGGCGGGCGATACGCGTGGTATAAATCGCCAGCACCATGCCGAAGAAGGTACAGCCAATCCCGACGGCCACGGACAGCAGGAAGGAGTTCCAGATCACCTGCAGGATATGCGCCTGCCCGAGCGTTTGCATAAACGCCAACGGAGCGAAGGCACCGGCCTCGTCGGTGAACATTGGGATAAAGATGGCGATGCTGGGATAAATGATAAACAGCACGATCAGGGCGATCACCGCCACCAGCGAACCGAGCACGAAGCGATCGCCACCCAGCCATTCCAGCCTTGAGAGTGCAATGGTGATCACTGCGCCCATTGCCACCAGCAGCGGCAAGGTAGCGAACCCCATCCCGGTACCGGTCGCGGCGGCGCTGATAAATACCAATAGCCCACAGGCCAGGGCATAACCGGCATCAAACAGATGGCGGTTGCGTTGCTCGCGACCGGTGGCAATCTGCGGGCGTACAACCAGCAGCAGCGGGGCGGCAAACCACAGCATGGCCAAGCCTGCATGTGACCATCCGTAGGCCGCCAGCAGCTCTTCGCTGGTCGCCTCCAGCAGCCCGTAGTCCAGGCTGTAGGAAGGCAGTAGGGCGAAACCTGCCAGCGCCAGCAGCAACCAGTAGAAAATGGGATCCCGCCCCTGCGCTGTGCGCAAGGTGATGGTTTCAGACATGATATTCCCCGGAATAAACGAAAATGAAGCGGGCATAGTCAGCAGTCACTACGCCCGATAGATGCGGGATGGGATCAGTGGCCCATCTTCACGTCGTTAACCCATTTGGTGATCAGCTTTTTACGCATGTCGGAAGCGCCGTAGGTATCCATGTCGTAATCGATCAGTTTCAATTGATCCAGCTTCAGCGAGTTAGGGGAAGTCTCAGCCGTGGTGTTGGTCAGGATCTGGTAAGACTGACCCTTCTTCCAGGAAAGCTCCTGAGCCTCTTTAGACAACGCCCAGTCCACGAACAGCTTGGCGTTTTCCATATTGCGGGCGTTTTTCAGGATGCTGATACCACCGATTTCATAGCCAGAACCTTCGCATGGGGAAACCAGCGTCAGAGGTGCACCTTTCTCTTTTTCCAGGGAATAGTCGTGTAGGAAGCCAATGCCGATCGTGGTTTCACCGCGCGCGGCGTTGCGGGCTGGGGCAATGCCGGACTTGGTGTACTGCGAGATATTGCCGTTCAGCTGCTTCAGGTAATCAAAGGCGGCTTCTTCGCCCCACAGCTGCGCAAAGGTGGCCAGTGCGGTGTAGGCCGTGCCGGAGCTTTGCGGATCGGCGATTTGGATCTCCCCTTTGTAGATCGGGTTGGTCAAATCCTTCCAGCACTTGGGTTCAGGCAGGTTTTTCTCTTTCAGGCGATCGGTGTTGACGCCGAAACCGAGAATGCCGATATACACCGCAGAGGAGTAGTTGCCTTTACGTTTGGCCGGATCGCGGAACTGCGGCATGATTTGCTCCAGGTTCGGCGAGGCGTAAGGCTCCAACAGGTCCATTTCACCGGCCTGCGATTGCGGATCCAGCGTGCCGCCGTACCAGACGTCAGCCTGTGGGTTTTTCTTCTCCGCGTCTACCTTGGCCAGGGTGCTGCCAGAGCCGTTGCGGATAAAGCTGGTCTTGACGTCGTATTTTTCCCCGAAGACTTTGGCTTCTTCTTCGCACATGGCGTTGGTGGCGCTGCAATAGATCACCAGACGGCCTTTGGCCTGCACGGTTCCGGCCAGGGCAGTCAGCGCCAGCGTGGTGGCCAGCAGGGTGTTGAGAGGTGTCAATTTCATAGAGTCATCCTTTTTTGTTGTTGTCTTTGTAGGGTAAAGCAAACCAATTTCTTTTCTGGTGATTAAGGAAACGGCAGCGAATGCTATCTCCCTCATACCAACCCAATCCTCTCCCCAAGGAGAGGGAGCGAGTCCGGTGTAGTGGTCAGGTACAGCCCTCTCACTCATCGTAGGGGCGCCGCATGCTGCGCCCGTTGCACCTTACTGTTGCCTTATCTGCCCTGCCATCAGCAACGGCATCAACAGCAGGCCGACGCAGGTGGCCGCCAGCGCCAGCAGGGCAAAGAACCCATACCAGCCGTAATGCTGTAACACCTGCGCCAGTGGCCAACCGGCCAGCGCGGCCCCCAGGTAGGCGAACAGGCCAAGAAACCCGGTCACGGTACCGGCCGCATCCTTGTGGCAGTGCTCCGTGGCGGCCAACCCGATCAGCATCTGCGGCCCAAATACAAAAAAGCCGAGGCCGAAAAAGCAGGCCGAAAGCATCCCGTAATGGTGCAGCGGGGCCAGCCACAGGGCGGTCGTCGTCACAAAGAGTCCGATGGAAAACAGTAGGATCATCGGTGCTCGCAGGCCGCGAAACAGCAGATCCGATCCCCACCCGGCAAACAGCGCGCCAAACAGTCCACCCAGTTCAAACAGTGACAACGTGGCGTTGGCCTTCATCAGGTTGACGCCATGGCTCTCCGCCAGCCAGATGTTGCCCCAATCGTTCAGCGCAATGCGTATCAGGTACACCAGGATGTAAGACACGCCCAGCAACCAGATGGTCGGATTGCGCAAAATGGTGTCAAACAGCATCCGCCGCATCGGCATCGCCGGGCTTTGCTGCTCTTGCCACAGCTCCAGCGGATCGCGCCGCCAGTGGCCCACGCTGGGTAATCCTTGCTGCTGAGGTTTGCCGCACAGTTGCCAGCACAGCCACAGCCCGATCAGCATCCCGATGGCTCCCGGCAGCAACAGCGCAGCCTGCCAACCGTAGTGCGAAGCCATATATCCCGACAGCAACGGCACGGCCGCACCGCCCAGGCTGATCGACGTATTCCAGGTACCCCACCAGAAGCCACGCTCGTTGCGCGAATACCAACTGGTGAGCATCTTGGCGCAGGGCGGCCAGCCCCAGCCCTGAAAGAAACCGTTTAACGTCCAGACCACCAGCAACGCCGTCAGCGAATGGCAAAAGGCGAACACGATGTTCAGCACGCCGGTGATAAACAGCCCGACGCCCATAAACCAGCGGGCCTGGCTGCGATCGCTGACGATGCCGGAGACAAACTTCGAGCCGCCGTAGGCCAGGTAAAACAGCGTACCCAGCAGGCCGATATCCCCTTTGTCCAACCCCAGTTCGAGCTGCATCACCGGCATCGCATAGCTGACGCTCTTGCGTGTCAGATAAAATGCGCCGTAGCCGACGATCATCGAAAACATCAGGCGTGGTCGCCAGTAGCGGTAGCGAGCGCTGATTTGCTCTGCGGTTAACGTGGCCGATGCCATGGGGTCCTCCAGACAGTGAGAGCAGTGTAGGGTGCTGAAAACAGGATTGGATGAGACAAGGTTTTAGGCACCTAAGACTTAGTCCTAGTCAGACGGGGTTTTTGTTCAGTTTTGTGGGCAGGTTAACAATTATGCGCGTGCCATTACGCCGGTGAAGCCGCCAATCCCCCCCCAATGCGCGCACCCGTTCTTCAATACCGCGCAGGCCAAAACCGCTGGTGGGTTGCAACGGCATGCCCTGGCCGTCGTCACGCACTTCCAGAGTGATCGTCTGGTGGGTTTGCGTCAGGCTTAAATGCACATGGCTGGCGCAGGCGTGTTTGCTGATGTTATTGAGCAGCTCCTGTGCCACCCGGTAGAGGGTAAATACCAGGGTTTCATCATCTGGCGTGGCTGGCAGGCGGTAATCCAGCTGGAAGCTGATCCCCTGTTCGGCAAAGGAAAACTCGTCGGCCAGGTGATGCAGGGCCTTGTCCAGTTCCATCTCTTCCAACACCGGTGGACGCAGTTGCCGTAGCAGGGTGCGGGTGGTGTGGTGGATGCGTTGCGACAACGAATCGATTTGCTCTGCGGCCAGGCGGGTGGCCGGGGCGGTGGCGCTGCGGTTCACCAGCATTGCCTGGATCTGAATAGCGGTAATATTCTGGCCGATCTCGTCATGCAATTCGCGAGCTATGGCCTTGCGCACCTCTTCTTCAGTACCAACCAGCCGCTCCATCAGATGACGTTTGGCCGCCAACTCTTGCTCCAACTGTTGGCGATAGCGCTGTAGCTTTTGCGCCAATTGTTGCTGGCGGCTGATGGCAATCCCAAGCCCAATCCCCAACAGCGCCTGGGTAGAAAGGAATAGCTCCAACTCTTGCAGATCCTGAAACGCGCCACCGGCCTGGCGGGTGAGGGTGATCATCACGCTACCAAACAGCGCTGCCAGCACGCCCCCTTGCCAGCCAAAGCGATAAGCCATAAACACGTTGGGCAGAAAGATAAAGATCAGCAGCAGCCGCTCCATCTCCGGGGCGATCGCCAGTTGTACGCAAATCCCCATGGTGAGAAACAGCGAACACCATAGCAGTAGCGAGGTGCGTAATTGTGGTGTTGAGGGGCGCGGAACGGGCATCGACGTCACCAGTTGCTGGCGCAGGTAGGTATAAATCAGATAGACGAAAGGCACCAGCAGCACGCCGCCGGTAAAGCTGGTCAGCAAGGTTTGACTGATACTGGATGGCAGCCAGACTCCCGCCAATAACCCACACAGCAGCGCATTGGCAGCGATGGCCGCCAGCAATAGCGACAGCCGTTGCCAATACAGGTGATAGCGATACCACAGCCGCTGAGTGCCCCAGGCCGGTAGCAGGCTTAACAACGGCAGCAACAGCACCGAGCGGTCGCTCAGCAATTGCTGGTCATGCAGCCATAGCAGCGTGGCGGCTTCCGCCAGTAACAGCGTAAGCCAGTAACGCCGGGGTAGCAGGATCAGTAGCGCCAGCCGTAGCCCTTGGGGAAACAGCAGCACGGCCTGTTGGCCGTCATGGCTCAGGTGCAGGCTAATGGTCCACAGGGCCAGCCAACTGAGGGCAAAAAACAGCGCCAGAAACAGCGAAAGCGCCAGGCGGCGCACCATTGGCGGCACCGGTTAACTCCCGGCAAGCAGTTGATGTTGCAGCGCGAAATGCACTAGTTCCACGGTAGTGTCGCAATGCAGTTTGCCGAGGATATTGGCGCGGTGCACCTGCACGGTCTTATGGCTTAAGGTCAACTGTTGGGCGATGGTTTTCACACTCAGGCCGTTGACCAGCAGATCGAAGATCTCTTTCTCGCGCGGGGTGAGTACCTGCAATTCTTTCGGTGGCTGCGGAGTATGGCGCAGCGCGCGCAAGGCATCCGCGCACAGGTAAAGCCCACCGCTGCTGACGGCGCGAACCGCTTGCACCAATTCGTGGGGACCGCAGCGTTTGGTGAGATAACCACCGGCCCCGGCATCAATCGCGCTTTGTACGAAGGCATTGGTGTCATAGATGCTGAGAATGATGGCGCGAAAGGTGGGACGCTGTTGGCGTAAACGCTGGAGCAGGCTAAGGCCACTTTCGTTCGGCATGGCGATATCCAGCACCGCCACGTCTATCGGATCGCGCAGCAAGTGTGGCCATGCCTGTGCCGCCGAGTCGAACTGGCCGACGATACGGATATCCTCTTCCAACGACAGTAACTGGGCAAACCCGGAACGAACCACCACGTGGTCGTCTATCAGCGCAACGTTAATCATAGGCCTGTAACAAAGTGTGAGATTTTCCGCATCATGCGCAGGAAAACACTGGCTGGCAACTGTTGCGCTGCAAAATGGAAGGGAGTTAACAGATTGGCATTAAAATGGCCTGCCGCATCGACCCAGAGTATCCCTGTAACCAGCGCTGTTATTGCCTTCCTGACGGTTATTTTTACGCATTTCGCCTCGTTTATCCCCTCAGGAGCATGACCCCCGTCGCAAACCGGGAAGGTTGCAAGTTTGTCCATATAAATAGCATTCAAAGATATGGGGGAAATCGCTATCGAGGCTGTAGAGTCCCTCTACGGGAATGTTGTGCAGATGTAAAATCGGCATCCCGGGAAATCGTCACTAACAATAAAATATAAATAATACCAATGTGTTATCTCGCTATTTGGCGGTTATGCCTCAACCTACATTAGATCCGGGAGTGTTAGATGAAAAAATTGAGTGTGAAAACGTTATTGGCGGCCAGCCTGTTCAGCATGCTGGTGGGCTCGGGCGGTGCATTGGCGCAAGAAGTGGAAGTCGTCAATATTTCGAAAATCGCCGGAATGCCCTGGTTCAACCGCATGGGGGAAGGTGTGGAACGTGCCGGTAAAGACCTGGGTATCAAAGCCTACCAAGTTGGCCCATCCAGTACCGACGCCCCACAACAGGTTAAAATTATTGAAGATTTGATCGCCAAGAAAGTCAGTGCCATCAGTATCGTGCCGAACGATGCCGATGTGCTGGAACCCGTATTCAAGAAAGCGCGTGACGCCGGTATTGTGGTATTAACCAATGAATCACCAGGGCAGCCTAGCGCTAACTGGGATATTGAAATCATCGATAACGCCAAATTTGCCGCCGACAACGTGGAAGAAATGGCAAAAGCGATGGGCGGCAAAGGAGGGTATGTCATTTATGTCGGTAGCCTGACCGTGCCACAACATAACCTGTGGGCAGATTTATTTGTTAAATACCAGAAAGAGCATTATCCGGACATGTTTGAAGTGACCAGCCGTATGCCTGTCGCCGAGAGCATTGATGACTCACGCCGCACCACACTGGATCTGATGAAAGCACATAGCGACCTGAAGGGGATTGTGGCTTTCGGTTCACAAGGCCCAATTGGTGCAGGTCGCGCAGTGAAAGAGAAACGGGCGAAAAACAATGTCCACGTATTCGGCATGATGATCCCCTCTCAGGCAGCCTCGCTGATTAAAAGTGGTGATATCGCCATGGGTGTCACTTATGACCCAGGTTCTGCTGGATATGCACTGACTGCCGTTGCGGACAAAGTGCTTAAAGGTGAGAAGATCGAAACAGGCATGGAGATCCCAGGGGTGGGTAAAGCGGAGGTTGATCAGGATAAACACCTGATTCAGTTCCACAATGTGCTGCGAGTCACCAAAGACAACGTGGATTCTCTGTATTAATTCCCCCGCATGACCGCAGAGCCGGATACCTTGTTCGGCTCTGTAAACAATGCCCGCCTGGAGTAAGAGGATGTATGCAGCCATTTATTACCCTGGAAAATATCAGTAAAACCTTTTATGGCGTCAAGGCGCTGAATAAGGTGGCTATGACCCTGCTACCGGGTGAGGTACATTGCCTCGCTGGGCAGAACGGTTGTGGCAAATCAACACTGATCAAGATTATCTCCGGTGTTTACCAACCCGATAGAGATGCCGCCATTATTATTGATGACAAAACCTATTCAACCCTGACCCCTATTGAGTCTGTCCGCCTGGGGATCCAGGTTATTTATCAGGATTTATCCTTATTCCCGAACCTGACCGTGGCTGAGAATATCGCCATGAACCATTATCACCATCAGATGTGGGTGAATAAACGTCAGATGCGGGAGACTGCCGAGCGCGTTATTAACAGCATTGATGCCCACCTTAATCTGGACGAATTGGTTGAGAATTTATCCATCGCCCAGAAACAATTAGTCGCTATCTGCCGTGCACTGGCACAAGATGCCCGCCTCATTGTGATGGATGAACCAACTGCGTCGCTGACACGGCAAGAAGTTAACGGCTTGCTACGGGTGGTGCATGAGCTGAAATCACGCAATATCTGCGTGGTATTTGTGAGCCACCGGTTGAGCGAAGTGCTGGAGATTTCAGACCGTATTACCGTCCTGAAAGATGGCCAGTGGGTTGGAACCTACCCCGCTGCTGAAGTGGATAATCAACGGCTGGCCTGGCTGATGACGGATATGAAATTTGATTTTCAGGTGCTACCGCCTTACAGCGCAGCGCGCCCGGTCGTGCTGGCAGTGGAAGCACTTTCCCGCGGCAACGAATACCAGAATATCTCTCTGGCTTTGCATCCAGGCGAAATTGTCGCGCTGGTTGGTTTGCTGGGGTCTGGCCGCACAGAGCTGTGCCTCAGTCTATTTGGTTTAACAAAACCCGAGTCGGGCAGCATTCGAATCAATGATAAGCCAATGCGGTTCGCCAGTAACCGCGATGCCATTGCCGCCGGAGTGGGCTATGTCTCGGAAGACCGAATGAGCACCGGGCTGATTATGGAGCAATCAATCCGCGACAATATCAGTGCCACGGTATTACACCGGCTTAAAAATGCCTTTCACCTGATGCGGGCCGAGCGAGTCGACACACTGGTCGAAGACATGGTGAAACATCTGTCGATCAAAATTGGTAATAGCGACCTGCCGGTCAATACGTTATCCGGTGGAAATGCCCAGCGTATTGCCATCGCCAAATGGCTGGCAACCGACCCGCAAATACTGATCCTCGACTCGCCGACCGTTGGGGTCGATATCGCCAACAAGGCAGGCATTTATAATATTATCAATGCATTGGCGGCGCGGGGGATTGCGGTATTAATGGTTTGTGATGAGATTGATGAAGCTTACTTTAATAGCCACCGTATTCTGGTTATGCGGTCCGGGCGGCTGGTGCAGGAGTTCTTGCCGAGTAACTGCAGCGAAGCTGCCATTGCGGAGGTAGTCAATGGCTAATCCCCATGCACTCAATAAGCCTGATGTAGGCAAAACAGGTTTATTTAATAAAGAGCATCTGAAACGCCACGAAGTTATGTTGGCTTTTACCATATTGATTATTTCGACTTATCTTGCTTTCACCAGCCCAGAATTTCTGACGCTCGCCAATATTTATGATTTGATAAATAACTACGCCATGCTGACCATTTTGGCTTGTGGTTTTTTTATCGTTTTGATTTCTGGCGGCATTGACATTTCATTCCCGGCGATGACCATTATCTCGCAATATGTCATGGTGACATTCATTGTGAAGTTTGGTGGTAATTTCCCGGTGGCTTTCGCGTTGGCAGGAGGCATCGGCTTGTTGCTGGGGTTGATCAATGCGCTATTGGTTAATCGCCTGCGGGTGCCGTCCATCATTATTACCATTTCCACGCTGAATATCTTCTACGGGTTGCTGCTGTATCTCAGCCGGGGTGTCTGGCTGTATACCTATCCGGAATGGTTCGAACATGGGCCAATGCTGTTCTCCTTCACCGCCGCTGACGGCTATGACTATGGCCTTTCGCTGCCCATTTTGACCTTGCTGGCGACGATTATTGTCACTGCTTTGGTGATGACACGCACCAGCATTGGCCGGCAAATTTATGCGTTGGGCGGTAATCAGGAAGCGGCATCCCGTATGGGGTTCAGCATTGTAAAGCTGCAACTGTTTGTTTATGGCTATATGGGGTTTTTATCCGGTATCGCCGGTGTGGTGCAGTCCTATACCGTCTTGACGGTGGCACCGGACTCGTTGCTCGGTTATGAACTCACCGTGCTGGCGGCGGTGGTGTTGGGCGGAACCAGTATTGTCGGTGGGCGGGGAACCCTAACCGGCACTCTGCTCGGAGTGATCTTGCTGGCAATATTGCAAAATGGTTTGAATTTACTGGGTATTTCGTCTTACTGGCATAGCGTGGTGATCGGTCTGGTGATAGTCATCAGTATCAGTGTGACTGCCTGGGGCCAACGTCATAAGGTAGGGATATAACCATGTCGAAAACAACTCAACGCGATCATACCGAGCGCTGGTTGGTGGCACTGCTGGTGCTGGTAGCGGGCGTGTTCAGTGTGCTGATCCCACAGGTATTCTGGTCTGCGGCCAATTTCCAATCCATCGCCTCACAAATCCCCGTCGCGGGGATATTGACGTTGGCAATGGCGATCACCATGCTGACCGGTGGCATCAACTTATCCATCATTGCCACTGCGAACGCCAGTGCGCTGGTGATGGCCTGGGTGTGTACCCATCTTGAGCCAACGTTCAGTTCATTGATAGTGATGCTGTTGGCGGGGGTTTCGGTTGCCTTGGTGGTGGGGATCATCAATGGGGTGCTTATCTCGGTGGTTCGGGTGTCCCCAATTCTGGCGACACTGGGCATCATGACCTTGCTCAAAGGGGTGAACGTGCTGATCTCCAAAGGCTCGGCGATTTCTAACTTTCCGAGCTATGTACTGGCATTGGACCGCAGCTATTTTCTTGGGGTTCCAGTCCCGCTTTACCTGTTTGCCGTGGTGGCATTGCTGCTTTGGCTTATGTTGGCCAAGACCCCGCTGGGCCGTCAGATATACCTGTCCGGCTCCAACGAGAAAGCCACCTTTTACTCTGGGATTAACACCCGCCGCACGCTGATTTGGGTCTATGTGATTTCCTCGTTACTGTGCGCCGTCGCGGCGTTGCTGATGATGTCGAAACTCAACTCGGCCAAAGCCTCCTACGGCGAGTCACTGTTGCTTATCACTATCCTGGCGACGGTATTAGGCGGGGTAAATCCTGATGGTGGATTTGGTAAGGTGTTCGGCATTGTGCTAGCGCTGTTCCTGTTGCAAATGCTGGAGAGCGGGCTAAATATTATGGGAGTCAGTAGCTATATCACCATGGCACTGTGGGGATCGTTACTGCTGGCGTTTATCTTTGTCAAAGGTGCAAAAGTCCCGGCATTGCGTTTCTTACGGCAGAACAAGCCGTTGCAGTGATAGTGCAAGTTCACCAAACAGGTTCGACAGCCTCCAGGAGCAGCCCGCTACATCACTGTATGTTGGGCGCTCCTATTTAGCCATTGCTTGCAGAACGATAGATCCGCTGGGGTCTGCCCACTTTGCCGTAAATAATCTCTGCAACTAATTGATCGTTGGCGCTGAAAAACTCCAGATAACGCCGGGCGGTGGTGCGGCTCAGTCCAATCTGTTGTGCCACGCTTTCCGCCGTATGACGCACCTGCGGATCTTCGAACAAATCGCGGATCTTCATCAGCGTCAGCTCATCAATGCCGGTGGGCAACGCGGTCTGATCGCCGCCGCGGGCGTAGGTGTTGAACATTTCATCAATGCGGCGTTGGTTGACCCGCGCCTTGTCTTTCAGCGCTTCGCGCCGTTGGCTAAAGCGCTGCAGGGTTTGCGCCAGGCGGTCATAGGCCAGGGGTTTGATCAGGTAATCGAACACGCCATAGCGCAGCGCTTCGGCCACGGTGTCCATATCGCTGGCGGCGGTGATAAACACAATGCCACCGCCGTAGCCTTGTAGCGTCAGCTCGCGCAGCAGTTCTATGCCCTGGCCATCCGGCAGGAAATTATCCAACAGGATCAGGTCGGGTTTGAAACGCTCGGTCATCGTGCGTGCCTGTGCCAGGGTGCCCGCCAGCCAAATCTGCCGGCATCCGCCATTCTGCTTGATGAATTCCGCATGCATTTCTGCCAACGGCGTTTCATCCTCAACAATCAGAATATTTAGCCACTCCATGTTAATTCCCCGTTGCTTAATTATGCTGCTAATTAAATCTCAGCGAGATGATTATTTAATTAAACACTATGTCGCTAATAAAAACTATAAAAATAATTAAGTAAATAAAAACCATTAAACAACTTATTTACTGCGGGTAGATTGTGAAATAGGTCAATAATCAGGGCGTTATTTGTGTTTAACATGGCGCCATTAAATACCCCGTTCGCGTTATAGACCATTTCAACTCGATGGTTTTTAAGGTTTTTATTACGCCTTAATGTTAACCCTAATGGGATTTTGTATTTCAAATGTTATTGATAAGTTATTTTAGAGAGACTGACATGTTGGGCGATACCGTATTTAATCGGGTGAAGAGATCGGATCACAAAAATATAGCGGCAATTAATGCTTTTTTGCGTAGTAACGATCTGAATATTGATACCACGGTCGAAGTTTTTATCACCGTGACCCAGGGCGAGCAATTGGTTGCCTGCGGAGGTATCGCCGAAAATATTATCAAATGCGTGGCCATCAGCCCGCAAATGCGCGGTGAAGGCTTGGCGTTATCATTGGCGACCGAACTGGTGAATCTGGCCTATGAGCGCCATCACACCCAGCTGTTTATCTACACCAAAGTACAGAATGAGGCGCTGTTTCGCCAGTGTGGCTTTTACCCGATTGCCAACGTGCCAGGCATCGTGGTGCTGATGGAAAACAGCCCGTGCCGCCTGAAGCGCTACGCTGCGCAACTGGCCAGCGAGCGCCAGCCGGGAGACACCATTGGCAGCATCGTGATGAATGCCAACCCCTTTACCCGTGGCCATCAATATCTGGTGCGGGAAGCCGCCGCCCACTGTGACTGGCTGCATCTGTTCCTGGTGAAAGAAAACACCTCGCGCTTCCCGTATGAAGATCGCCGCGATCTGGTACTGAAGGGCACCGAGGGGATCACCAATCTGACGGTGCATGAGGGGTCACAATACGTGATCTCCCGTGCCACTTTCCCTTGCTACTTCATTAAAGAGCAGGGGGTTGCCGACGACTGTTACACCGAAATCGATCTGAAAATCTTCCGCCAGTATCTGGCTCCCGCGTTGGGCATCACGCATCGATTTGTCGGCAACGAGCCGTTCTGCGCCGTAACGGCGAAATACAACCGCGACATGCGTTATTGGCTGGAAACTCCGGCGCTGCCTAGCCCACCGATCGATCTGGTGGAAATTGAGCGCTTGCAGTACCAGGGCACGGCGATCTCTGCCTCCTGGGTGCGCAAGTTGCTGGCCGCGGGAGACTTCCACGCCGCCGCGCCTTTGGTGCCGAAAGACACGCTGTACTACCTGCAGGATCTGCAGGCACAGCGCCGGGCCAAGCCAATACCGCAAGAATTTGAGTCCGCACAATCAGGTGAATGATGAAAATAATCCGAGAAGCAATGGCCGGCACGCTGGAATCCAGCGATGTCATGGTCCGTATCGCGCCAGCAGAAGGCCCGGAACACGATCTGCTGATTGCCAGCAGCGTGGAAAAACAGTTCGGCGATGCCATCCGCCACACCCTGTTGCAGGTTTTGCAGCAGTACGACGTGCCGCCGGTGCAGGTGATTGTCGACGATAAAGGCGCACTGGACTGTGTGCTGCGTGCACGGCTGGAAACCGCGCTGATGCGTGCCAGCGAAACCGCCACGCTGCCTTGGGAGGAACGCCGTGAAAACGCTGAATAAACACCGCATGCGCCGCAGCATGCTATTCGTACCGGGGGCGAATGCCGCCATGGTCAGCAACGCCTTTATCTATCAGGCCGATGCGTTGATGTTCGATCTGGAAGACTCGGTGATCCTGCGTGAGAAAGACGCGGCCCGTCGCCTGGTGTATCACGCGCTGCAACACCCGCTGTATCAGGAAGTAGAAACCATTGTGCGCGTTAACGCCTTGGACTCGGCCTATGGTCTGGCGGATCTGCAAGCGGTGGTGCGTGGCGGAGCGGATATCGTCCGTCTGCCAAAAACCGACACCGCGCAGGACGTAGTGGATATGGAGCGTGAAATTGCCGCCATTGAACGTGCCTGTGGTCGCCCGGTCGGCAGCACTGGCCTGCTGGCGGCGATCGAGTCCGCACAGGGCATCACCAACGCGGTGGCGATTGCACAGGCCTCCCCAAGATTGATCGGGATTGCGCTGGGTGCCGAAGACTATGTGCGCAATCTGCGTACCGAGCGCTCGCCGGAAGGCATTGAACTGCTGTTTGCCCGTTGTTCACTGTTGCAGGCCGCCCGCTCAGCCGGGATCCAGGCGTTCGATACCGTCTATTCCGATGCCAACAACGAAGCGGGTTTCCTACAGGAAGCGGCGTTGATCAAACAGCTGGGCTTTGACGGTAAATCCCTGATTAACCCACGCCAGATCGAACTGCTGCACAACTTGTACGCACCAACCGCCAAAGAAGTGGCCCATGCCCAGCGAGTGGTTGATGCGGCAGAAGCGGCAGAAAAAGAGGGGCGCGGCGTAGTTTCGCTGAACGGCAAGATGGTCGATAGCCCGGTGATTGAACGGGCCCGTCTGGTACTGCAACGCGCAGCGCTCTCCGGCGTGCGTGAAGAACCGAACCACAGCGAGGAAGCATGATGAAACGCCAACAACGCCTGATGACCTTGAACAATCACGCCGAGATGCGGCTTTATCAGGAAGCCTCCAAGGCCAACCTGCAGGCGCGTAAACCGCGCGACATCAAACGCTGTGAGTCGCTGGAAGTGGCGATCCGCCGCAGCGGCCTGCAGGACGGTATGACCATCTCTTTCCACCACGCATTCCGTGGCGGCGATCTGGCACTCAACCAGGTGATGGATGTGCTGGCGAAGATGGGCTTCCGCAACCTGACGCTGGCTTCCAGTTCATTGACCGATTGCCATGCGCCGCTGGTCGGCCATATCCGCAACGGGGTGGTGAGCCGCATTTATACCTCCGGCTTACGTGGGCCGTTGGCGGACGCCATTTCGCGCGGCTTGCTGAAAGAGCCAGTGCAGGTTCACTCGCACGGTGGCCGGGTCAACCTGGTCGAGTCGGGTGAATTGCAGATCGACGTTGCCTTCCTTGGGGTGCCGACCTGCGATGAGTTCGGCAATGCCAACGGTTATACCGGCGATGCCTGCTGCGGTTCGCTTGGTTACGCCAAGGTGGATGCCGCTGCGGCCCGTAGCGTGGTGCTGCTGACCGAAGCGATCGTGCCTTATCCGCATCATCCCGCCAGCCTGGCACAGGATCAGGTCGATCTGATCGTGCAACTGGAGCGCGTAGGGGATGCGGACAAGATCGGGGCCGATGCCACGCGTATGACCTCCAACCCGCGTGAGCTGCTGATTGCCCGTCGTGCTGCCGAGGTGATCGTTGATTCCGGTTACTTCACCGAAGGCTTCTCCTTACAGACCGGCACCGGTGGCGCTTCGTTGGCCGTAACTCGCTTCCTGGAAGACAAGATGCGCGCTCGTGGCGTCCGCGCCGGTTTTGCACTGGGCGGCATCACCTCCACCATGGTGGATCTGCATGAGAAAGGCCTGATCGGCAAACTGCTGGACGTGCAGAGCTTTGACCGTGCGGCGGCCATGTCATTGGCTCGCAACCCAAACCATATCGAGATCAGCGCTAATCAGTACGCCAACTTCAGCTCCAAGGGCGCGTCGGTTGATCGTCTGGACGTGGTGGTGCTGAGCGCTCTGGAAATTGACACCGGCTTTAACGTTAACGTGCTGACCGGCTCTGACGGGGTGATCCGTGGTGCTTCCGGTGGGCACTGTGATACTGCAGCGGCGGCACGGTTGGCGATTATTGTCGCGCCGTTGGTGCGTGGCCGCATTCCTACGCTGGTTGAGCAGGTGACCACCTGCGTTACACCGGGCTCCAGCATCGACATTTTGGTGACCGACCACGGTATTGCCGTTAACCCGGCCCGCCCAGAGCTGGCGCAGCGGTTACGCGATGCTGGCCTGCAGGTGGTCACCATCGAATGGCTGCGTGAGCGTGCGCTGGTACTGACCGGCGAACCGAAACCAATCGCCTTTACCGACAACGTGGTGGCCGTGGTGCGCTATCGCGACGGTTCGGTGATTGACGTCGTACATCAGGTCGCGGAGTAACGCCATGGCTTACATCTCCCCCGAATTGGCCGCCAGCCGCGCCGTAAGTTTGCCCGAACTGCTTTCCAGCCGTGAATGCCGGCAGGCACGGCAACAGGCGTGGCTGGCGCGCCATCCTACCGCCACGCTGGTGGTGCTCACTCTGGTGGTGCCGGGGGCGGTGAAAGACAGCCCCATGACGCGGCGCGTGTTCAACCTGGGCAGGCAGGCTCTGCAGCAGATGTATCGCCAGCAAGGCTGGCTTTGTTTGCAGCAGAAGACCCTGGCGCTGCCCACCGGCTGCGAAGGCTATCTGGCGCTGCAAGCCGATGCTCGCGCGGTGAAAGAGGCTGCCATCCAACTGGAAATCCAGCAGCCGATTGGCCGCCTGTGGGATATCGATGTGCTGACCCCGCAAGGAAAGATCTTGTCGCGGCGCGAACTTGGTCTGCCTGAACGCAACTGTCTGCTGTGCAATCAGCCAGCCAAGATTTGCGCCCGCCAGCAGAGCCACAGCACCGAACAACTGCTCAATGCAATGGAAAGGATGCTCAATGATGCACTCCCAGCCTGATTGGCAGCCAACGGTTACAGATCTTTCGCACAGCCAGCGCTTTGCCCGCGACGCCTATCGGGCGCTGTTGGTGGAGGTCAACCTGACGCCGAAACCGGGGTTGGTCGATCGCCACAACAACGGCGCGCATCGCGACATGGATATTGGCCATTTCTATCGCAGCTCAAGGGCGATTGGCCGGTGGCTACCCTATTTTATCCGCCAGGGTATGGCCGACGCCGTTTTGCCTGCCAAGCAGCAGCTTGCACGCCTGCGCCCATTGGGCATGGCCTGCGAAGAACAGATGTTCCGCGCCACTGGCGGCATCAACACCCATAAAGGCAGCGTGTTCTCGCTAGGGCTGTTGTGCTGCGCCCTTGGCCGCTTACAGCAACAACAACGGCAGATTGACGCCCAAAGCCTGTGTGACGAAGTGGCCCAGATGTGCCGTGGGTTGGTTAGCCGAGAGCTGCAACGCAACAACGCGGGCCAGACGGCAGGACAACGGTTATTTGCCGAGTTTGGCCTGAGCGGTGCCCGTGGTGAGGCTGAATCCGGCTTTCAGCGGGTGATTGGCGGCTCATTGCCGCTGTATCGCCAGAGGATCGCCAGTGGGTGTGGCGAACAGGTCGCGCTGCTGGACAGCCTGCTGTGGCTGATGGCGCATAACGATGATACCAACGTCGCCTCGCGGGGCGGCATCAAAGGGCTGTGCTGGTTACAACACTATGCCAGCCAGTTATTGGCACAGGGAGGGGCAGGGACGGCACAAGGAATTGCCCGTCTACGGCAGTTCGACGTTGCGTGCATCGCCCGCAATCTCAGCCCCGGCGGTAGTGCCGATTTATTGATAGTCACCTGGCTGTTGGCGCAGTTGCCGCAGGCGGGGGCTTAAAAAAATAACGAAGCCTTCAGGAGAAGTGTCCATGTCCGAAACCAAAGAGAAAATCTGGAAAGCGATCGCCCCGTTGGTGGTGCTTGCCGTCCTGTTAATGATACCCACGCCGGAGGGCATGCCACCGCAAGCCTGGCGTTACTTTGCCATCTTTGTGGCGATGATCGTCGGTATGATCCTGGAGCCGATCCCGGCCACGGCGATCAGCTTTATTGCCGTGACCGTCAGCGTGCTCAGTTCCAACTGGGTGCTGTTTGGTGCCGAAGAGCTGGCCAATCCCAGCTTTAAAGCCGGTAAAGAGGCGCTCAAATGGGGGCTGGCCGGGTTCTCCAGTACCACCGTTTGGTTGGTGTTTGGGGCCTTTATCTTTGCGCTGGGCTATGAAGCCACCGGGTTAGGGCGCCGCATCGCGCTGTTCCTGGTGAAGTTCATGGGCAAACGCACCCTGACGCTGGGTTATGCGGTGGTGATCATCGATATCCTGTTGGCGCCGTTTACCCCGTCCAACACCGCGCGTACCGGGGGCACCGTGTTCCCGGTGGTGAAAAACCTGCCGCCGCTGTTTGACTCTTTCCCGAACGATCCTTCCTCACGCCGCATTGGTGGTTACTTGATGTGGATGATGGTGGTGGGGACCAGCATCAGCTCCTCCATGTTTGTGACCGGCGCGGCACCTAACGTGTTGGGTATTGAGTTCGTCAACAAGATTGCCGGGATCAATATCACCTGGATGCAATGGTTCCTGGCCTTCCTGCCGGTTGGCCTGCTGCTGCTGATCGTTGCGCCGTTGATTTCCTACTACCTGTATAAGCCAGGCGTTACCCACAGCGATGAAGTGGCTGGTTGGGCCAATACGGCTCTGGGAGAAATGGGGAAACTGACCCGCAAAGAATATACCTTGATCGGCCTGGTGTTACTCAGCCTGTGCCTGTGGGTGTTCGGCGGTAAAATCGTGGATGCGACTACGGTGTGTTTGCTGGCGGTATCGCTGATGCTTGCCCTGCACGTGGTCAGTTGGAAAGACATCACCAAATACTCCAGCGCCTGGAATACCCTGGTTAACCTGGCAACCTTGGTGGTGATGGCCAGCGGCCTGAGCCGTTCCGGCTTTATCGACTGGTTTGCCACCACCATGAGCACCCATCTGGACGGTTTCTCACCGAAGATGACGGTCGTTCTGCTGGTACTGGTGTTCTACTACGCGCACTATCTGTTTGCCAGCCTGTCGGCCCACACCGCGACCATGCTGCCGATGATCCTGGCGGTAGGTAAAGGCTTGCCGGGCGTGCCGATGGAGCACCTTTCCATCCTGCTGGTGTTGTCTATCGGTATCATGGGGGTATTGACCCCGTATGCCACTGGCCCAGGGGTAATCATCTACGGCTGCGGCTATGTGAAGTCGAAAGACTACTGGCGTCTTGGCGGTATCCTCGGCGTGGTGTATATCGCGGCGCTGCTGTTGATCGGCTGGCCAATTCTTAGCCTGTGGTATTAAGTTAATCGGCGGCCATCCACGGATGGCCGCTGTTGCATTCCCTTCCCCCGTGACGCCCGTCACACACTTTCATGTCGAACGCCGTCATTATACAAATCCAACGTTAACCTATTCAAAATAATCATATTTAGGGAGCCTCTGCGGATGAGAAAAAAAACGTTATTACTTTGCCTGCCTTTGCTGTTTAGCGGCACCGCCTTTGCCGAGAACGACGGTTATCAACTGGAACAGGTGCTGGTGATGAGCCGCCATAACCTGCGCGCCCCGCTGGCGAACAACGGTAGCGTGCTGGCCCAGTCCACGCCGAAAGCCTGGCCACAGTGGGATACGCCAGGTGGATTGCTGACCACCAAGGGCGGCGTGCTGGAAGTGTATATGGGCCACTATTTCAACGCGTGGCTCAAGCAGGCGGGCATTTTGCCGCAGGAAGGTTGCCCGGCCGCTGACAGCGTTTACGTGTATGCCAACAGCCTGCAACGCACCGTAGCCACCGCGCAGTTCTTTACCAACGGCGCGTTCCCTGGCTGCGACATCAGCGTGCATCATCAGGAGAAAATGGGGGAGATGGATCCTACCTTCAACCCGATTATCACCGACAACAGCGAAACCTTTAACCAGCAGGCGCTGAGCGCCATGAATGCCGAGCTGGCATCGCTGAAGCTGGACGCCTCCTACAAACAGCTCGAGCAGATCATCGACTACAAAGACTCTCCTGCCTGCAAGACTGACAAGCAGTGCAACCTGGCCACTGAACCGAACAAAATGAGCGCGGTGCCGGGGAAAGAGCCAGGCGTTTCTGGCCCGCTGAAAGTGGGTAACTCGCTGGTAGATGCCTTTATGCTGCAGTATTACGAAGGCTTCCCGATGAAAGACGTGGCCTGGGGCAAGATTGTGACGCCGCACCAGTGGCAGCAGTTGGCCAAGCTGAAAGATGGCTATCAGGATTCGCTGTTCACCTCGTCGGTCGTTGCCCAGAACGTTGCCAAGCCGCTGCTGACCTACATCAATTCGGCGCTGATCAGTGAGCGCAAGGCAGATTCTCCGAAGCTGACCGTGCTGGTGGGGCATGATTCCAACATCGCCTCCTTACTATCAGCGATGAAGTTCAAGCCGTATGAATTGCCGAAGCAGTATGAGAAAACCCCGATTGGCGGCAAGCTGGTGTTCCAACGCTGGCATGATGGCAAAGGCGATCGCGATCTGTTGAAGATTGAGTATGTCTATCAATCAACCGAACAGTTGCGTAATGCCGAACCGCTGACGCTAAGCACCCCGCCGCAGCGCGTCACCCTGGCGCTGGAAGGCTGCCCGGTAGATAAAGACGGCTTCTGCGCCTGGAGCGACTTTGAAAAAACCATGAAGGACGTCTTGCATTAACCGTGCTGCCGGGGCGAACCGTTTCGCCCCGGCCTGCCGCGCGGTATATACTGTCTCAACGGACCCCTTATCACGGATGAAACGTGCTCTCTTCTTTTATTCTCAATGCTGAATTATTGCCGGTTGATGGCTTTGCTGGCCTGATCGCGCAGTGTCACTTCTCTGTCGCGGATTATCACGACGATCTGTTTGCTGCCGCCGGTATCGATTTCCCTGAACATGTCGCACCCGCAGTCGCCAAACGTAAGGCGGAATATCTGGCCGGGCGCTATCTGGCGCGCTGGGTGCTGGCAGAGTTGGGGCATCAGAATTTCACCTTATTACGTGGGGAGAAGCGTGAACCGCTCTGGCCCGCCGGGATTGCCGGGGCGATCAGCCACAATAATGATACGGCGCTGTGTGCCGCTCAGCATGAGAGTGGGGCAGGTGGCGTGGGCATTGATGTGGAAACGCAGATCCCGCCAGCTCGAGCAGAAGAGTTGTGGAGCGGCATCGTCAATGAGGACGAATGCCAGTGGTTACGACAACATCCACAGCCTTTTAACCTGCTGTTGACGCTGGTGTTTTCCGCCAAGGAAAGCCTGTTTAAGGCGCTTTACCCGCAGGTGCGCTGCTACTTTGATTTTATTGATGCGCGGATCGTCGGGTTGGATATGCAGGCGCAGACCTTTGAGCTGGAGTTGCTAACAACGTTAACGCCACGATGCCAAGCAGGCCGCCGGTTTAAAGGACGTTTCTGGCTGCAAGGTGACGCCGTCACAACATTGATTTATTTTTAAAATCAATGAATTGCCGGGGAAAGGATGCTCGACCGTAGGGGTGCCGCATGCTGCGCCCATTGAGTTGCAAGCCTCGCCCTACGTAATGAGCCCAATTTTCAGCATTACATTCTTCTGCGTAGCAGATGGCGCGCACCTTCCAGCACCAGCAGCATGACCGCCAGCCAAATTGGGATATAGGTAAGCCACTGGTTAGCGTTAATGGTTTCACCCAATAGCAGCGCGACGATCACCAGCAACACTGGTTCTACATAGCTCAGCAGGCCAAATAGGCTGAAGGGGAGCAGGCGGCTGGCCAGGATATAGCACACCAGCGCCAGCGCGCTGATAATGCCCAACAGCGGGATCTGCAAATACAGCAGCGGTTTGGCCGTCAGCGCCGCCAGCGGTTCTGAGCCACCAAGCGCAAACAGCGCGGCGACCGGCAGCATCAGCGTCAGCTCACACCACAGTCCGCCCAGATGATCGGTGCCCAAGCGGCGGCGCAGAATAAAGTAAACGGGATAGCCTAGCGCGACAACCAGCGTCGACCAGGAAACCCCGCCCACCAGGATCAGCTCATTACCCACGCCAACCAATGCACATAGGGCTGCCATCTTTTGCAGCACAGACAGGCGATCGCGGAAAAACACTCGCCCTGCCAACACCATGGTCAGCGGCAGCAGGAAATAGCCGAGTGAGACATCCAGCGCCATGCCGTGCAGCGGTGCCCAGAGGAATAGCCACAGCTGAACTCCCAGTATGGAGGTGGTGAGCAGCAGCAACAGCACGCGTTGCGGGCGCTGCCGTAGCCAGTGCAGCATTTCTTTCACCCGCGCCCAGTCGCCGGAAAACAGCATAAACAGCGTCAGAAACGGCAGCGTCAGCAGGGTGCGCCAGCCATAGATTTCCTCGCCGTCGAGTGGGGTTAGCATTGAGGTGTAGTAATACATCACGCCGAACAGCAGGGAAGCGACGACGGAAAGTATGATGCCTTTGATCACCAGCGTTCCTGATTATTTACCCGTCGTCTTTCAAACTACAGCGTTGTTGACTGCGCTTGCTGAAGCTTGAAATCCATAGGGTATAGATTAAGATCCAGCGGCTACTCTAAGGTTATTTAGCTCTAACAACAATGAATTACGCCGGGCTGGACAACAACGGCCAAGCGGTTAGAATTATACCTGTGTATTTATCCAGGTAAAGACGATGACAATCGATCTGTTTGAAGATGCGCTGCCGCCGCCCTGGCGTGAGGAAATCGCGCCGGGGGCGGTGGTGTTGCACGGTTTTGTTCGCGAGCACGGGCCGGAACTGCTGGCGGCGGTCAACGGCGTAGTGGCACAGGTGCCTTGGCGGCATATGACTACGCCGGGCGGTTTCACCATGTCGGTGGCCATGAGCTGGTGCGGCAACGGCTGGAACAGCGACAGTAATGGCTACCGCTATTCGCAACGCGATCCCGGAACCGGCAAAAGTTGGCCAGAGATCCCGGCAATTTTGCTGGCATTGGCCGATGAAGCGGCCTTGCAGGCCGGGTTCGGTCATTACATCCCGGACTCCTGCCTGATGAACCGCTACGATCCGGGCAGCAAGCTTTCGCTGCATCAGGATAAAGATGAGCATGATTTTACGGCACCGATCGTTTCGGTATCGCTGGGGTTACCGGCCGTATTTCAGTTTGGTGGCCTGCAACGCAGCGACAGAACGCGGCGCATCCCGCTGGCCCACGGTGACGTGGTGGTCTGGGGCGGCCCGTCACGGTTATGCTTCCACGGCATCATGCCGGTGAAAGAGGGCTATCATTCGCTGGTGGGGTCACACCGCATCAATATCACCCTGCGCAAGGCGCTTTAACGCGGGTTCCTGGCCTAAACTGGCCACCAGATAATCGATAAACACTCTCAGCTTGGGGGGCAGATGCTGAGTTGGGGCATACAGCAGCCACAGATCGCCATGATAGCTGCTGAGGAAATCCCACTCTGGCAACACTTGCACAATCTCACCGCTGGCAAGCGCCTGGTGGGCGGTAAAGTAGGGCAGGCTGCCGATACCGATATGCTGTTTCACCGCGTCTAACCGAACTCCGGTATGGTTGGCGGCATAGCGCCCCCGGACATTGACCGAAACCGTCTTGCCGTTGCGGCGAAAACGCCAGCGCGCGTCGCTGGGCGTCTCCCCCAGGTAAATACAGCTATGCTCCGTCAGATCTCGCGGGTGACGCGGCGTGCCCTGTTGGGCCAGGTAATGCGGAGTGGCGCATAGCAAATGTTCGATGGTCATCAACGGGCGGCCGATCAGGCCCGGTGACGGGCGGTCGGTGATGCGCAGCGCCAGATCGACCCGATCGTCGATCAAATCCATGTAACGGTCCTCCAGCCGCAGATGGACATCTACCTGCGGATAGCGCCGCAAGAACTCTGGCATATGAGGGTGCAGGACAAAGTGCCCGACGGCCTTCGGTACGCTGACGCTGATTGTGCCTTCCGGCTCTGAGCTGCTCTGGCCGCTGATGGTCAACACTGAGTTGGCGGCATCCAGCATGCTGCGACAGCGCTGAAATACGGCCTCGCCTTGCTCACTCAGGCGCAGTTTTCGGGTGGTGCGGTGCAACAGCCGTACGTTCAGCGCTTGTTCCAACCTGGCAACGCTGCGGCTGGTGGCAGAAGGCGAGCTGCCTAACTGGCGGGCGGCGGCGGAGAAGCTGCCGCTTTCCACTACCTGAACAAAAACAGCCATTTCAACCAGCAGTGCGGTGGAAAGATTTGTGCTCACAGCGCAAAGGTCCATTGTAATGAAGACGGATTATCAGCCGATTATGGCACGAATATAATAACGGCGTTAACCAGGAGAAAGCTCATGACCGAACGACTTTATTATTATCACGATGATTTGCAGCTCCAGGCTCAGGTACTGGCCTGCACGGCGCAAGAGGATGGCAGCTACGCGGTGCAGTTGGATGCCACGCTGTTTCACCCACAGGGCGGCGGGCAGCCGAGCGATAGCGGCACGATCGGTGGTGTAGCGGTATTACGTGTTGCCGCGCAGGGCGATCAACTGCTCCATTATCTGGCCGAACCGTTACCTTGTGGCCCGGTCACGCTAGAGATTGATGGGGAACAACGGCACCTGCATACCCGCTGGCATTCTGCCGGGCATCTGATTGGCTGGCTGGGGGAAGGCCAAGGCTGGCAGCCGGTGAAAGCGCACCACTGGCCGGGGGAAGGGCGCATTACCTTTGCACCGGGTGCACAGGCAACAGAATTGCAACCAGACTATTTGCAACAACGGCTGACGGACTTGATCGCCGCCGACTTGCCACGCAGGCAGCAGGAACAGCAAGGCGTTCGTCAGGTTGGGTTTGGCGATCTGCCTGCTTATGGCTGCGGAGGCACCCATGTGCGTTCGCTGGCGGAGTTGGGCAAGGTGCAAATTACCGCCGTCAAGATGAAGAAAGGGCAGTTGATTGTGCAGTATCAGGTGGATTGATGGCGCGTTACTGCTTTTTTCATCATTAGTTAGCTAAATTAGTTCGTTCAACTCCGTGCCGTTTTGGTTTGTTATCTAACCCATAACAAACCGACATAAAGAAGGCACGGCACCCATGTTTAATTTTCCTTTCAAGACGTTAACCAGCGGACTGGCAGTGGTATTAGGCGCTGCGGCTGCGGCGAGCCCGGCCATCGCGGCGGTGCAGGGCGGCACGCTGATCTATCTGGAGCAGCAGGCTCATACCAACCTGTATCCCCCTTCCGGCGGGTTTTATCCCAACGGCGGTATCCTTAACCAGATCACCGACAAGCTGACCTACCAGAACCCGAAAACGCTGGAGATCGAACCCTGGATCGCCGAGTCCTGGTCCAGCAACCCCGATAAAACGGAATACACTTTTAAACTGCGCCCCGGTGTGACCTTCTCCGACGGGACACCGCTGGATGCCAACGCGGTAGCCAAGAACTTTGATACCTATGGTCTAGGCAATAAAGCGCTGCGCTTGCCGGTTTCCGAGGTGATCAATAACTATGACCACAGCGAGGTCATCGATCCGCTGACGGTGAAATTCTATTTCAAACGCTCGTCCCCAGGCTTCCTGCAAGGTACGGCGACCATCGGCTCTGGGCTAGTATCGCTCAGTACGCTGAACCGCCAATACGATGAACTGGGTGATGCGCGCCATATTATCGGCTCTGGTCCGTTTGTGGTGAGCGGTGAAACCCTGGGGCGCGAGGTCGATCTCAGCGTACGCCAAGACTATCGTTGGGGACCAGCCAAGCTGGCTCAACAAGGGCGGGCCAATCTGGATGCCATCAAGGTGATCGTCACCCCGGAAGACAGCGTGCGGATTGGCGCGTTGCAGGCCGGGCAGGCGGACTTTATTCGCCAGATCCAGGCTTACGATGAGAAGCAAACCCAGGATCAGGGCTTTACGATCTATGCCGCACCAACCCGTGGCGTCAACGACAGCATTGCCTTCAGACCAGACAATCCGCTGGTGGCCGACATTCGCGTGCGGCAAGCGCTGCTGCATGCCACCGACAGCAAACAGATCGTCGATACGCTGTTCTCCGCCAACTATCCACAAGCCAAATCGGTGATTGCCTCCTCGGCAGCCGGTTTTGTAGATCTCTCCGATAAATTGACCTTCGATCTGGCGAAGGCCAATCGCCTGCTGGATGACGCCGGTTGGCAAAAGGGCAGCGATGGTCTGCGCCAGAAAGACGGTAAAAAGCTGTTGTTAACGGTGTACGAGTCGTTGCCGCAGCCACAAAACAAGGCGGTGCTGCAATTGGTCTCGCAACAGTGGGGCAAGGTGGGTGCGCGGCTGAATATTCTGGCAGGCGATGCGGGCAGCCGGGTGGCGGATAACCTCGATCCGCAAAAGACTCCGGCTTCGGTAGTAGAAGTGGGCCGTGCAGATCCTGATGTGATTAAAAGCCAGTTTTATCCCACCAACCGTGATGGCCTGTTGCAGCAGGGGGGCACCAGCCAGAACAGTAAATTTATCGACAATTCGCTGAATCAACTGTTGCTGGGGATCGCCTCTGAGGTGGATCCGGCCAAGCGCTTGCAGATCGCTGGTGAGGCTCAAAAGTATCTGCTGGATCAGGCCTATGTGATCCCGTTCTTTGAAGAGCCGCAGGTCTTTGCCGGTGCTCCCTATCTGAAAGGCGTCAACTTTGAAGCCGTGGGTCGGCCAAGCTTCTATGGCGCGTGGTTAGAGAAACGCTAAGCCCGAGCTTCCTGCACCCCTCACCCCAACCCTCTCCCCAAAAAGGAGAGGGAGCCAGTTTAGCGTGGTGGTCAGGTGCGGAGTAAATCGAGGTACGGACAGTTCTGCCAATATGAGCACCAGTATAAAACGTGGTATGGGCTGCCCCATCACCTCAACCCTTTTCCACAGTGAGAGGAAGCTGGAGCGGTGTTGTGTCCAGCTGCGGAACTTGGTTTGTAGTGCGTTAGTTTTCGTTCGCTAGTTCGAGGCCAAAGTCAGGCACGGAAACTCATTGGTGGCACGGACTGTCCCCTCTCCCTGTGGGAGAGGGTTAGGGTGAGGGGCCACAACGCCATATTCGAGGAGATAAAGATGCTGAAATACCTGAGTGGCCGAACCGGGCAGGCGTTGCTGGTGCTGTGGGCGGCATTCACCCTGTCGTTTATCTTGCTGCAGGTGCTGCCCGGTGACGCGATCCTGATTAAATTCCAGAATCCGGATATGGGGCTTAGCCCGGATCAGATCGCCGACATGCGCGCCGCCTACGGTGCCGATGTGCCCCTGTGGCAGCAATATCTGCATACGTTGGGGAATTTCCTGCGCGGTGATTTGGGCTATTCGATCCAGAACGGCGTGCCGGTAAGTGCCTTGCTGGCTGCCAACCTGCCCGCCACTCTGCAATTAGCGGTGCTGGGTTTCACCCTGGCCTTGCTGTTGGCGCTGGTCATTGCGTTTGTCTCCAATCTGATTGGTTTTGGCTGGCTGAAGTCGGCGCTGCAATCGCTGCCCGCGCTGTTTGTATCGGTACCAACCTTCTGGCTTGGCATCGTGTTGATCCAGATCTTTTCATTCCGGCTGAAACTGGTGCCGATCATCAATCCAGGGGAGTGGATTGGGCTGCTGTTGCCGATCGCCACCTTGGCAATCCCAATCTCTGCCCCGCTGGCGCAGATCCTGATCCGCAGCATCGATAGCGTACAAACTCAGCCGTTTGTGGCGGTGGCGCGTGCCAAAGGGGCTAGCCGTAGCGGAGTGCTGTGGCGGCATGTGGCACGTAACGCGATGCTGCCGGTGCTGACCATTGCGGGCATTCTGTTTGGCGAACTGATCGCCGGGGCATTGATCACAGAAACCGTATTTGGCCGCAGTGGCCTGGGGCAACTGACGCAGCAGGCGGTCGTGAACCAGGACGTGGCGGTGTTACAGGCGGTGGTGATGATCTCTGCCGCCGCCTTTGTCTTCCTCAATCTGTTGGTCGATCTGCTGTTCCCGCTGCTCGATCCCAGACTGAAAACCTATGCAGGAGCGACCCGATGAGCAGTATTCCGTTGGAAAAATCCGTGATGCCGGAACGCGATCTGTCCGGTGGGGAAACCGAAGGTAGTTTACTCACCGCCAGGCGCGCTCAGCGGCGTTATCCGCTCAGCCTGTGGCTGGCCTGGATCGTGCTGGGTATCGCTGTGCTATGGGCGATCGCCCCGGAGATCTTTACTGCGTACAGCGGCACGGAAGGGATTGCCGGAGCACAGCGTCTGGCACCGGGTGGTGAACATTGGTTGGGCACCGATCCGCTGGGGCGCGATCTCTACGCTCGGATCGTGTATGGCGCATCGCACACTTTATCCGCAGCGTTAGTTGCCGTGGCGTTGGGCCTGGTTGTGGGCACGTCGTTGGGCGTGGTCGCCGGGGCTTTGGGCGGCATCGTTGATGATGTTGTGATGCGTCTGGTTGATGTTTTGCTGTCGATCCCTGGGCTGCTGCTTTCCTTGAGCGTGATCATTCTGCTGGGCTTCGGCACGGTGAATGCGGCGCTGGCGGTGGGGATCTCGTCGGTGGCCAACTTTGCACGCCTGGCTCGCGCGGAAGTGCTGCGGGTACGGCACAGCGACTACGTTGAGGCAGCCTACGGCAGCGGCGGGCACTTTTGGGCGGTGCTATGGCGCCATATTCTGCCTAATTCGCTGACCTCGGTGATTGCATTCTCTGCCCTACAGTTTGGCAATGCCATTCTGGCGATCGCCACCCTGAGTTTCCTGGGATACGGCACGCCACCGCCCACGCCGGAGTGGGGCTTGCTGATCGCCGAAGGGCGTAATTACATCTCAACGGCCTGGTGGCTGACTACCTTCCCCGGCCTGATGGTGGTTGCCGTGGTGCTGGCTGCCAACCGTATCAGCCATGCATTAGGGAGCGCGCGCCGATGAACCTACAGACAACCGTCTCACCTGCGCCACTGCTGGAACTGGATAACGTTTCTATCGCCTATCAGCAGGGCACCAGTAGCCAGCGGGTGGTGCACAACGTTTCTTTTACCATTCAGCCAGGGGAAGTCGTTGCCCTGGTTGGGGAATCGGGATCGGGTAAAACCACCACGGCCCAGGCGATTATCGGCCTGCTGGCGGAAAATGGCCGCCTGGAGCAGGGGGCGATCCGGCTTAATGGCACCGATATTGCGCACTGGTCACCGCGCCAGTTGGATGCGGTGCGTGGCGCGCAGATAAGCCTGATCCCGCAAGACCCCGCCAGTTCGCTGAACCCGGTTAAAACCATCGGTGAGCAGGTTGCCGAGATCATCAACATTCACCAACGCCTGCCACGCAAGCTGGTACAGCTTCGGGTCGTAGAGTTACTCACTCGCGTGGGGTTGACTCACCCGGAATTGCGGGCGCGCCAGTATCCGCATGAACTTTCCGGCGGCATGAAACAGCGGGTGCTGATTGCCATCGCCATTGCGTTACGGCCCGCGTTGATTATTGCAGATGAGCCGACCAGTGCGCTGGACGTGACGGTGCAAAAACGCATCCTCGATCTGATCGACGAACTGCGTCAGGAGTTTGGTACGGCGGTGCTGTTCGTCACCCACGATTTGGGCGTGGCGGCGGAACGGGCCGACCGGCTACTGGTGTTTCGTCACGGCAGGGTGCATGAGCAGGGGCAAACAGCGGTGGTATTGCAGGCCCCGGCGCATGAGTATACCCGCCGCTTGTTTGCCGATGTGCCTTCGTTGGCCTCCATCGCTCCACCAGCGATCGTCCGTAAGGCGGAACCGGCGATCGTCGTCAACGAACTGGTGAAGGATTTCCGTTTTGCTGGCAGAGGCGGGCAGGCGTTCAGGGCGTTGGATCGGGTGTCGTTCAGCGTGCAGCGCGGCACCACGCATGCGTTGGTCGGCGAGTCCGGCTCCGGCAAAACCACCTTGGCCCGTTGCCTGCTGGGGTTTCAGCGGCCGGATGCGGGGCAAATCATTATCGACGGCGTCGATTTTACCCGGCTGAAGGGTGAGGCGCTGCGCCAGTTTCGGCGGCGTATTCAACTGGTCTATCAAAACCCCTTTGCTTCGCTCGATCCGGCGCAAACCTTGTATCAGGCGATCGAAGAGCCGTTACTCAACTTTGAGCCTGTCGCCAAAGCAGAGCGTTATCGGCGGGTGCGGGAATTGTTCGAACGAGTCGCTCTGCCTGCCGAACTCCTGGCGCGTAAACCGCGTGAGCTTTCAGGGGGCCAGCGCCAACGGGTTGCTATCGCTCGTGCTCTGATACTGCAACCTCGGGTGCTGGTATTGGATGAAGCCACCTCGGCGCTGGACGTAACCGTGCAGGCGCAAATCCTGCGCTTATTAGAGCAGCTACAGCGTGAGTTGGGGCTGACCTACCTGTTTATCTCACACGATCTGGCGACGGTGCGGCAAATCTCGCACAGCGTCTCGGTGCTGTGTCGTGGGCAGCAGGTAGATGCGGGCACTACCGCTGAGGTATTTGCCCGGCCCGGCAGTGACTATACCCGCCAATTGATTGCGGCCATTCCTGGCCGTGCGATGTACCAAACTTTAAAGGATGCCTCATGAGCGCTAAACATCTCGGCTTTTTTACCCGCCTGCTGGATAACGGCAGTGCTCAGGAACGTTACCGGCTGGCCACTGAGCAGATTGTTCATGCCGAACGCGCCGGGTTCGACATCGCTTGGGTAGCGCAGCACCATTTTCATCAGGATGAGGGCGGCTTGCCTTCACCTCTGGTTTTTTTGGCTCAGGCCGCAGTGCATACCCGGCATATTCGTTTGGGGACTGGAGTGATCACCTTGCCGATGGAGTCTGCCGTGCGCGTGGCGGAAGATACGGCGGTGTTGGATCTGCTTTCCGGTGGCCGGTTGGAAGTGGGGCTGGCGGCGGGCGGAACTCCGTCTTCGTTTAGCGCTTTTGGTATTGATGCCGAGCGGCGCAATGCGGCGTTTAACGATAATTTACGCATTCTGCTGGACGCCTGGAGTGGTGAGGCGCTCGGCAACGCCGCCAACCGTCTATATCCGGCGGCCCCCCAACTGAAAAAACGCGTCTGGCAAGCCACCTTCTCGGTTGAAGGTGGGATCCGGGCTGGTAAGGCTGGAGATGGGCTGATGTTGTCACGCACTCAACCCAGGCCGTCAGATGCACCGGATACGCCACTCGATGAGCTGCAAAATCCGATTATTGACGCCTATCTTGCCGCACTGCCGCCTGGGGTAGAGCCCCGGATCATGGGATCGCGCACCGCTTTTGTAACCGAAGATCAGAACCGTGCACGTGATTTTGCTGCACAGGGGCTTAGCCGTGGATTGGAACGTTTACGCGCCAGTGGGCATCAGGTACAGGATGAGTCGCTCGACGGTCTGATCCGCGCTTTTGATGTGCATCTCGGTACGCCAGAGCAGGTGATCGCCTCGTTGCAACGGGATAGCGCGCTGGCCCGCGTCACCGATTTGGCATTTCAGGTGCACTCTATCGATCCGCCACACGCCTATATTTTGCGCTCCATTGAGCTGATAGCTCGCGACGTTGCACCAGCACTGGGCTGGCAGCGGCGCAATCCTGCCACGTTGGCTTATTCACATCACGCAGAGGAAAACGTATGACCGACACCCAGGATCATCTGACCAGACTGGCTGAAATCGCCCCAGACTCTCCTTTGGCACAGGCCAGAGCAACACGTCAGGCGGCAACCGACGGGATTGAGGCCAGCTATCAGAGACTGTTTGCGCCACAGGAGGTGGGCGGTTTCACCATTGCGGAGCGCCTGCTGTTGGCGCAGCGTATCAGTGAATGGCACGGCGATCGGCAACTGGCGGCGCATTATGCCCAATTGCAGCAGACTCAGCCCGCAGACGGACCACGTTTGCAGGCTGCATTGGATCATGCGGAACGCCTGGCCTTCAAACCCGCCGGGGCAGAAGCTAAACACTTACAGGCTCTGCAACAGGCGGGGTGGTCATTGGATGACATCGTCACGCTTTCACAGCTGATCGCTTTTGTCAGTTTCCAGAGCCGTCTGCTGTACGGCTACCGCTTGCTGGCAGGATTGCCGGTAGCGACCAGTGGCCGTGCTCCCGTTCGAGCTTCCGCCTGGCGCACCGCGAGTCATACAGCCAGTGGCCGCCATGCACCGCCTGCGTTCACCGGCCAGGAGTTGGGATGGGAGCCCTGGATTGTGGCTAAACCCTTGGAGGCGTTTGACGAACCGGGAAAAGCCTTGCTGACCAAGTTCGGTCACGCGGATTCTGACTATTTCCGTTTGTTGGCGCGCGATCATGCGGTGCTGGAACAGCGAACCATCACGGATAGGGCCATTTTCTACACCGCAGGTGGTCTGGCCCGCCAGGATCGGGAGTTGGCTGCGGCGGTGGCCAGCAAGGTGAACGGCTGTATTTATTGTGCCTCGGTGCATGCGCGTAAAGCGGCGCAGCTATCCAAAAGGGCAGAAGAGGTGCAGCGCCTGCTGGATGTCGCGCCGGGAGGGATCTTGAGCGAGGGGCAGGGTGAGGATTGGCGTACGCAAATAGACTTTGCCGCTGCGCTTTCGGCCACGCCACCGCAGGCCAATGCGGCTCAGCTGGTTGCGTTACGCGAACAAGGGTTGGGCGAACTGGAGTTGTTGGACCTGGTGCAGGCGACGGCCTTCTTTGCCTGGGCCAACCGGTTGATGCTCACGCTCGGCGAGCCTTATGACGATTGAGTCACCCGGTGTTAAACAGCAAAAAGCCCGCTTAGTTGCCTAAGCGGGCTTTTCTAAATATGGCTCCTCTGACTGGACTCGAACCAGTGACATACGGATTAACAGTCCGCCGTTCTACCGACTGAACTACAGAGGAATCGTGTGAACGGGGCGAATAATAGCGGTGCCGATGGGGCTTGTAAAGCATGAAAATGCACAAATGTTCCGTTTGTCGAGGTTGTGAGCAAATTGGCTTATTTTCCAGCTGGTTAAACTTTAGCACCGGCAGGCAGGCCGCTATCATTGCAGGCCGAGCACATTTTGTGAGTTAATGCCGAATTTTGTGGGGTGTTAATATTTTAAAGAGCAAACCCGAGAAAATTCTTATTTATAAGATGGGGAAATGAGGTTTTTTGCTAAGATATTTCCTGTAATTTGCATGGATTGCTCCTAATAATCGGTGGGGAAGTCAGCTTAAGGATTATCATCAAGCCCTGTATTTTTGACACGACAATCAGAGTGCCTCGAATAAATCTTTAGATTGCGCTGTCGCTATAGAAAATCATCCGGGTGCGAGTGGAGTAAATCGCCAAAAAATGCGTTTTTAATAATATAAACATCTATTTTTAATCATGGGTAATAGTCATTTCCATTCGGAAAAATGGTGGGGGGAATGATAGCGGTGAACATCGTCAGTGATTCATTTATGTTATTGTTTTAAATCTATTTTATTTTATTGTTTTACGGTTTTTTGTACCAAAAAATCAGAGTGAATGCTGTTGTATGCGGGAGAGTGTCTTTGTCCTTCCTGGCGGCAAGCGCCGTTTTTGCCCCGCAACTCGGCGTTCAGGCTCGCTTGCAGAGTTGCTGGATATAAAAAATACCAGTATTATTTTGCACTTCACAAACGTCGTGGGCATGTTAAATCGCGGGCAAGTTGCAGGCGCATTATGCGCTATGCAGGTCACCGATGATGCCCGGTTAAGTATTCGTTTAGTTAATAGGCCATGGCGAACGTTGCAAGAGTAGGGGCAATGAGCGGCCATAGTATAGCTCCAGTGAATGTTTGCTACTAAAGAGCCACCCCTATATCATTGCTGAAAAATGCACATATTATTTATCCAGGATATAGCCGATCTTGTCTGAGTTGACCTATCGGTAACGGAATTTTTTGAAAGGAATTTTCAATGATAAGCACCCAAAAGAACCTCTGTTTAGGCGTAATACTGTGCAGTGGTTTGTTGCTGGCAGGATGCCAGAAAACCTCACAGACCCGTTGGCAAGAACACCCACCAGCGACCACCGTACAAGCTCCCCCTCAGCAGATCAGTGTGTCCCCGCCGCCAGAACCGGCTGCCCCAGAAACCAAAACCAGCAAAATTGGCCTTTGCCAAAGCGAGTTGGCGTCGCTCAAGCAGGTTAATCCGAAGGCTTACGCGATCAAGCAGGCCAACTTTAACCGTCTGGTGAACAATGCCTCGGTATATAGCGCGGTACGCGGCGATGTGAGTTCGACAACCAAAGACACTCTTGATGCGTTGTACAAATACAAGACCAATCAGTTATGTGCCGAGATCGAACGTGACGTCCTGCAAGGCTTGATCCAGAGAGGGGAAGGCGTGAAATGAAACGCAGGATATATTGCGGTGCCTTGTTGACGTTGGCGTTGCCGCTAGGAGTCGTAAGGGCTGAGGAGGCAGTGACTCCCGATGCCCATGCGTTGAATTCACTGGAAGCGATCACGCGCCAGGTGGATGAGGCTCCGGCACTCCTGTTTCTGACGCCTTCACAACTGGATACAGCAGAACCTGCAAGACCCAAAAGTAGTAAACCTGCCAGCAGCAAACCTAACGCACTGGCAAAGTCGGCGGATGAGAGGGGCAGTGAGCGTATTCGCGAGATGAAGACGCTGCAGGCAACCATCAATCAGCTGAAAGCCAAAGTCACCAGCCAGGAAGCGGCTCTTGAGCAGTTGCGTAAAGCGCAATCTCGGTCAGCGGGCTCTTCTGCAGAGTTGGCGCGCCTGCAACAGGCCATTGAGCAAAGCCAGCGGGAAAATGCGCGGCTGCAGCAACAGCTTGCCGTACAGGCCAAGGAAAGCGAGCGGCAGATGCAGCAAATGAAGCTGCAACAGCAGGAGCAACGTAACAGCTCGCAATTGCAGCAACAGTTGGCAGCGCAAACCAAAGATAACGAACAAAAAGCGCAACAGATCAAGCAACTGCAGCAAACGTTACAGCAAAATCAGCAGGCCATAGTCCAACTGCAGGATCAGCTGTCAGCGCGTAGCAAAGAGAATGAACAGAAGTCCCAGCAGGCGATGGCGAAGCTGCAGGAGCAACTGGCTGCCCAAACCAAAGACAGCCAGCAGAAAGCCGAGCAGGTGAAACAGCTGCAGCAGGCTGGTGCCAAGTTGCAAGAGCAACTGACGGCATATGCTAAAACTAACGATGAAAAAGCCCAGCAGGCCAAGCAACTGCAGCAAAATCAGCAGGAGGTGGCGAAACTGCAAGCACAGTTGGCTGCCCAGGCCAAAGACAGTGAACAAAAAGCCTTGCAGGTAACACAGCTGCAAGATCAACTGTCAGCACGCAGCAAAGAGAATGACCAGAAGTCCCAGCAGGCAATGGCGAAGCTGCAGGAGCAACTGGCTGCCCAAACCAAAGACAGCGAGCAGAAAGCCGAACAGGTGAAACAGTTGCAACAGGCAGGTGTCAACTTGCAAGAGCAACTGAAGGCGTATGCTAAAACTAACGATGAAAAAGCCGAGCAGGCCAAGCAGCTGCAGCAAAATCAGCAGGCGTTGGCGAAGCTCCAAGAACAGTTAGCCACCCAGACCAAAGACAGTGAATACAAAGCCCAACTGGTCAAACAGCTGCAAGAACAACTGACGACACGCAACAAAGAATCGGCGCAAAAAAACCAGCAGGCGATGGCGAAACTGCAAGAACAACTGGCAGCCCAAACCAAAGACAGCGAGCAGAAAGCCGAACAAATTAAGCAGTTGCAGCAGGCCAGCGCCAAGCTGCAAGAGCATCAGACTGCGGCTCAAACCAAAACTACCGAAGAAAAAGCGCAGTTGGCTGCACAACTGCAGCAAAACCAGCAGACGTTAGTGAAGCTGCAGGAACAGTTGGCTGCCCAGACCAAAGAGCGTGAGCAAAAGGCCCTGCAGGTAACCCAGTTGCAAGATCAGTTGGCGGCGCGCAGCAAAGAGAACGAGCAGAAGACCCAACAGGCGATGGCGAAGCTGCAAGATCAGTTAGCCGCTCAGACCAAAGACAGCGAGCAGAAAGCCGAACAGGTGAAGCATCTGCAACTGGCGAGCGCCAAGCTGCGGGAGCAATTGACTGCACAAGCCAAAGTCAACGATGAAAAAGCCCAGTTGGCCGCACAGCTACAGCAAAACCAGCAGGCGTTGGCGAAGTTGCAGGAACAGCTGGCTGCCCAGACCAAAGAGCGTGAGCAAAAGGCCCTGCAGGTAACACAGCTGCAAGATCAGTTGGCGGCGCGCAGCAAAGAGAACGAACAAAAGACCCAACAGGCGATGGCGAAGCTGCAAGATCAGCTGGCCGCTCAGACAAAAGACAGCGAGCAGAAAGCCGAACAGGTGAAGCAGCTGCAACAGGCGAGCACCAAGTTGCAGGAGCAATTGACGGCACAAGCCAAAGTCAACGATGAAAAAGCCCAGTTGGCTACACAGCTACAGCAAAACCAGCAGGCGTTGGCGAAGTTGCAGGAACAGTTGGCTGCCCAGACCAAAGAGCGTGAGCAAAAGGCCCTGCAGGTAACCCAGCTGCAAGATCAGTTGGCGGCGCGCAGCAAAGAGAACGAGCAAAAGACCCAACAGGCGATGGCGAAGCTGCAAGAACAGCTGGCTGCCCAAACCAAAGACAGCGAGCAGAAAACCGAACAGGTGAAGCAGCTGCAACAGGCGAGCGCCAAGTTGCAGGAGCAACTGACCGCGCAAACCCAGGGTCTTGAAGAAAAAGCCCAGCAGTTGAAACAACTGCAGCAAAACCAACTGTCGTTGGCAAAACTGCAAGAACAGCTGGCCGCTCAGGCCAAAGACAGTGAGTTGAAAGCCGAACAGGTGAAGCAGCTGCAGCAGACCAGCGCCAGGCTGCAGGAGCAGTTGACCGCGCAAACCAAAGATAATGAGCAGAAAGCGCAGCAAGTGATGCAACTGCAACAAAATAAGCAAACCGTCGCAGAGTTGCAGGCACAGCTAGTCATCCAGACCAAAGACAGCGAGCAAAAAGCCGAGCAGGTGAAACAGTTGCAACAGGCCAGTAGCAAGCTGCAAGAGCAACTGGCCGCCCAAACCAAAGCCAATGATGAGAAAGCGCAACAGCTGAAACAGCTGCAGCAAAACCAGCAAGAGCTGGCTAAGCTGCAGGCTCAGTTAGCGACTCAGGCCAAGGACAGCGAGCAGAAAGTGCAGCAGGTTAAACAGCTGCAGGAACAGTTGGCCGCTTCCAATAAGGATAATGAGCAGAAAGCCCTGCAGGTGAAGCAACTCCAGCAAGGCCAGCAAGAGCTAGCCAAGTTGCAGACTCAACTGGCTGCACAGGCCAAGGATAGCGAACAAAAAGCGCTACAGGCCAAGCAGTTGCAGGAGCAATTGGCGCTGAATAACAAAGATTTCGTGCAACAAGCTCAGCAAATGAAGAAGTTGCAGCAAGAGCTGCTGACGTTGGCGAAACTGCAAGATCAACTGACTGTGCAGACCAAAGACAGTGAACAGAAAGCGCAGCAGATAAAGCAGCTGCAAGAACAGTTGACGGTTTATGGCAAAGACAACGATCAAAAGGCTCAGCAGGTTAAACAACTCCAGCAAAGCCAGCAGGAATTGGCGAAGTTGCAGGAGCAGTTAGCCGCTCAGACCAAAGACAGTGAGCAAAAAGCGCAGCAGATTGCCCAGTTGCAGCAGGCGAGCCAGCAGGAGAGTGCCAAACTGCAAGAGCAGTTGGCCGCTCAGACCAAAGACAGCGAGCAGAAAGCGCAGCAGATCGCTCAGTTGCAGCAGGCGAGTCAGCAGGAGAGTGCCAAGCTGCAGGAGCAGTTAGCTGCTCAGACCAAAGACAGCGAGCAGAAAGCCCAGCAGATCGCTCAGTTGCAACAGGCAAGTCAGCAGGAGAGCGCCAAGCTGCAGGAGCAGTTAGCTGCTCAGACCAAAGACAGCGAGCAGAAAGCCCAGCAGATCGCTCAGTTGCAGCAGGCGAGTCAGCAGGAGAGCTCCAAGCTGCAGGAGCAATTAGCTGCTCAGACCAAAGACAGCGAGCAAAAAGCCCAGCAGATCGCTCAGTTGCAGCAGACGAGTCAGCAGGAGAGTGCGAAGCTGCAAGAGCAGTTGGCGGCACAAACCAAAGACAATGAGCAGAAAGCGCAGCAGATCGCCCAGTTGCAGAAGGCGAGTCAGCAGGAGAGCGCCAAGCTGCAGGAGCAGTTAGCGGCTCAGACCAAAGACAGCGAGCAGAAAGCGCAGCAGATCGCCCAGTTGCAGAAGGCGAGTCAGCAGGAGAGCGCCAAGCTGCAGGAGCAGTTAGCGGCTCAGACCAAAGACAATGAGCAGAAGGTGCAGGAACTTGCCCAGCTACAGCAAAAGCTGACTGCAGCCGAGAAAAAGCAAACGGCTGGCACGTCGGTGGTCACGGAGCCTAAAACGCAGGTGGAAAAACGCGATTATGCGATCGGTACCGCGTTGGGTAATGACATCCTGGATTTGCTCAACAGCAAAAAGACGCAGGGTGTAGATGTGAACCGCCAACTGGCGCTGGCAGGTGTCACCGATGTGATCAATGGCCAGACCAAACTGGCCAAAGAACAGATTGCCAAAGCCTTGTATGAAAGCGAGTTGGAGCTGAACGATCAGCATAAAAAGATCAAACAGCAGAACGAAAAGCAAGGCAGCAGTTACATCGATAAGTTCAAGAAGCAGCCACGCGTCGTTCAGTCTAAGCAAGGCTTCTATTACCGCATCGATTATGTTGGCGATAGCGTGATTGGTGAGGGTGATACCGTCGCCGTGGTGGTTAAAGAGAGCTTGACCGACGGTAAAGTGATCAAGGATATGGATCTGGCTGGCACTTCAATTTCGCAGCCGCTGAGCGCCTATCCACCGCTGTTCCGCGAAGCGCTAGGTAAGTTGAAGAATCACGGTAACATGACGCTGGTGGTGCCACCTGAACTGGCCTATGGCGAGAAAGGCATGGCGCCGGATATCCCACCGGGCGCGACCATGGTCTATAACGTACGCATCCTGGATGTGATACCGGCCTCCGAGCAAAAAGCTCAGTAACCCTCTAACAAACCCGCCAGACGATTGGCGGGTTTTTTTAGCTGAACCACGCTGGGGACTGGCAATGCCCCAGTGTGGTGCAGAACCCGGTTTTACCTCTTCACCCAATCCCACCATATCGTTACATTTCATTATTTTTTAATCAGTTAGGCTGATAATGCACCGCTTTTTCTGCCTGGCCCGTTTTTTGCTGTAGTTGCAGTAGTTGATATTAAATGCAGTTAACCGCAGCTAGGAGCCACGATGAATTTCAGACGCCTGAAGTATTTCGTAAAGATCGTCGATATCGGCAGCCTGACTCAGGCGGCAGAGGTGTTGCATATTGCGCAGCCTGCGCTGAGCCAGCAAGTTGCCACTCTGGAAGGGGAACTGAAACAGCAATTGCTGATCCGTACCAAACGCGGAGTGATGCCCACGGAGGCTGGCAATATTCTTTATGCGCATGCGCAAACCATTCTTCAACAGTGCGAGCAGGCCCAGCAAGCGGTGATCAGCAGTGGGGAAACGCTTGCTGGGCAGGTGGCCGTCGGCCTGGTGCAAGGCAGTGCGGCCTCGCAGTTGGCGCTGCCGCTGTTGCAAGCGGTACGCGATCGGCATCCTGGGATTTTGCTGAGCCTGAATGAAAATATCGGCAATACGTTAAGCCAGCAGGTGGCGACGCAGGCTCTGGATATGGCGGTGATGTACGGGCAGAACATGCCACCGAACCTGAACGTTACGGCGTTGGCGAAAGAGGATTTGTATCTGGTCGCGGCAAGAAGCATCCCTCATCCGGGCAACAGCATCGATTTATCGGCGGTGAGCCGGTTTAATCTGTTCTTGCCACGTGAGGGGGATGTGGTGCGCGACCTGGTTGATGAGGCTATGGCGCTGCGCCAACTCACGCCGAATGTGATTGGTGAGATCGAATCACACAGCATGCTTTGCGCCGCTATCGCTAGCGGAATGGGGGCGACGATCCTGCCAGAGTCGCTTGCCAGGGCGACGATCGGCCCGGCCAAGGCCTGGATGATCCGCCTCAATGCTCCGGCGCTTTCGGTACCGCTGGCGTTAGTGGTTTGCGGCCAAAAGCCGCTCACTGCGGCGGCGGGAGCGGTGAGAGAGATCCTGCTGGAAATTACCGCCAGCCATCATCAGCCGACGCGAGTGCTGGCTTTGGCGCTGTAGGGGCGCCGTATGCGGCGCCCAGCCTTTGGATTAGCGGAACGGCGGCTCGTTGAAGGTGCGCAGTTTGCGTGAATGCAGGTGTTCACCCTCAGCCCGCAGCAGATCGATGGCACAGATGCCAATCTGCAAGTGCTCTGAAATCGCGCCTTCGTAGAAACGGTTGGCCTGGCCTGGCAGTTTAATCTCGCCGTGTAGCGGTTTATCAGACACGCACAGCAGCGTGCCATAAGGCACCCGGAAGCGATAACCTTGCGCCGCGATGGTGGCACTTTCCATATCGACGGCGACGGCGCGGCTGAGGTTAAAGCGCAGTGCGGAAGCCGAATAGCGCAGCTCCCAGTTGCGATCGTCAGTGGTGACCACAGTGCCGGTACGTAACCGCTGCTTTACCGCTTCCCCAGGCATACCGCTTACCGTTTTGGTGGCGTCATACAGCGCGCGCTGAACTTCCGCGATGCTTGGGATTGGGATATCAGGCGGTAGCACCGAGTCTAATACATGATCGTCACGCAGGTAGGCGTGGGCCAACACGTAATCACCAATTGACTGGCTTTCCCGCAGGCCGCCGCAGTGGCCAATCATCAGCCAGGCATGGGGCCGCAGCACTGCCAGGTGATCGCAGATGGTTTTGGCGTTGGAAGGGCCGACACCGATATTGACCAGCGTGATCCCCTGACCATCGTTGGCGATCAGGTGATAGGCGGGCATCTGATGGTTCTTCCAGGCCAGATCGGACACCGTCTGCTCTGGATTTGACGTTTCTGCCGTCACAAAGTTCCCACCGGCGCAAGAAAGCGCGATATAGGGGCTGGCCGGATCGGCGATCTGGCTACACGCCCAGCGGACAAACTCATCGACATAGCGCGTGTAGTTGGTAAACAACACAAAGTGCTGAAAATGTTCCACCGGCGTGCCGGTGTAGTGCCGCAGGCGTGCCAGTGAGAAATCGGTCCGCAGCGCGTCAAAATGGGAAAGTGGAAAATGGTTGGCAAAAGGAGACAGCCCGTCTGCATTTTCATCGCCAATCTGCGCCAGTTCGGTGGTGGGGAAATGCTTGGTAAGCCCGGCACTCATGGTTCGGTCCAAGGCCAGATCGGAGCCGTCGATCACATAAGGGAAGGGGATCTCCTGTTGAGAGGGGACCACTTCGATTACGGCGGCATATTCACTGGTCAGCATTGCTAGCTGTTCGGCAAGATAAGGGCGGAACAGCTGCGGCCGGGTGATGGTGGTGGTGTAGCTGCCGGGCCGGGTAAAACGACCATAGGCGCGGGTTCTTGGATGGTCTGGATGCTCACCATCCCAGCGCACGCGCAGTTCCGGGTAGGAAAACAGCCCCGAGGCACGGGCCTGCGCCTCTGGCAGGGTGCCATCCGCGATAAATTGTTTGATCGCAGCGCGTAAGGCGTTGACCGATGCGTCGTACAGTACTTCGAGTTGGTCGAGGGCTTGCAGGGCAGTCAGCGACTTTTTTTCAGGGGTATTCATTGTTTTTCCTCGGTTCTTGCGATACCTCAGCATAGCGTAAAGCGTTGACCGAATGCATCTATCTGCTGCTGGACTTGCGTGGAGTAGGGGCGCAGCATGTGCGCCCGCCCATATGATGGCTCCGAACTAAAAACTAAAGCGTAACCAGGCAAACAGCACGTTGCCGTTGTTGTAGGTACCAGGGATATAGGTGAACTGAACGGTCGCCTGCTTATAGCCAGCGGAGAACAGCGGCAGAATGATCGGCAATGGAATGTAGTTGCCGAAATCTTCACGTGCGGTGATCCCCGCCGTCACACCAAACCCAAGGCGGAAATCTTGGTTCTGATCCAGATACCAGCCCTTTTCCCAGCCATAGCCGACAATCGGCTGCCACTCATTGTGGGAGTCTTTAAACATCATCGCGTACAGGGCACTCCAGTCGCCTTCTTCGTTATAGCGGGAAATCCCAAAGCCACCGCCCCACGGCATCTCATTATAATGATCCGTCTCGTCGTACATAAAACGGGCGTGCCAACTGATAAACGGCAGATAAAGATCGTGGTATTGCGGGTCCTCCCAGGTTTGCGCGACACCGCTGGTTAAAGAGTTCCACCAACCCGAGACCCGCCCGGTGCTGGGTTCCGGTTCTGCTGCACGAGTTGGCGTGGTTAGCAACAACAGCCCCGTCCAGACCACTGCAAGAAACATCCGCATAGCGTGCTCCTTTGATGAGTAATGACCCATATTATTCTGTCTACGACGCAATTTTTCTCTTTATAGGTATCACACCAGCAGTACTGCACTGATAAGTTAGAGTCTAGCCGATGGCTGGCGCTTTTCTGGTAATCGCAAAAATTCATTGGTTGGCTTGTGGCGGGTATGAAGAGGGGGAGAGGGAGCTCACAACTTAGGGCGCTGCACAGAGCGCCCGCTTAGAGAAATTACAAACCGCGTTGGTCCATCAAAACCGCCAGATCAACCAGACGGTTAGAGAAAGCCCATTCGTTGTCATACCAGGCGAGGATCTTCACCAGATTACCGCCGATGACCAGCGTAGACAGCCCGTCGATGATTGATGAGCGTGGGTCACCCTGATAGTCGCTCGATACCAAAGGCTCATCGCTGTAGCCCAAGATATCTTGCAGCGGTCCTGAGGTTGCCGCTTTGCGAAATGCCGCGTTCACTTCTTCTACCGTTACATCACGTTTGAGCGTGACGGTCAGATCAACAATAGATACCACAGGCACTGGCACGCGCAGTGAATAGCCGGTCAGGCGTCCGTCCAATTCCGGGATCACTTTACCGAGCGCTTTAGCCGCACCGCTAGAATAAGGCACGATAGAAAGCGCAGCGGCACGGGCGCCGCGCAGATCTTTTTCCGGTTGATCGTGCAGGGCCTGGCTGTTGGTATAGGCATGGGTGGTGTTCATCAAACCATGCTCAATGCCGAAGCTTTGGTGTAAGACCTGCGCTGCCGGTGCTAAACCGTTAGTCGTACAGCTGCCGTTGCTGACCACTTTATGCAAGGCGGGATCGTATTTCTCATGGTTGACGCCCATCACCACCGTGATGTCATCGTCTTTACCGGGTGCAGATAAAATCACCCGTTTTGCGCCGCCTTTGGTGATGTGCACTTCGGCTTTGGCTTTGTCGGTGAAGAATCCGGTGGCTTCAATAACTAGATCAACCCCCACGCTGCTCCACGCAATTGCGCCTGGATCGCGTTCGGAGAAGACGTGGATGGTTTGGCCATCTACCAGCAACTGCCCTTCAGAGGCTTCAACACTGGCGGCCAATGTGCCTTGCAGCGAGTCGTATTTCAGAAGATGAGCCAGGGTTTTGCTGTCGGTCAGGTCATTGATTGCCACCACCTGAAAGTCATTGCGACCCAGCGCGGCGCGCAGTACGTTTCTGCCAATGCGACCAAACCCATTAATGCCTACTTTGACCATGATGTGCTCCTAGGTGAGTTATCTGGTTCCAAAATAGTGCGTGGATGATTTGGCGTAAATGACAAATAACAATCAATTTAGGACATAGTGCGAGCGTGAAAACGCTCTCGATAATCTGAGGGTGTGAGTTGTAGATTTCTTTCAAACACGCGACGCAGGTTGAGGCTGTTACCAAAACCCGTGGCGGTGGCGATTTGTTCGAGCTTATCCGAGCTTTGTTCCAGATGTTGCCGTGCTACGTCGAGGCGGACTTCTTCCACATACTTGGCGGGGCTGATCCCGGTTTCCCGAGTGAAAACGCGGGTAAAATTCCTTGGGCTCATGGCCACGTGTTCCGCCAGCCTTTCAACGGATAAATCCCCGGACAGATTTTGCAATATCCACGTTTGCAGGTCACGGATTGGGCCAGGCGAGCTGGCTTGGCTGAGCAGAAAACGGCTGAACTGTGATTGACCTCCGGGGCGGCGCAGGAACATCACCAAGTCTTGGGCGACATCGCGCGCTAACGTGAAGCTGTGATCGTCTTCCACTAAAGCCAGGGTGAGGTCGAAGCCCGAACTGACGCCAGCGGAGGTCCAGATATTGCCGTCCTGAAGATAAATCGGGCCTTTCTCTACGTGGACTCTGGGGAATTGAGCTTGCATCGCTTCCAGTAACCGCCAGTGCGTGGTGGCACGGCGCCCATCAAGCAGACCGGCCTGAGCCAATAGCCACGCACCGCCGCAAATCGATACGATCCGCCGTGCATACGGCGCAGCCTGACGCAGCCAATTGACGACGATATCGCTTTCCTCAGCGCTCATACCTCTGCCGGTGATCATAATGGTGTCACGCGGCAGGGTGGGATCGAGGTCAGTGAGACGGTGATCGGCCAGCAGATTTAACCCCGAGCCCCCATGGATCACGCGGTGCGTCTGGGTCGTGGCAATCGACACCTGATACGGTGGATGCGCGGCATCCGTCGGCCTCAAGCGGTTGGCTTGCATCAGGATATCGGCAATGCCCGTAGGCTCGAATAACATGCCCCCTTCGGGGACGATAATCAAAAAAGTGTGCATGTCCTTAAAATACAAATTAGACAAAATAAGTCAAGTGCGGGGTGCCGACTAGGTTGATAGGGTGGGGGCTGATGAAAAAGCAAAAAGCCCGCTTAGTTGCCTAAGCGGGCTTTTCTAAATATGGCTCCTCTGACTGGACTCGAACCAGTGACATACGGATTAACAGTCCGCCGTTCTACCGACTGAACTACAGAGGAATCGTGTGAACGGGGCGCATCATATCCAGCCGTGCAGATCGTGTCAACGCAAAATTGATTCTGGGGGTGCGACAGCTCATCATCTGAGCAAACTCAGTCCCGTTGTGGCTCGCTGTCTGCATACCAACGCTGCAAACGGGCCAGTGGGTTTTGTTTGTAGAAGCGGCAAAAGTGCTCGTACAAAGCGGGGAAGCGGTTGGCCAGCAGCTCAGGGGCGCTAAAAAAGTACTCGGAAAGCACGGCAAAGCACTCTGCCGGATCGCTGGCGGCGTAGGCATCCATGCTGGCAGCTTCTTCACCCACCATATCGATTTCGTCCTGCAGGTTTTCCATCGCGGCGTGTAAATCGTATTCCCAGGCGGCGATATCGCGCAGCGGGATTGGGGGCACGCCGGTAGCGGTGCCGCCATTACGCATATCCAGCTTGTGCACCGCTTCATGGATCACCAGGTTGAAGCCGGAAAGGTCGAAGGAGTCTTGCACGTCTAGCCAGTTGAGCACGATAGGCCCCTGTTCCCAGCTTTGGCCTGCTTGCACCACCGGCCCGGAATGCACCAGACCAATATCATCCTGCCATTCATCTTCCACCACGAAGGGGGTTGGGTAGAGCAGGACCTCGTTAAAACCGTCCAGGCATTCTGCCCCCAGTTCCATCACGGGCAATGCAAACAGCAGGGCAATACGCGCCTGCATCAGGGATGTCAGTTCCAACCCTTGTAAAGGCACGATGCGTTTATTTTGCAAAATCTGGCTGGCAACCGCCACCAAACGCCGCTGCTCTTGCTCATCCAAAGGTGAGAGCAGGGGGATGGACAGGGCTTCCTGCCATTCTGCAAACGTTTCCGCCTGCGCTTGATTTGCTTTCCACGGCCATTTAATCATTGCGTTGCTCTAAGGGTCACTGGAACATTCGGCTGGGGCTGATAATGTCAACATGCCGCAAAAGGGGGCACTATAGCAAGCGTTTCACGCAGAGATAACGGGGTGGCGAACGGGACGGCCTTGCACACTGTCAGGGCTTTGCCCGCTGCGAGGATTCAAAACCCTCTCTGCGCCACTATTCAATCACTTACGCTTAAGTTTGTCTGTGACCAAAGTCCCGAAGAATGGAATCCGAAACTTTAAATAAGCAATTTTATTCAACTGGGTTTAATGGAGCTCAAGCGGTGATCCCCGCAGTAGCGCGGGGATCGGCGTGCGCTACTTGGCTGCGGCTTCCTCTGCCTTTAGTATTTTGTGTAACTCATCCTTGATATGTAGCTTCTCTTTTTTCAAGCGAACCACCTCGTCAGAGTAGCCGTTGCCTGCTGGCCCTTCTAACCTGGAGATTTGGTGGTCGAGTTGGTTGTGCTTATCAAACAATGACTGGAAGCGGGGGTGGCTTGATTTCAGGTGCGATATTAACTCACGGTATTCTGGAAACATACTCAAGCTCCTTTGAGTCAAACTGTACACTGGAGGGCTTCTCCACTTTCACTGTAACGCAGCGTGGGTATTATTAAAATGGCGCTAGCTAGCAAAAACAGCAACTGCTGTGCAGATTGATGACAACGTGGCAATGCTGCTGAATGGGAGGTAGGCGCAGATCTTCGACCGTAGGGGCGCCGCATGCTGCGCCCGCTGTAAGCCTGGTGAGGGAATATCAGCAGCCTCAACAGCACCTGCTGTTAAAACTGGTTTTCAGCGTGATTTAGCCAAACTCCCGTGCGTAACGTTGCTGGAGAGAACTCAACGTTTCTGCCGCGCCAGCCCAGTGCCTGGCGAAAACGCCACGCACTGGTAATATCAAACCGCCAGTAGCGCTCGGCACCTGCGACGGCTGCGTTTTCCGCCTGCCATAAAATCTGAGTTTCTCCCTGCAAATGTAGAATGTCCCCGCGCGCAAAATCAATAAACAGTAGTGCAGCCCGTGGCTGAGCCAACAGATTACCCAGCGTGTTCATATATCGGTTCCCGCGAAAATCCGGTATCCACAGGGTTTCACCAGCCAGATGGATGAACCCTGGTTTACCACCGCGATGCGAGATATCCACGCCACCTTGCGCTAAATCACCGTGAGCATAGCTGGCCACAAAGCAGGTATCCGCCTGTTGGATCAGCTGCCGGGCCTGATCGTCTAACGAACTCAACTGCTCAATGGGATCAGCAACGCTCGGCTCGGCGAACAGCTTCCGCCGTTGAATGTACTGCGGGCAGTTGCCAAAGCTTTGTTGCACCACAATCTCCACGCGGTTTTTATCCGTGCGGCTAATGACGCCGTTAACCCGGTTGCGCCTGCGGTTACTGAAATCTAATCCTAATGCGCCGACGGGCTGGCCGGGATAGAGCGCTGCCTGAGCGGGATCGTCCGCCCGGCGTGGCGAAACGATCCGCAAATGTGTTTCATCTGGCGAGCGCAAAAAGCCGGCAGGCCCACTGAACACCGTAGCAACCGGCCACTGCCGCTCATCCAGTGTGGCAACAAACAGGTAGGGCAGGTGAGCGAAGAACTCGCGATGTTGATCGGGCATGGCGGTATAGATATTCCCGCTCACCGCATCAAAACCGGCCAGATCCTGCGCCAACTGCTCATCAGGATGAAACATGGAGGGAGACATGTTATTGGCCTACAGCCTGGTCAGGCAGGGGTAACGCAGGCATAGGGAAGAACCCGGGCAGCGCGGCAATACGATCTAGCCAGTGCTGGATTGCCGGGAAGGGCTTGAGGGAAACCCCACCTTCCGGGGCGACCGCCACGTAGCTGTAACAGGCAAGATCCGCAATCGTCGGCAAAGACGTTGCCAAAAACTCGCGTTCTGCCAAGTGTTGCTCTAACTGGGGTAAAAAGCGTGCGCTGATGGCTTGTGCAGACGGGTAGTTCTCTGGCGCAGAAAATTGCACCACCATCCGGCAGGATGCGGGGCCATAGCGCACCTCTCCGGCCGCTTTGGAAAGCCAGGCTTGCACTTGGGCGGCTGCCAACGGATCTTCTGGCAACCAGTGGCTATCTGGCGCATAGCGTTTCACCAGGTACACCATGATGGCGTTGCTGTCGCTCAATACCTGCTCATCGGCCAGCAATACCGGGATCTGACCAACGGGATTAAGCCGCAGGAACGCCTCACTGCGGCGCACCGTGGCCGGGGCTTCGCAATATTCATAAGGTAGATCTAGCATCCGCAATAGCAGCTCGACGCGGTGGCAATGGCCAGAGGCAGGTGTGCCGTATAGTTTCAACGTTTGCATGGTGAGTCTCCTTTATGGTGTTGCTAAATAGGCTGTGTCCCTCAATTGACCGTGGTGCCGTCGCAGTCCCAAAAGCCCGTAATCAAGGCGGAGGGTGTAGGGCCTAGTGGGCTAAGTTCAAGCCCGACAACGCTGAGTACGGGCTTTTGGGGCGCGACCCTTCGGGCTGGGGCCATTTGAACGCGTATCTGCGTTACTCCCCGCTTATTTGGGCCCACCAAACTGCACGGCTCGTGCCTTGCAACGCGTCCAAATGACCTCCAGCGGCACTCACGTGCAATTGAGGGACACAGCCTACAATACTCTTGCGCCAGATGATGGGTATCCGGGAAAATGGCAATTGATAATTTCACTTGGCGGAATAGTCTATGGATCGTTTGGACGAGTTGGCGATTTTTGTGGCGGTGATCCAGCATGGCAGTTTGGCCGGAGCTGCCCGCAAGCTGCGTCGTTCCGCTCCGGCGGTGACCCGGGCTATCGCTTCTTTGGAGCAGCGGTTTGGTGCGCGGCTGGTGGAACGCACGACCCGGCGTCTGGCCCCCACGGAGGCCGGGCTGCGGTTAGCCGAACGCGCGCGTGCTCTGTTGCATGACTATCAAGACGCGGTAATGGATACCGCAGAGGCTCAACTGAGCGGGCTGCTGCGTATTACTTCGCCGGTGCAGTTTGGGCGCAAGCACGTGGCACCCATGGTGATGGCTTTTCTCGAACGTTACCCGCAAATCCAGATCGACATGCAGTTAAATGACCGCAATCTGGAGCTGATCGATGAAGGGCTGGATGTGGCGGTGCGCATCGGGCATTTACAGGATTCCTCCAAGGTGGCGCGTAAGCTCGGAGAGGTGACACGCGTCACCGTGGCTAGCCCAGCCTATCTGGCACAACGTGGGGAGCCGCTGGAACCGGCGCAGTTGAGCGATCATGACACTATTGTAGGTACACTACGTCCGACGTCAGGTGAATGGCGCTTTGGGCCTAACGAAAACGGTGAGCGAGTACGTTTGACGCCGCGCTTGTTGTTGAACGAGGTGGAAACTCAACTGTTGGCAGTGCGGGCAGGAAAGGGGATTGCCCGGCTGCTGTCTTATCAGGTGGCGGACGATCTGGCCAATGGTACGCTGGTGCGGTTGTTGGCCGCCTACGAGCCCCTGCCAGTGCCGGTGCAACTGGTGGCGAATAACGTGCAATACATGCCGCTGAAGGTGCGCACCTTTTGGGATTACGCCTATCAGCACCTTAGCCAAATTGCGCAAATACAACCGGCTCGCCTGTAGGGGCGCCGCATGCTGCGCCCACTTATCCTTTATCCTCAATTTATTTTCGAGTTTCATGGATGAAACTTTAAAGTAACGGCGAAAATGTTTAACCAGTGAAACTTATTGCCGGAAAAAATAAATTTATATCGCCGATCACGCATTGCCGCATCAGCTATCTTGACAATATTTTAACATGTTGCTAATAGTTAACTCACATCTTAAATAATAAACAAAGTTTAATATATGAAACTTCTAGCGGGCAGTTACGATAACGCAACGACGGTGGCTGATGAAAACGAGATCCTGCTCTCATTTCAATCCCGCAGTCAGCGAGTTTACCAACAGCAACGTCATGAGTTGAATATGGCTTATGGGGATGCACTGCGTGAAGTTTTTGACTGGTTTTATTCAACTGAAGAATATAAAGGCACGATAATATTTATTCACGGCGGCTATTGGCAGTTTTGTGATAAACAGGATTTTGCTTTTATTGCCAGCATGCCATTGTCATTAGGTTTTGATGTGGTGCTGGTGGAATATACCCTGGCACCAGCGGCTAACCTGGCTGATATTTGTCAGCAAATTGGGGTAGCGCTGGATGTCATTGAGCGGCGGCTGAAGCCGCGTGGCGATAAGCCGGTTTATCTCACTGGTCATTCTGCCGGTGGACATTTGGCGGCATATTGGCAACACCATCCGCTGGTGCAGGCGGTGTTTCCCATCAGCGGTATTTTTGAGTTGCAGCCGCTGCTGGCGAGCTACGTAAACCAACAGCTAAAGCTGACCAGCCAGCAGATAGAGGCCTTAAGCCCGGCGCGTAATATACCGCTATCTTTGAAGCCCATGGTGCTATTTTACGGCGCGGCGGAACTGCCGGAGCTGATTGGGCAATCGCTTTATTATTATTCCGCATTGCGGGAGCAGGGGCTGCCGGTTAGCCGATATGCGCTCCCCGGTGCCAATCATTACAGCGTGCTGGATGCGGTATTTGCTGCCGATGGCGCCCTGCACCGTTTCCTGCTTACCGATGGAGAGTACCTTGATGCGCACAGTCATTGAAACCGGCCTGCCGGAGATTGGGCAACCTTTTTCCTGGGCGACCAAAGGTGGAGGGATGTTATTCACCGCCCATGGCCCGGTCCGCCAGGATGGCACTATTGAAACCGGCGACCCGGAAAAACAAATCACGCTGACGTTTGATAATTTAGCCACCACGCTGAAGGCCGCCAATAGCCATAGCGATAATGTATTACAGGTTATTGTTTATCTTACCGATGTTAATGACGTTAAGTTGCTCGATCAAATCTACAAACAGTATTTTAATTATCCGTATCCCAACCGCTCAACGGTGATTGTTGATAAATTGGTGGTGCCAGGGATGAAAATAGAAATCACCGTTAGCGCCACAGCGTAATTAATCCTCATAAAATAATATTAACCTGCTGATTCATTACATAATGAGTTAAGGATAATCTATGTTCGCACATATTACCCCGTCAACGCCCGATCCTATTATGTCTCTGATGGAAGCCTATATGCAGGATGCTAATCCGCAAAAGGTTAATTTGGGTATCGGTCTGTATTACGATCATCAGGGTAATATTCCCCTGATGCAGGCCGTACATATTGCCGAACAGCGTTTACTGGAACAACAACGGCCACATACTTACCCGCCAATCGAAGGTTCTGCACTGTTTGCCCGCCAGATCCAGACGCTGCTGTTTGGTGAACCGGCGGACCGTATTGCCACGGTACAAACTGTGGGGGGCTCTGGAGCGCTGAAGCTGGGCGCTGATTTTATTCATCACTATCTGGCACGTCGCGAAATCTGGGTTTCCGATCCTACCTGGGCCAACCACTGGGCGATCTTCGAAGGGGCTGGCTTGAAGGTGAATACCTACCCGTATTTTGACGATGCGTCTGGTCAACTGCGTTTTGAAGCCATGCTCGACACGCTCTCTGCCTTGCCGGAAGGGGCGGTGGTGCTACTGCATCCTTGCTGCCATAACCCCACTGGCACCGATCTCAACCCATCACAATGGCAGGCAGTGATCGAGGTGGTGCAACGGCGTCGGCTGCTGCCTTTCTTTGACATCGCCTATCAAGGCTTTGGCGATGGGCTGGACGAAGACTGCTTCGCACTGCGGGCAATGTTGAAAACTGACGTGGATTTTCTGGTTAGCAACTCCTTCTCCAAGAACGTGGCACTGTATGGCCAGCGTTTAGGGGGGCTATCGGTGCGCTGTGCTACGGCTGAGGCGGCGGTGAACGTGAAAGGCGCATTGAAGACGCTGATCCGCCGCAGTTATTCCTGCCCGCCGACTCACGGCAGCCAGATTGTGGAAACCCTGCTGGCAGACCCACAGCTATATCAACAGTGGGCCAGTGAATTGACCACCATGCGCCAACGCATCAAACAGATGCGCGTTGGCCTGGCTGCTGGCCTGGAGCAGGGCGGTACCACGCTGGACTACACCCGCATTCGCGATCAAAAGGGCATGTTCAGCTACACCGGGTTGAATGAACGCCAACTCGGTCAACTGCGGCAGCAATATTCCATTTATCTGGTGGCGCCTGGCAGGATGTGCCTGCCTGGCCTGAACCAGCAAAACCTGGACTATGTGACCGCCGCCATCCTTGACGTTACCCGTACCGCATAGAAAAGGTGAGCAACCATGAAAGACGCGAAACGTTTTGACGCTATCGCCCGGCGGCAGGATGGGCTGAAAAAGCACCTGACCGCCGGGCAGATGTCGATGCTGGCTATCGGTGGGGCCATCGGTACCGGCTTGTTCCTGGGGAGTGCTTACGCGATCCAGATGGCTGGGCCAAGCGTACTGCTGAGCTATTTTATCGGCGGGGTGATTGCGCTGCTGCTGATGGGATGCCTGGCGGAAATGACTTCCGAGCACCCAACCCCAGGATCGTTCGGCGATTATGCCGAGTTCTATCTCAGCCCGTTGTTTGGCTTTCTGGTGCGTTATTCCTATTGGTCTTGCGTGGTGTTGGCGGTGGGCACCGAGGTGACCGCCATCGGCATGTATATGCAGTTCTGGTTCCCAGGTACGCCGATCTGGCCGTGGGTGCTGTTGTTCTCGGCGGCGGTGATCGTCGTCAACGTGGTTGGGGTCAAGTCTTTTGGCCAGGTGGAGTACGCCCTCTCTACCGTCAAGGTGGTGGCCATTTCGGCGTTTATCATGATTGGTATCGGCATCCTGGCGTTTTCCGCTAACCCGACCTTCGGCATCCGTAACTTCACCGACAACGGTGGCTTCTTCCCGTTCGGGGTGAAAGGCATGTGGTTTGCGGTGATCGTATCGATATTCAGCTATCTGAGTATTGAGATGATCGCGGTTGCCGCAGGGGAAGCGAAAAACCCGGTGGTTGCCGTGAAAAGCGCCTTCAAAGGCACCATTCTGCGGCTGTTTATCTTCTATATGATGTCGATAGCGCTGATGCTGGCCATCGTGCCGTGGCGGCAGTCTGGCACCGGTGAAAGCCCGTTCCTGGTGGCGATGAACGTGATCCATCTGCCTGCCGCCGCCGGGATCTTTAACTTTGTGGTACTGATTGCTGCACTGTCTGCCATGAACAGCCAGCTGTATATCACCACCCGCATGATGTTTTCACTGTCCCGTGCCGGGCAGGCACCGGCGGCGCTGGGGCGGCTTAGCAAACGGGGTATTCCGGTCAACGCGCTGGCGCTCTCTTGCGTGGGGATTATTGTCTCTATCGTGCTGAGTATTGCCGCTCCAGAGAAATCGTTCGCGGTGATGATGTCGATCTCGGTGTACGGTGCCTGTTTCACTTGGCTGATGATCTTTGTTACCCACCTGTTCTTCCGCCGCCAGCATACGCAGACGCACCTCAAGTTCCGCATGTGGGGTTATCCTTACTTTACCTTGGCGGGGGCGCTCCTGATGGCCGGTTTGATGATAACCACGTTGTTCACGGACTTCTTTAGAATGACGCTTTGGTTTGGCATTCCCTTCACCGCGCTGCTAGTCGCCATCTATTTCTACAGTCGACGAGGGCAGGCATCGGTTGCAGCTGAAGCACCGGTACAGAGTTTGGAGTAATGTTGACCGGGCTGCGGCCCGGCCAAGCACTAAAGCTGGCTTTTGGGGATGATGTGGTCGCCGAAGTTCAGGCGTTGGCGGCCTGGCTCTGGTTCAGTGAGAGGGGCCACTTCTTTCAGGCTGTTTTTGCAGCGTAAGACCAGCTCCTGATACTGGAGTGTGCCAGTGCGTTTCCAGGCTAATTCCTGTTCGGTCAGTTCGCGGATCACCCTTGCCGGGCTGCCAATCACCAGTTGGTTGGCGGCAATCTCCGCGGCGGCCTTGACGAAGGCACCCGCGCCGACAATGGAGTTCTCACCAATGACCGCACCGTCCATGATGACGGCATTCATGCCAATCATCGCGTTACGGCGCACGCGGCAACCGTGCAGTATGGCGCTGTGGCCGATATGCCCATCTTGTTCGACTACCGTGTCCTGCAACGGGAAGCCGTGCATCACGCAGTTATCCTGCACGTTGGCACCGTCTTCGACCACAATGCGCCCAAAGTCGCCGCGCAGGCTGGCATTGGGGCCGATGTAGACGCCTTTGCCGATAATCACATCGCCAATCAGTACCGCAGTGGGGTGAACATAGCTGCTGGGATCGACCACCGGCGTCAAGCCGTCAATCTGATACACGGGCATAGCGCAAACTCCTCAAAATGTAGTGGGATCGCGCGGCAGTCCGCCAAAGCGGCGATAGTAACCGGCACTGGGTGCAGGTAAGGTGCCAATGGAGGTTTCTGCCAAAGCGCTGACATATTCCGTCGCGGCGCGATCCACTCGCTGGTAGATATTGATGCACAGGTTGCGGGCGATTTGGCCCTCCCATTGAGCGGGTAACAGGGCATCTGGCAGCAGGGGATCTTTCAACACCACGCGGCGGAAAAAGTGGATTAACAATAGCTTAATCTGAAAGCATCGCAGGGGCGTCAGTTCCTGCTCGTCGGCTTCGCGCAGTAAGGCCATCAACGGGCGGAAGGAGACGATAAACTCATGGTAGTAACCGGCTACCTCGCTCAACGACCAGCAGTTGGCGACCATTTGGCGCAGCGTCTGTTCGGAACGGTTATAGGGATAGTCGGCACGGAAGTAGATCACCTGTTCACTGGCGTTAAGCTCGCCAAGCAGGGCGGTGACGTCGGTTTGCGCATGGGTGGGCGCGGCCATCAGGTTGTTGGCGATCTGGCCAAAGCCCAGCCAGCCCAGCTCTTTTTTCAGCCGTGCACGCTCGGTTTTTTCCGCACTTTCCAACAGCAGTAGCTCCCACTTGCCATCCCACTGCGGCTGCTCGCTGAGGTAGATTTTGGATTCGGCATGGCGAAACTGGCGCATACCCTGTTCGGTAACGCGGTAATAGCTGCGCCGCCCGATCTTTTCTACGTCCAGCCAACCCTCTTTTTGCAAACGAAATACCGAGGTACGCACAAAGCGATCGCCGAAGCCCAGGGCTTCCAGCAGTGCGCTTAAGCTGCCCAGCCACACCTCACCGCCGCGATGGCTCAGCGCATCGCCGTAGAGTGAGATGATCAGCGAGGTGCCGCTGATCGGTTGGGCGCTTAACGCATGGCGGATAAAGTCGTCCAGTTTATGTTCCATATTTTTCCCTGGGTAAGCCTTTGCTGAGACACGACATTAGCATAAACGACAAAGGCTTGCCCCTCACCCCAACCCTCTCCCACAGGGAGAGGGAGCTGATAGCCCCTGCTCGTTTGGACGTATAACGATAATCTAAGCAAACTCGATCGGTCCCTCCCACACGGGGAGAGGTAGCTGGTAGCCCCTGCTCGTTTGGACGTATAACGATAATCTAAGCAAACTCGATCGGTCCTTCCCACACAGGGAGAGGGAGCTGGTAGCCCCTGCTCGTTTGGAAGTAAAGTGATAATCTCAGCAAACTCGGGCTTCTCTTCATCTCATCCAAGGTGAATCACTCTAATTTCAAACACACTAGATCGGTCCCCTATCTAAGGTGAGTCACTCTAATTTCAAGCGCACTCGATCGGTCCCCTCTCCTTTTGGGAGAGGGTTAGGGTGAGGGGAAAAATCACCGTGGCCGCAGATCAATCACCCGCTGGGCCTTGCCTTCCGAACGTGGAATATCGCCACAGTTGGCAATGCTGACATCGGTGCTGACCCCGACAATCGATTTGATATGGTGACGCAGCTGGTGGCAGATATCACAACGCTGCTGGTGGTTGAGCGTCAACGCCGACTCTTTCAGCTCCACCCGCACGGCCAAGGTATCCAGATGCCCGGCACGGCTCACCTGCAGCTGATAATGCGGCGACAGATGCTCGAACTGCATAATCTGTTCTTCGACCTGTGACGGGAACACGTTCACGCCGCGAATGATCAGCATATCGTCGGAACGGCCGGTGATTTTGCCCATCCGGCGCATGTTGCGGGCATCCCCTGGCATTAAGTGGGTGAGATCGCGCGTACGATAGCGGATCACCGGTAGAGCCTCTTTGGTCAGCGTGGTGAAAACCAGTTCGCCATGCTCGCCGTCAGTCTGTATCGCGCCCGTCTCCGGGTTGATGATCTCCGGCAGGAAGTGGTCTTCCCAGATGGTCGGGCCGCCGCCGCTTTCGGCACACTCCATCGCTACGCCTGGCCCCATCACTTCGGAAAGGCCGTAGATATCCAGCGCCTTGATCCCCATGCGTGACTCAATCTCATGGCGCAGGGATTCTGACCAGGGTTCTGCACCGAACACGCCCAAACGCAGTGAGCAGTTGCGAGCATCGCCCCCCATTTTGCGTTCCAGCTCGTCGATCAGCGTCAGGCAGTAGGAAGGGGTCACCATGATCACGTCGGGTTTGAAATCCAGGATCAGCTGCACCTGCTTCTCTGTCTGGCCGCCGGACACCGGGATCACCGTCGCACCCAGGCGTTCTGCGCCATAGTGCGCGCCCAGCCCGCCGGTAAACAGGCCGTAACCGTAGGCAACGTGGATTTTGTCTTTGGCCGTGGCCCCGGCAGAGCGCAGGCAGCGGGCGACAATATCGGCCCAGTTATCGATATCCCGCTGGGTATAACCTACTACCGTTGGGCGGCCTGTGGTGCCAGATGAAGCATGAATGCGTACCACCTGTTCCATCGGCACGGCAAAGGTGTCGAACGGGTAGTTGTCACGCAGATCCTGTTTGGTGGTGTAGGGGAACAACGCCAGATCGCTCAGTTGCTTCAGATCGCTCGGGTGAACGCCGGCCTGATCGAACTTGCGTTGATACATCGGTACGTTGTTGTAGGCATGGTGCAGGGTCCATTGCAGGCGTTCCAGTTGTAATGCTTCGATTTCGTCGCGTGAAGCAAATTCAATCGCGTCGATGGGCCGTGGATTTGTAGTCATCTTTTTAGCCTCGCAGGTGTTAGACACGCTCAATAATCATGGCAATGCCCTGACCGACGCCAATGCACATGGTGCACAGTGCGTAGCGGCCAGCGCGACGTTCCAGCTCAAACAGGGCGGCCAGCGCCAGGCGCGCACCGCTCATGCCCAATGGATGGCCAAGCGCGATGGCACCCCCATTGGGATTGACCTGTTCGGCATCATCCGGCAGACCAAGCTGGCGCAACACCGCCAACGCCTGTGCGGCGAATGCTTCGTTAAGTTCAATGACGTCCATCTGCGCCAGGCTTAACCCGGCGATTTCCAGGACTTTACGGGTCGCGGGCAGCGGGCCGATCCCCATCAATCGTGGCTCCACGCCGCAGGTGGCGGTGGCGACAATGCGCGCCCGTGGCGTCAGACCTTGCTGCAACGCCATGGCTTCGGAAGCGACAATCAGCGCCGCCGCACCGTCGTTGACGCCAGAAGCATTGCCAGCGGTGATACATCCCGGCTGACGGAACGGTGTTTTCAGTTTTTGCAGTTGCTCCAGCGTGGTTTCTGCGCGTGGATGTTCGTCTTCGCTGAACTGAGTAATGACTCCTTTCTTGCCGCTGAGGCTCACCGGGATAATTTCCTGTGCCAGGATCCCCCGCTGTTGTGCCAGGGCGGTACGCTGCTGGCTGCGCAGGGCAAAGGCATCCTGATCGGCACGGCTGATGCCAAACTGCGCCGCGACGTTTTCGGCGGTTTCCGGCATCGAGTCGGTACCGAAAGCCGCATGCATCAGCGGGTTAACAAACCGCCAGCCGATGGTGGTATCAAACATCTGTGCCTGACGGCTGAAGGCGCTGTCGGCCTTGCCCATCACCAGCGGGGCGCGGGTCATGGATTCGGCCCCTCCGGCCAGTACCAGACTGGCTTCACCGGCCTTGATACTGCGGGCCGCCATCGCCAACGCATCCAACCCCGAACCGCATAGCCGGTTGATGGTGGTACCGGAAACGTTTTGTGGCAGCCCGGCCAGCAGCGCCGCCATACGGGCCAGATTGCGGTTGTCTTCCCCGGCCTGATTGGCGCAGCCGAGGATCACGTCATCTACCCGTGACCAGTCCACATTAGGGTGGCGCTCCAGCAGAGCACGCAGCGGCAGGGCGGCTAAATCGTCGGCCCGCACGTTTGCCAGCGCGCCGCCGTAACGGCCAATCGGCGTGCGGACGCCATCGCAAATAAAGGCCTGACTCATGGCTGCTCTCCTAAAATGCTGTGGCCCAACCGATGGGCGCGGCCACGGAACCAGGCGACGGTTTTCCCCAGTTGGTTAACGATTTCAACGTCGTATAACCCGGTGGTTTTACCCTGATGGCGCACTTCAGCGCAGGCGGTGAGGCGATCGCCTGCCAGCGCGGGGCGGATAAAATCGATGGTGCAACCAGAAGCGACCGCCGCCAGCCCCTGACTGTTGCAGGCATAAGCAAACGCGGTATCTGCCAGGCTGAACAGCTGGCCACCGTGACAGGTTTGGTGGCCATTGAGCATCTGCGGGCCGACGGTCATGCTGACTTTGGCCATGCCTGCATCCACGGCATCGATGCGCATATCCATCGCCTGTGCGCAGGTATCCTGGCTAAACATCTGTTCGGCGCAGCGCTGGGCCAGCGCGCGGGGAGTGTTGGCATTCATCAGCATTTGGCTCCTGAATAATTGGCGGCATAACGGCGCAGCAGTGGCATTGGGCGATAGCGGGGTTCCGCGTAATAACGTTGCAGGTTTTCCAGCGTGGTGAGGATCTGTTGCCAGCCGAGCTTGCTGCCCCAGGCCAGCGGACCTTGTGGGTAGTTGACGCCAAACCGCATGGCATCATCGGTATCGGCAGCGTTGGCCACGCCTTTGTTCACCACGTCCAGGGCTTCATTAGCCAGCATGGCAACGGTGCGCATCACCAGCAGGCCAGGGTAGTCCGGCAGATGGATCACCTGTTTACCCAGCGATTGCAGCAGGCGGATGACCTTGGCCGTGTGCGGCACCGTGTTTTGCTCGGCGCTGCTGATGGCGATAACGGGGGCGTGCTGATAGTTGACGGACAGGTCGAACAGAACCACGGGCGATCCGATTTCTTCGGCGACTTGGCTTGCTGTTTTACCATTTGTTAACATAAATGTAACTTCATCGATCTGGGCAAACGGACTGGTCTGGCCAGGATGTTTGATCGCCGCCGCATTTCCCGTCAGCAACTGTGCAAACTCACCGATGGCCGACCAGTCGCCGTGCAACGTGACGGACTGAGGCAATTCAGCCGTTACCGCCGAAGCAAAAGTTGCTGATGGCGCGACCTGATCACTGCCATAACGGTAGAAGCCCCGGCCACTCTTGCGGCCCAAATGCCCGGCAGCCACCAGCTCCTGCTGTACCAGCGAAGGAGTAAAGCGGCTGTCCTGATAGAAGGCGTGATAGACCGACTCGGTGACGGCGTAGTTGACGTCTTGGCCGATCAGATCGGTCAGTTGCAGTGGTCCCATGGCGAAACCGCCAGCATCACGTAGCACGGCGTCCAGGGTGGCCGGATCGGCAATCTGTTCTTCCAGCGCGCGCAGGGTTTCACCGTAGAAAGGCCGGGCTACGCGGTTGACGATAAAGCCTGGCGTAGAACGGCACACGACGCTGTGCTTACCCCAATGTTGAGCCAAGGTTTGCAGGTTGCTCAGCGTTTCCGGGCTGGTTTCCAGCCCACCGACGATCTCCACCAGTTTCATTAACGGAGCCGGGTTGAAGAAGTGCAGGCCCGCCATGCGCTGCGGGTGTTGAAGCGCGCTGGCGATGGCGGTAATAGAGAGTGATGAGGTATTGCTGGCAAACAGCGTATCGGTAGAGCATATCGCCTCCAGGTCGCGAAACAGGCTCTGTTTGATCGCCAGCTTTTCCGCCACCGCTTCGATCACTAGGCTGCAGTCGGCCAGATCGCTCAACGAACTGGCCAACTGAATATGACCCAGCAGGGTTTCGGTGCTGTGGGTATCGGCTTTACCTGTCTCGACCCGTTTGCGCAGGCGTTGCCCGAGCTGTTCCAGCGCACGGGAGGCGGCGGGCAGGGCGATATCGAACAGCTTGACCCGATGCCCTGCCGCAGCGGCCACCTGGGCAATGCCAATCCCCATGGTTCCGGCACCAATTACGGCGACCGGCGCAGAAGTTATCGCCATTTTCTCGTTCATGGCTGTATCCCGTTCATGACTGCTTCCCGCTGAAGTTCGGTGGGCGTTTGGCGAAGAAGGCGCTGACGCCCTCGCGATAGTCGGCACTACGGCCACCCAGGCGTTGTAAATCGCGCTCTAAATCGAGCTGTTGGTCGAGCGTATTGCTGGCCGAGCTGTACATGGCCTTTTTAATCAGCCCCAGGCCGTAAGTAGGTTGGGTAGCAAGCTGTTTGGCCATGCTTTGGGTGTGATCGGCCAACTCGGCGGCGGCCACGACCTGCCAAATCATTCCCCACTCCAGAGCCTGCTGAGCGCTGATTTTGTCCCCCAGCAGCGCCATACCCATGGCTCGCGCATGCCCGGCTAGGCGTGGCAGATACCAACTGCCGCCGGAATCCGGCACCAGGCCCAGTTTGCAGAAGGATTGGATAAAGCTGGCGTTGTCGGCGGCCACCACGATGTCGCAGGCCATTGCCAGCGCGGCACCCGCTCCGGCAGCAACGCCGTTGACCGCGCAGACAATCGGCTTGGGTAGGGCACTCAGGCGGCGGATCAACGGGTTGTAAAAACGTTCTACGGACAGCCCAAGATCCGGAGGGGCCTGATCCACACTGACGTTACGATCGTTCAGATCCTGCCCGGCGCAGAAGCCGCGCCCGGCACCGGTGATCAGCACGCAACGCACGCTGTCATCGCGCTCGGCTACGGTCAGCGCCTCGCTAAGCTGGTGGTGCATTTCATCGTTAAAGCTGTTGAGCCGGTCGGGGCGGTTCAGGGTTATGGTCAACACCCCGGCTTCGATGTGGCTAAGAATTAATGCGTTTTCCATAAATCAGCGCCCTTGATAGTTTGGTGTGCGTTTTTCGAAGAAGGCGGCAATGCCTTCCCGGCGATCTTCGGTGGCGGCCAGGGTGACAAACTGCTGACGTTCCATCTGCAAGCCTTGGCTGAGGCCGGTTTCCTGCGCCTGTTTTAGCGCCTGTTTGGCCGCGCGCAGCGCCAGAGGTGCCTGTTGGCTGATGCGTTGGGCCAGCTGTTGAGTACGCTCCAGCGTTAATGCGTCGACGCAAACCTCGCTCACCAGCCCGGCTTGCAGTGCGCAGCGGGCGTCTATGGCTTCACCGGTCAGCACCATTTGATAGGCGCGGGACTTACCCACGCTGCGGATCAGGCGTTGAGTACCACCGGCTCCGGGTATTAGGCCTAAAGTGATTTCCGGCAGGCCGAAGCGGGCGCTTTCGCCGCAAATCGTAATGTCGCAGGCCAGAGCCAGCTCACAGCCAGCACCGAGCGCGTAACCGTTCACTGCCGCCAGCAAGGGTTTGCTGAACTGGGCCAAACGCTGCCATAGCAAAGGGCGGTGATCGAGTTGGGTAGCGGCGACATCCTGCTGCTGTAATTCGCGCAGATCGGCACCGGCAGCGAAGAACCGGGCGGCACCGGCGATCACCACGGTACCGACGTCGGCATCACTATCGGCCTGTTCCAGTTGATAGACCAATTGTTCCAGGCAGGCAGTGCTCAACGCATTGCGGGCATCGGGGCGGTGCAGCGTCAGTGTGACCACGCGTTGCTGCTGTTCGCGCAGGATCCAAGGGGTTTCCATCGTCGGCTCCTAAACGTCAAAGTCCAGCACCACGCCTTCACCGCGTGGCCAGGACTGGCAGCTCAAGACATAGCCTGCCGCCAGTTGATCCGGCTCCAGGCTGTAGTTGATCGCCATATCCACCTCACCGGCCTTCAGTTTGCATTTGCAGGTAGCGCAGACGCCGCCTTTGCAGGCGTAGGGCAGATCGGCTCCTTGGCGCAATGCGGCATCCAGAATGCTGTCATCCTCGCTGCCGACGTCGATTTTGAGGCTGCGGCCGTCGAGCCGGATCTCTACCTGGGTAGCGTTGCGGCTAGCTGCATTGGCAGGCCGGGCGACGATGCCGCTGGTGTTGAAACGCTCGCTATGAATATGTTCGGCAGGCATACCGGCCAGCTCCAGCACGGTGTGCGCGTCGTCCATCATCGATTCCGGGCCGCAGATAAAGGCGTGGTCGAACTCGTTGAAGTCCACCAGCGTGTTACCCAGCGCGGTCAGGTGGTCACGGTCGATGCGGCCACTGAGCAGCGGGCTGTCGAGATTTTCCTGGCTAAAGAGATACAGCGGCTGGAAGCGCTGTGGATAACGGTTTTTCAGATCCGAGAGGGCTTCTTTAAACATCACCGAGCGGCTGGTGCGGTTGCCGTAGATCAGCGTGAACTGGCTGTTGGGTTCCAATTGCAACGTCGCCTTGATGATCGACAGCATCGGTGTGATGCCAGAACCGGCGGCTATCGCCAGATAGTTGCCCTGGGTTTGTGCCTGCGGCTGGTAACCAAAACGGCCCTGCGGCAGCATCACTTCCAACTCGTCGCCCACCTGCAAGTTTTGGTTGATAAACGAAGAGAAGCGCCCCTGATGGATCGCCTTGATGCCGATTTGCAATACGCCGTCTTGCGGTGCGCTACAGATGGAATAGCAGCGGCGCAGTTCTTCACCGTTGACCCGCGCTTTGAGCGTCAGATGTTGGCCGGGGGTATAGCCGTAATGGGATTTCAGTTCATCCGGGACGCGCAGCGTGATGGCTACGGCGTCCGGGGTTTCGCGCTCGATGGCTGCGACATTCAGGCGATGAAAGACCGTCATGGTTTTCAGTACTCCTAAATACATTTGAAATAGTCGAACGGTTCCCGGCATTCGCAGCAGCGGTAAAGCGCTTTGCAGGCGGTGGAACCGAACTCGCTGATCTTTTCCGTGTGCTCGCTGCCGCAACGGGGGCACTGCACCGGGCCGTTGGCTAAAGGCTTCTCACAGGTTTGCCCCTGTGGTGGTGCCACGCCGTATTCACGCAGGCGCTGGCGAGCATCCGCATTCATCCAGTCGGTGGTCCAGGCCGGGCTGAGGCTGATGGTGATCTTCACCGGGCTGAAACCCGCCTCGTTCAGCGTCTGTTCAATGGCGTTGAGCAGGTACTCGGTCGCCGGGCAGCCGGAATAGGTTGGGGTAAAGGTGATGTGCCAGCCTGCACCGTCGCGCTCCACGTCACGTACCATGCCCAAATCGGTAATGGACAGGACCGGCAGTTCGGGATCGCTGATCTGCTGTAAGTAGTGCCAGATCTGCGGGATCTCGGCCGGTTGCAGTCGGGTGATATTCATCATTGCCTCTACCAGCTACAGTTCGGGTAAGCGCGTGGCAGAAACTGCATCTCTGCCAGCATTGGGCCGAGGTGTTCAGTGTGCCGCCCTTGCTTACCGCCGTGGCGAAATGCCTGCTCGGTGGGCAGCGCGAGCGTGGCCTGTTGCAGCGTGTCGTTAACCATGGCCTGCCACGGTGCCTGCAATTGGCGCGGATCGACGGCAATACCCAGTTCGGCCAGCTGCAGTTCAATTTCATCGGCGTGGAACAGCTCGGCGGTGAAGCGCCACAGGTCGTTTAATGACTGCTGTATCTTCTGGTGGCTGATTTCACTGCCGTCACCCAGGCGGATCATCCAGCCGTGGCTGAAGCGCAGGTGATAATCCGCTTCCTTCAGCGATTTGGCGGCGATGGCGGCCAGTTGGCTGTCTTTGCTGCGGCTCAATTCCCGGTGCAGCAGCACGTGGTAGGTATCGAGCAGGAACTGGCGCACCAGCGTGTCGTTAAAGCCGCCGTTGGGCTGTTCTGCCAACAGCAGGTTGTGGAATTCACGTTCGTCGCGGCCAAAGGCCAGGCTGTCTTCGCTGTGCTGCGGGCCGGAAAGCTCGGCGGCATAGGCCAGGAAATTACGTGCCTGGCCCAGCAGATCGAGGCCAATATTGGCCAGTGCCAGGTCGATCTCCAGCTCAGGAGCATGGCCACACCAAGCGCACAGGCGCTGTGCCAGAATGAGCGGTGTATCGCCCAAGCGCAGGGCATAGTTGATTGTTGCTGCGTTACTCGTCGTCATGGCCTGCCTCTACATGTTCTTGATGCCGTCGGGGATGGTGTAGAACGTGGGATGACGGTAGATTTTGTCGTCGGAAGGATCGAAGAATGCCGCCCGATCCTCCGCTTGAGAGGCGATCAGGTGGCAGGATTGCACTACCCAGATCGAACAGCCCTCACTGCGGCGGGTGTAGGCATCGCGGGCGTTTTCCAGCGCCATCTGATCGTCTGCTGCATGCAGGCTGCCCACATGGCGATGGGCCAAACCCTGCTTGCTGCGGATAAACACTTCATACAACGGCCATTCGGCGTGAGTCATTTTTCTCTCCTCGATTAAGCTGCATTTGCCGCGCGTTTGCTGGCATGTGCCATGGCACCATCCCGTACCCAACTGCCTTCGTCCCAGGCTTTACGCTTGGCTTGCAGGCGTTCGTGGTTGCACTGCCCGCGCCCCTGGATCACCTCGTGTAGCTCCGCCCAGTCGATCTCGCCAAAGTGGTAATGCCCGCTGGCCTCATCCCATGCCAAATCGGCATCGGGAGCAGTCATACCCAAGGCTTCCAACTGCGGTACGGTGTTGTCGATAAACTTCTGCCGCAGCTCGTCATTGCTATGGCGTTTGATCTTCCAGGCCATGCTCTGTGCGCTGTGGGGGGAATCGCTATCGTTGGGGCCAAACATCATTAGCGCTGGCCACCAAAAGCGGTTGATGGCGTCCTGTAACATGGCCTTTTGCGCTTCGCTGCCCTGGGCCATCACCATCACGGCTTCATAGCCCTGACGCTGGTGGAAGCTCTCTTCTTTACAGATTTTCACCATCGCTCTGGCATAGGGGCCGTAAGAGGCACGGCACAGGGCTACCTGATTGACGATGGCGGCACCGTCGACCAGCCAGCCGATCACGCCAATGTCAGCCCAGTTCAGCGTTGGATAATTGAAGATGGAGGAGTACTTCATCTGACCCGCGAGCATCTTTTGGTAGATATCCTGGCGGGTGCAGCCGAGGGTTTCCGCCGCGCTGTACAGATAAAGGCCGTGCCCGGCTTCATCCTGGACTTTCGCCAGTAACACCGCTTTGCGCCGCAGGGAAGGGGCGCGGGTCAGCCAATTGGCTTCTGGCAACATGCCGACCACTTCGGAATGCGCATGCTGGCCGATTTGCCGGATCAGATTGCGGCGATAGGCATCCGGCATCCAGTCTTTGGCTTCGATGGAGATATCGGCGGCGATCTTGTCGTCAAAGTGCTGCTGAAATTGTGCGTCAGTTGTCATGCTTGCCTCTTGGTGATTCATGTTTTTCACATTAAAACCAAAAATGTGAATCACTTTAACTAACCGTAAAGCTACAAGTTGATAACAACAAGATCAAATGTAAATACTGTGGTTTTGCGATGAGTATCACAATGTGTTTTGTTATCTCATTGATTTTAATGTTTATTTATTTTTGGTGTTTATCGATAACACTGGTGTTAACTCAGCGTTTGGATGATTTTGTTTTGCTTTTGTTAAATTTTAACCTGGCGCGGAGTGGAATTTATGTGATACATCATTAATCTTGATAGTGTCTATTTATGAATTCCGGAGGAGCAAATGCAGCAGTTAACCAGTTACCTTTCTGGCGCTTGGGTGTACGGCCAGGGTCAATCCCGCGAGATCCAGCATGCCGTAACCGGCGAGCCTTTGTATCAGGTCTGCTCCGACGGGCTGCCGTTGGCCGCCAGCCTGAGCTATGCCCGCAAGCTGGGCGGCACGGCGCTGGCAAAGATGACGTTTCAGCAGCGCGCCCAGATGATGAAAGCGGTGGCTAAACACCTGCTGGCTAATAAAGAAGCGCTGTATCAGATCTCCTATCAAACCGGGGCCACACGCAATGACAGCTGGGTTGATATCGAAGGTGGTATCGCCACGCTGTTCTCCTATGCGGGATTGGCAGGGCGCGAACTGCCGGACGATTCGCTGTGGCCGGAAGATGAGCTGATCCCACTCTCCAAGCAGTCGCAGTTTGCTGCACGTCATGTGCTGACCTCTCGCCCCGGTGTCGCACTGCATATCAACGCCTTTAACTTCCCCTGCTGGGGTATGTTGGAGAAGCTGGCACCTACCTGGCTGGCGGGGATGCCAGCCATCATCAAACCTGCCACCGCTTCGGCACAGCTAACCCAGGCGATGGTGAAACTGATTATCGACAGCGGGTTGGTGCCTGAAGGGGCGCTGCAACTGATCTGCGGCGGCGTGGGTGATATGTTCGATCACCTCGATTATCAGGATGCGGTCACCTTCACCGGCTCGGCGCAAACCGGACAGAAGCTGCGTTCCCACCCGCGCCTGCTGGAGAAGTCCATCGCCTTTACCATGGAGGCCGACTCGTTAAACTGTTGCGTGCTAGGGGAGGACGTGACGCCAGAGATGCCGGAGTTTGCGCTGTTTATCAAAGAGGTCAGCCGCGAAATGACCAGCAAGGCGGGGCAAAAGTGTACCGCTATCCGGCGCATTATCGTTCCGGCGGCCCGCATTGCCGAGGTACAGCAAGCGCTGTTGCAGCGTCTGGCTGGTGTGAAAATTGGCGACCCACAGCTGGAGCAGGTGCGGATGGGGGCGTTGGTCAATCAGGAACAGCGCGACGACGTGCAGCAAAAGGTGGAATTCCTACTGCGCAATGGCTGTGAACCACTCTGCGGCGCAACGCTGGATAAGTTAGAAGTGGTGGGCGATGGTGCGCAATCAGGCGCTTTTTATCCGATCACCCTACTGTATTGCGCCGATCCGTTCCGCCATCAGGCCGTACATGGCACCGAGGCGTTTGGCCCGGTGGCGACGCTGATGCCTTATCAAACGACTGAACAGGCCATTGAGTTGGCGCTGCTGGGGCAAGGTAGCCTGGCCGGATCGTTGGTGACGGCTGATGCGGAGTTGGCTTCACAGTTTATTCGAGCAACCGCCTGCGCCCATGGCCGCATGTTGGTGCTGGATCGCCACGCGGCGACGGAATCGACCGGCCACGGCTCACCATTGCCTTTGCTGGTGCATGGCGGGCCAGGGCGAGCCGGCGGCGGGGAAGAGCTCGGTGGGCTGCGGGCGGTAAAACACTATATGCAGCGCACGGCGATCCAGGGCAGCCCGTCGATGCTGGCGGCCATCAGCCGTGAATGGGTTCGGGGTGCCGACGTGGTGGCGGAGCAGGTACACCCGTTCCGCAAATACTTTGAGCAGTTGCAGATTGGCGAAAGCTTGCTGACCGCCCGCCGTACCATTACCGAAGCCGACCTCGTCAACTTTGCCTGCCTGAGCGGCGACCATTTCTACGCGCATATGGACAAGATTGGTGCAGCGGAATCACTGTTTGGTGAGCGAGTGGCCCACGGTTACTTTGTGGTTTCTGCCGCCGCCGGGCTGTTTGTCGATCCGGGCGTCGGGCCGGTGATTGCCAACTACGGCATGGAAAACCTGCGTTTTATCGAGCCGGTGAAGATTGGTGACACTATTCAGGTGCGATTGACCTGTAAAAAGAAAATCCGCAAGCCGCAGAAAACCGCCGAGGATCGCCCACATGGCGTGGTGGTCTGGGATGTGCAGGTGCTCAACCAGCATCAGCAGGCCGTGGCGCTGTATAGCATTCTGACGCTGGTGGCGCGCCAGGAGGGGGATTTCAACACGGTGCACTAAGGCTGGATCGTCGGGGGCATCATGTTAAGATGCCCCATGATTTGCTGAAATGATCTACCCTAACTATTCTGAGCCCTAGAGGCTGCTAACCCGGTTTTTACCGCCTTTTTTCGCCGTATACAGGGCGTTATCCGCCACGCTGACCAGGCTCAGCGGCGTATCGTTATATGGGTGCGGGACTTTAGCACTGGCACCGATGCTGGCGGTGATAATCCCCAGCGGACTGCCTGCGTGGGCGATCTTCAACTGCCGGATGCCCTCTAGAACCCGTTCGGCAAAGGCGATTGCGCCTTGAAGATCGGTATCCGGCAGAATAATTGCCAGTTCTTCACCGCCGTAACGTGCCATCAGATCGCCAGGGCGGTTGACCATGCTTTGCAGCATGCGGCCCAACTGTTGCAAACACTGATCCCCAGCCACGTGGCCGTAGATATCGTTAAACTGTTTAAAATAATCAATATCCAGCATCAACAGGGCTACGCTGCGATCGTTGCGCGCCGCCCGAGTCATTTCGTTTTTTAGCGCGATATCAAATTGACGGCGGTTGGCCAGGCCGGTCAAGCCATCCAGCAAGGCCAGTTCTTCCAGCGTGTGGTTCATCAGCGTCAGTTGATCACGGGTGCGCACCAGCTCGACTTCGGTCTGTACGCTTTGATTAATCTGACGTATCAGTACCAACCCCAGGGCCAGCAGTATGGACAGCAGGACTCCTCCACCGAGTGCAAAAAGTGACGCATCGTTACGCCAGTCGGCCAGCACGTCTTTTTTCGACAGCCCAGCAGTGATCACTAGCGGATAACGTTCCACCTGCGAATAACCATAAACCCGTTCTACATTATCGAACTGTGAGACCATGGTGACGTTGCCAAAGGGCGAATGCGGCAGAACTTCGCGGAATAAAAGGCTGTGGGAGATGTTTTTCCCGATGGCATCCTCATTGTATGGGCGGCGGTACAAAATGGAGCCGTCGGCCAGCACCAGACTGAGGGAGGCGTCGTTGTTAAGGGCAAAGGTGTTGTAAAACTGGCGGAAATAATCGACATACAGCGTTGCAATCACCACGCCGGCAAAGCTGCCATCCGCATGGTTCAGGCGGCGTGATACCGGGATAATCAGATCGCCGGTTGAGCGGCTACGGATCACCTCGCCGATATAGACCGTATTATTGTTATGAGTGACGTGGTATTTAAAGTACGCCCGGTCAGCATTATTGGTATGGCTGAGGGGTTTACCGTTGGACGTCAGGAGCCAGTTGCCTTGGGCATCATAGACAAAACTGCCGTGCAGTTGCGGGAAGTTGCTGGCCTGCGTCTGCATGACTTTTTGCAGGCGTAAACGCTGGGGTTGGCCTAGGCCATCGGTTTCAATACGTTCGCTGAGATCGACCAGGTTATTGTCTACCTGCGCAAAGGTATCCTCGGCATGCTGTGCCAGCGAGCGGGCCAGATTCGCTGAATCATTTGCGGCAATTTGCAGGTTACGTTGATGAGAGTTCCAGATTTGCCAAGCATTGAACATGATCAGGGTGAACACGACGATAATCACAAACACGCCAGCCTGATAGAGTAACGGCGAGTTTTTCTTTTTCCCGGGTAATGGCTGTTTTTGGGGCGGGAGCTGCGGCGCTAACATAGCATTCCTGTCATGGAATCAGTTGGGTTCGGGGACTGCGAACAATCTTAACCCTTATATTTTCATCTTGCATGTTCCGTTATATTTTCAGGATATGTTCAGCATAAATTGGCCCTTGGGAGGCGCATGGCAGCACTATCTGACGCAATGATGCAGGTTTTACTGACGCTGGCGGTATATTACCCGTTTACGCTTCTGGCGCTGGCCGGGTTGATGATTATCGCCTACCAGCGGCGCAAAATGCCTGTCTGGCGTTTGGCTCTGATATTGTTGCTGGTGTTGTTTGTCTTGTTCTCTCTGGTGGCTTTTAGCTGGCATCGTTAGCGCTGGGCAGTACCTATCCTCACAGCCAGGCACTGCACCATACGGCTATTCGACGTTGACCATCCAGTTGACACCGAATTTATCGGTCAGCATGCCAAAGCCCTTGGCCCAGAAGGTCGGTTGGAAAGGCATGGTGATGCTGCCACCTTGGGCTAGCCGGTTGAACACCTCCTCACCTTGCTCGACGTTTTCACTGAGGATCGACAGTGAATACCCACTATGTGTCGGCCCACCGGGCTCGGACGGGCAACCGTCCGATGCCATAATGACGTTCTCCCCGATCACCAGCCTGGCATGCATAATCGACTCAGGATCGGTATTGGGCGGCCCATTTTGCTGCTCCTCTGCCGGAATATCTTGGTAACGCATCATGATTTCTATATTGCCGTTTAGCTGCTGGGCATAAAAATTCACCGCTTGCTCGCAGTCACCGGCAAAAAACAGATAGGGTTGAATCAACATAGTTCCTCCTCTTGGATCCCATGCCCTGCAAGGTTGCTGAATTTGTAGGGGGGTGAAGATGTTCGACCAAAGGAACGCCGAATAGAATAAAAACGCTCTGGTCAGGAATGATTAATGACTGATTGGCCGACGACTTTCACATAAACAACTGCGCAGCGGAACCATCCCACACGGCGGCCAAGGTATAAACCAAAACCAAAAACAGCATGAAAGGGGGGTTGCTCATGGCGCTATCCTCGGTCGAAGTTCGGTTGAGCATCATTTAGTATAGCTGATTATCGCCACACAAGATGACAGCTGGATGAAAATTGCACACGGTGATTTTCAGACTGCAAGAGGTAGGTAACTCGCTGATTTTTGACTATAGTAATAAGGTACAGAGACGTAAATACTGTCAGAGGGTGGTCTCTGACGGAAAGCGTCTGATAAAGGTATTGCCAGCAAGTTTGGGCAATAGGTCAATTAGGGAGAGTAAAAATGGGTATCATTTCCTGGATCGTTTTCGGGTTAATCGCTGGTATTTTGGCCAAGTGGATCATGCCGGGTAAAGACGGCGGCGGCTTTATCATGACCGTGATCCTGGGTGTGGTAGGTGCAGTTGTCGGCGGCTATATCAGTACCTTCTTCGGTATGGGCCGGGTTGATGGCTTTAACCTGGGCAGCTTTGTGGTTGCCGTTATCGGTGCTCTGGTGGTGCTTTTTATCTACAGAAAGATCAGAAGCTAAGCCGGGTTCGATCAATAGGGGTCGCTGCGGCGGCCCTTTTCTTTTAAATGCGACAAACGTACAGCGTTTGAGAAGGGGATAGCGATGGGATTATTGGATGGGTTAGTCGGGGCATTGAGCGGTGGTAAAGGTATGGATTACAGCGCCATCTTGCAGTGGGTTGAACAGCAAGGGGGGCTGCCGGCTATCCTGGACAAATTCCGCCAGGGAAATTTGGCGGACGTGGTCGCCTCTTGGATCGGTACGGGTGAAAATCAGCCAATCAGCGGTGAACACGTTGAGCAAGCGTTAAGTACCGATGCCATTGCACAACTGGCAGGCAAATTGGGGATCGATCCGGCGCAGGCTTCTGCCCTGATTGCCCAGTATTTGCCGATGATCACTGACAAACTGTCACCCAATGGCCAGGAGCCACAGGGTGGCGATCTGATGAGCGCCGGGATGGATTTGCTGAAAGGTAAACTGTTCGGCTGATATTTACCCTCCGGTTTCTAGCCGGAGGGTTGCCATTACAGGGTCAGCATAATTTTACCGATATGCGCACTGGACTCCATCAAGGCATGGGCCTGTGCGGCTTGCTCCAACGGGAACGTCTGGAAAATCTGCGGTTTTAACTCCCCGCGTTCCAGCAACGGCCACACTTTCAGTTCCAGTTCGGCAGCGATCTGGGCTTTATCTTCCACACTGCGCGCCCGCAGCGTTGAGCCGGTATGGGTCAGGCGCTTCAGCAGCAGTGGCATCAGGTTCAGTTCTTTCACTACGCCGTTTTGCGTACCGATCTGTACGATACGTCCGTCCATTGCGGCGGCACGGTAGTTCTTCTCCACGTAATCCCCCGCGATCAAATCGACGATGACATCGGCCCCTTTGCCATTGGTGGCGGTTTTGGTCAGTTCGACAAAATCTTCGGTGCGATAGTTGATGGCGACGTCGGCACCCAACGCCAGGCTGGCCTCACGCTTCTCTTCAGAGCCAACGGTAGTGATGACATAGGCGCAGAAGGCTTTGGCCAACAGGGTGGCAACCGTGCCAATGCCAGACGTGCCACCGTGGATCAGCACGGTTTCCCCGGCCCGAAGATGGCCACGTTGAAATACGTTGACCCAAACGGTGAAGAAGGTTTCTGGCATGGCGGCGGCTTCAATCATGCTGAAGCCTTGAGGGACCGGCAGCGCATTGCTTTCATGCACTTTACAGTATTCGGCATAGCCCCCACCGGCGATCAGCGCACATACGGCATCACCCGGGGCATAACGTTGTACCCCAACGCCAACGGCCACCACCGTGCCAGCAATTTCCAACCCGGGAATGTCCGAGGCGCCCGGAGGTGGGGCATATTGCCCACGGCGTTGCATAACATCTGGGCGGTTGACGCCGGCGGCAGCGACTTTCACCAGTATTTCACCTTGGGCCAATACTGGTAACGGGCGTTCAGCACTCACCAGAACCTCTGGTTCGCCCGGCTGGCTGATTTCGATGACTTTCATGTTTTCAGGTAGTTGTGCGTTGGATGACATGCCGTTCTCCTTGATCAATCTGCGTATTCGGGGTATTCCCGGCTGGATTATCTTATAGGGATAACAGAGTTGGCATGTGTGCGAAAGGGCGGTTTTGTCTCGACAAGCAGAGATACCGCCGCAAAGAGGGTAGAGGATCAGTCGTTTGGCGGAATACGAAAACCTTTCAGCGAGACGATAAAGTGTTTTTTGCCTTTGGAAATCTTGGCACCCTGATCGCACCACAGGCTGGCGAGCTGGAAAAAATCGTCGCTGTCAATGTCATAGGCCAGCTCAATCTTTTTCGCCGATCCTGAGCGGATCAGCGTCTCTGCCTGCTGGTGATTAATGGCTTTTACGGTGTTCATAGGCGAAATCCTTGGTGTTAACCCGGAGCGGATAATCGCTAACCATCATATGGCTGGATTGTGACATTTTTGTGATGAAAATATGACGTCGGGCCATTCTGCGTTTTGGCGCTCGTTTTTTCATGACCCTGTCACGGGTTAAATTTGGTGGTGCGCAGGTTCGGATCTAGTATGTGAGTAAATCTTTTTACCAGACATCAGATTATGACCAACAAAGTGCGCAAACAGACCCTACGCCAGCGTAGCTACCAGCTGTTGTTCGGTAACCAAACCCGAATCGGGCGCAGGATGCAGTTATTCTGGGTGAGTTCGGCGCTGCTCAGCGTGCTGTTGCTGTTTCTCGAACCCGGCGGCAGCTCGGTGTATACCCCCAATGCTCAAGTGCTTCATCAGCTGCTTTTAGCTGAGGTCTTTTTCACCGTCATTTTTACTGCGGAATATCTGTTGCGGCTGTGGTGCACGCCGAGTAAAGAGCGTTATGCCATCAGCTTTTTTGGCATTGTCGATCTGTTGACGATGCTGCCGATGTATATCATCTGGCTATTCCCGCATATGGCGGTGGAGTATGTCGTTCTGCTGCGTGTGTTGCGGATACTGCGCGTGTTGCGAGTCTTGAAACTGTTACGCTACATGAGCGAGATGGGTATTGTCTGGCGCAGCATCAAGCTGGCGCGCCATAAGCTGGCGATGTTCTTTGGCTTTGTCGGCGTGATGCTGTGCGTGTTTGGCGGCTTGATGTACGCGGTGGAAGGGGGCGCTGGCGGATTTACCAGCCTTGCCGCGTCGATGTACTGGGCGGTAGTCACGTTAACCACCGTGGGATACGGCGATATTGTGCCTCATACGGCCTTAGGGCGGATGCTGGCTTCTGTGCTGATCCTGGTTGGGTATTCGATTATTGCGGTGCCTACGGGCATCCTGACCGCCTACATGTCGCAGGAGATGCGGCGCTATCGGGAAGAGCGCCATTGTGTGCAATGCGACTGTGGTGGGCATGAAACCGAGGCGAAGTTTTGTAAATTTTGCGGCGCTGCGTTACCACCATTGTCAGTGAAATCCACAAGATAACGCCGATAATTTCGCCAGTGGGGAGCAAATTCTGTGCGTTCGCTCTCCCTTTCCAGCCTCACGAGCTAAAAAGAGTTGCTATTAAACGCCCAACATGAGTTAATGATTCTCGGCCTGTGGTACAGACCTATTTATGCACGACATTTTGAGTAAAGTAGTTCAAATTTAAAGCGTTATCCTTGATAGCTCTTCACTGACGAATTTCCTTTCTAGTGCCTCCATAAGTAACTGATGACCGGCTATTTCATGCCCATGGTGGCTTAAATTTTTTATTGAAGGAATTCAACATGTCTAACATGATCAAAGGTCAAGTGAAGTGGTTCAACGAGTCTAAAGGTTTTGGTTTCATCACTCCTGCAGACGGCAGCAAAGACGTGTTCGTACACTTCTCTGCAATCCAGGATCAAGGCTTCAAGACCCTGGCTGAAGGCCAGAACGTACAGTTCTCTATCGAGAACGGTGCTAAAGGTCCGTCAGCGGCTAACGTTACCGCTATCTAATCGGCCTCTCGCTGATTAACAAAAACCCGCCAAGGCGGGTTTTTTTGTGTCTGCGATTTGGGCCAGTAGGCGGAAAAACCGTTCACGGTCGTATGTCAGAGCTCTGAAAGACCAGCCTGACATTCTGCTAAGCTTTAGTAGTCATCGCCGCATTACGCAATGGTGGGTTCTTTTCGTCAACTGTAATAGACTGATATCCGAGATAAATAACGAGGTAGAGCATGAAAGTTAACGATCTGGTGACGGTAAAGACCGACGGCGGCCCTCGTCGGGAAGGGGTAGTGCTGGAAGTGGAAGTGTTTAATGAAGGCACGATGTATCTGGTGTCACTGGAAGATTACCCGGCGGGCGTGTGGTTCTTCAATGAGATCGATAGCCGCGATGGCACCTTTGTAGAATTGCGCAGTGCTGAACAGGATTAAATCTTTGCCTGCAATTAACAGCTTGCCGCCGGTCTGGCTGGCGGGCTGAAACCTGGCCGCATGGTCATGCGGTGTTGAAAGCCTGCCTAAATACCCGTAGCGGCAGCATTGCCGCTGAAAACGGGCGTTTTTCTGTCGTACTCTAAACCACAGCGTTCCGCTGTCGCTTTATTTGGCCGTAATGGCTATTAGCGGCTGTTGACAAAAATGCCGCTGGTAAGCGTGTCGGTCAGGCGGACAACATGGTAGATGATCTGCTTGTTGTGGGTTTTGATCTTTCTTTTGATGTTTCCCTTGTGGGAAGAGACGGTTTTCACCTTGATCTGCATTTGATCGGAGATCTGGATGGTGCCTTGGCCGGACATCCACATGCGCAGCATGTTTGACTCGGTTTGGCTTAGTGTGACAGGTGTCTGATCCAGGGAGCTTTTTTCCGGGCGAACCAGCTTTCTTTCGAGGTAGTGGTTAAGCAACTGGCTCATGGTTTGCGGTTTAATCGATTTTGACGAGATGATAACGTTCTTGCGGACGTATAAATAATCGTCGAAATGTACGTTGGTGATGGCCATGAAAATAAAGAATAAAGTATCGGGATTAAGAGATATCACGCGTTTTATTCTTTCTGTCGCATCCGCTTCATGAATGAAGCAGTCTTCATTCAGAAATACCATATTAGGCTTAAGTTTTGCGCACTTCTCATGCAGACCGTCGATATGATTGACAGCGCTAATCTGACGCTTTTTCAACCCATGCGACGTCAGGTAGTCAGTTAATCCTAATCTAGTGTAACTGCATGAATCCATAATGATTATTGGCATAGAGCCTCCCACTTAAGTCCGTTTCCACGCGGTTATAAAAAGAAAAGCCTGAAGATAAAAGGCTAAAAGTTATAAAAAAATCACATCTTATGAATGCAACTTTCTATCAATAAAACCGGCATGACTCAACGTCTTTTCGAATTATATTTTTAAATCTATCAAAAGCATCAGTTTAGCTTAAGTCGACTTATTATGCTGTGGCGATTTTGCGGCTGGAAATATCACTGGACGCCGGGTAGTCAGCCTTAAATTTGTTGCTAAGGTTAGTTATTTTCATCGTGGTACTATTTTCCGTTAATAAGATGATTCTTAAGGGTAGCTTATGGCTCGCTGTGACGCCAGAGTTGGCGGTCTTTTGACTGATTTTGTTACTTCTGTTTCATCACCAAACGCCATTAAGTTTGCTTATTCAATTGATTGTATCAATGTATTGGCTCCAATGGTAACGATTCTTAGTTACTTTTATGTGCTTGAGGAAGGCGTTTATGAGCGGAATCAAGTCAAAATAAGTAGTTCTGCTAACCATGTGGTCGTTAATTAAATAACCAATGTAAATTATTTCATTTGTTAATGATTGCAGAGTGAATAACTTATCCGCGACATATCGATTTTCCTGACGTATCTTCTTACTGCGCAGAGACAACGAAATGCTGCTAGATGCGATTTCAACTCACGATCAGGAGGACAGGTGGATCACAATCAGTTTGGGCAACCCATTGGTGCAGCGCTTGAGGGCTGGCAGCCTGCGGGTGAGCCGGGAAAACAGAGTCTCCAAGGGCGTTTCTGCTGCTTGCAGCCGATGGATATCTTGCGCCGTGCTGATGAGTTGTTTCATGCCTACCAACTGGCGGAAGACGGGCGTGACTGGACCTATTTGTCTAGTGAACGCCCCACGGAGCTGCCTGTTTTCCAGCAGTACTTGCAGCGACAGCTGGCAACCCAGGGGAGAAACACCCTGGCGGTGATCGATGCGACTACCGGTAAAGCGGTTGGCACCTGTGCTTTCTTGAACATCGACCAACCCAACGGGGTGGTCGAGTTGGGGATGATCAACTGGTCACCCTTGATGAAGCGGCGAGCGATGGGGAGTGAAGCCATCTTTCTGATGCTCAAGCACGTTTTTGACGACTTGGGCTTTCGCCGTTGCGAATGGAAATGCGATCGCCTGAATGCCCCCTCTCGCGAGGCTGCACTGCGTATGGGCTTCACCTTTGAGGGGACTTTTCGCCAGGCGATGACCAGAAAGGGGCGCAACCGCGACACGGATTGGCTATCCATCATCGATGGTGAATGGCCGGTATTGCGCGAGGCGTTTACCGCCTGGCTATCGCCGCTGAATATCACAACCGACGGCCAGCAGAAGCAACGCCTCGTCACTTTCAGACCTCAGCCCGACAAGCCTGCATTGATGCCAGTGCCAAAGTAATATCCTGCTCTTCAGTCATCCAATTCACCAGGGCTGCCCGAATACCCGGTTGGCCTGCATAGCTGGTGGGCGTGCAGCGCACTACGCCGTGCCGATCCAAACGATCGATGAAGCGGTTGCGTGCGGCGGTGGCATCGCCTGTAACGCCCTTCAGCGCAAAGCACACGATGTTCAGATCCACTGGGGCCAGCAGGCGGAAGCCTTCACTGGCCGCCAATCCGTCACCTAAATATCGCGCTAACGTCACGTTACGCTCGACGATCTCCCGCATACCGCTGCTGCCGTAGGCTTTCAATGCCATCCACAAGGGCAGGGCACGAAAACGCCGCGAGTTCTCGGGCGTCAGGTGCAAATAGTTGTCTGGGCGCAACGTGGGGGCCTCCAGATAGGCCGAGTGATTCTGGAACACTTGCATCTGCAATGCCAGGTGACGGGTAAATTGAATGGCGCTGTCATAAGGGACATTCAGCCATTTATGGGCATCTACGGTGATTGAGTCCGCTTGATGCCAACCGTCCAGCAGATGGGCCAAGCGGGGAGAACAGGCCGCGATCCCACCAAAGGCGGCATCAACATGCAACCAGAAGGGATAGCGTGCACGTAGTGCCAGCAGGAGGGGCAGATCGTCGAAAACGCCGGTATTTACCGTGCCTGCGCTGGCGAGCACTATCGTCGGGATATCTGGCGTGGCGGCAAGATGACGCTCCAGCGCTTCGATATCAATAGCTTCGCAATCAGCCTGGCTGGCAATAGACTTTAAAGCATCACGCCCAATACCGAGCATGCTGAGCGCTTTCACGCTGCTGGCATGGGCATTGGCGGAAAGGACCTGAATTGGCCCCAAGGCGGCCAAGCCAAGCTGCGCCACATCGATCCCTCGCTGCTGCCCTAACCACTGGCGGCCGATGGCGATCCCGGTGAAGTTGGCCATGGTGGCACCGCTGACAAAGCTACCGCTGAAGTCGGCGGGCAGTTGCAGCAGGGTTTTCAATTGCTCAATCGTTGCCAGCTCGATCGCGGCCGCCACGGTATCATGGCTAAGTTGGCTATTCTGGTCGGCAGTGCTAACCAACCAGTCGGCAGCCAGCGCCGCAGGAGTGCTACCGCCGGTGACAAAACCAAAGTAACGCGGCCCGGCACTGCCGGAAAGGCCAGCCTCATAGCGTTGCCAAAACTCTTCTAACGCCGCTAATGCCCCGCAACCCTCTTCGGCCAGCCGATCGTCACCGGTTTGCAACTGTTGTTCGGCCAACGGCGGACATACCGGACGCTGGCTCAAGCTGGCAAGGAAGCCCTGCGCCAATTGGTTGGTATGGTTAAGTATGCGGGGTAAATCGTCGAGATCCTGCTGCAAACGTGGGTGCATGGTTATGCCTTGGGTTCGGGGTCAATATGTTTGCACTATAGGCGATCCTGATTAGTGCTAATATCGATAAAAAATGACCTTTTTGGATAGCAAGGCTAACCAGCAATGAATGAGCGTCTTCCTCTGCATATTTTGCCAACCTTTGTGATCGCTGCCCGGTTGGAGAATTTGCGTGCCACGGCGCAACGCGTCAGCCTGACTCATGGTGCCGTTAGCCAACAAATTCAGCAGCTCGAACAGGCTATTGGCTACCCACTCTTTGACCGCTCCGGGCGTGGGGTACGGCTGAATGCTGCGGGGCGCGAACTGCTGGCGGCAACTGAGCCTGCCTTACTCGCTTTGCAACAGGGCGTTGACCGAGCCAGACGGGTAGCGGTCAGCCAGATGTTGCGCATCAGCGTACTGCCTTCCTTTGCGCATTACTGGTTGTTGCCCAGATTGGCGGAGTTTCATCGTGCTTGCCCTGGGATCCGGTTGGATATTGACGCCTCGCTGGCGATTCAGGATCTCGGCCGTAAAGGATTCGATGCCGCGATCCGCATTGGTGATGGCCAATGGCCAGGCGTTCAGGCTCAGCGTATCGCCTCAGGAGTAGTGCTGCCGGTAGCGACCCCGGAGCTGGCCAGGCAATGGCAGGAGGCATTTGATGCTGGAGATCCACAGACCCCCTTGCTTGAGCATGACGTCACTCCTTGGCATAGCTGGTTTAGCGCCGTAGGGAGAATTGGCGGTGGACAACAGTTGGCGCTGTTCAATGATGCAGGGTTACTGCTGCGCGCAGCCGAGCAGGGATTTGGTATTGCGCTGGTGAAGACCGTGCTGGCGGAGGATGCGATTGCAGCAGGGCGCTTGGTGCCATTGGCGGCTGCGCTGCATTTGAACGATAGCGATGTCTATCTGGTGTGGCCACAAACCGCCGGTTTAACGCCTGAGGTAGCAGCGTTACTGAGCTGGTTACAACAACGGCTCGTAGCGTAGGGGGGCCGCATTGCGGCGCCCGATTAGCTTTCTTATATTATTGTTCCTATAACAGTTATTAAATAAGGGGAATATTCGGTTTAGTCTTCGTTTAATAATATAACCTTTACTTCACAACCTCATGTCACTATACTCCAGCCAAAATTACCGTGGAGAAAACCAATTGGACAGTTGCAGTAGTAGCGAAATAATAAAGGCAAGTTGACCAATCTCCCGTGATTTGTTGCTTGCCGAACACGGCGGGCAGCACCCCTCTCTAGTTATTCCGAGCTGTGCCAACCCGAACATGATTGTTGTCCCCGAGGCGCTTGCGCATTGGGCGTATTGATTCGGATATTATTATGGTATTTAACCATCACCACGGCCTTTTCCCTCCAGGCACTCAAACGCTGACCCGCTGATTAATTATCGGCGCGATTTCGCGTGTGCTTAACAGCACATGATTCAACCTCAATGATTAATTAAGGGGAAGATCATGGCTATGACTCCTTTTATCCTGAATTTATTCCTGGCAATGGGCCTGGGTGCCGTTATTGGTGCCGAGCGTCAATGGCGTCAGCGTATGGCGGGCTTGCGTACCAATTCTTTGGTTGCGACCGGGGCCGCAGTGTTTATCCTGAGCTCTTTTGACACCGAGCCTTCCAGCGCGGGGCGTATTGCGGCGCAGATCGTTTCCGGTATCGGTTTTCTCGGTGCCGGTGTGATTATGCGGGAAGGGCTGAATATCCGCGGCCTGAACACGGCGGCCACCTTGTGGTGCTCTGCGGCTATCGGCGTGCTATGTGGCCTGGGGCAGCATTGGGAAGCCGTCTGCGCCACCCTGGTGATCCTGTGTGCCAATATCCTGCTGCGTGAAGCGGCGCAGCGCATTAACCTGCAACCCCAGCAGCAGGCGGTGGATCTGGAGCTGCGTTATCGCGTCCAGGTCACCTGCGGGGAGCAGGATGAAATCCTGGTCCGTACCCTGATCCTTCAGGCATTGAACGGCGTGGCATTACGTCTGCAATCGCTGCGTAGCGCCGATATTGCCATTCCTGGTCAGTTGGAAGTCTGTGCGGAAATTGTGGCTAATCCGGCCGCGCAAAAAGAGATTGAGGGTATTGTCTGCCGTATTAGTTTAGAACGCAGCGTGAGTGCCGTGCATTGGCGCGTGGCGTCAGAATTACCTGTTTAACGATAAATAACCTTCACCAATAAGGTGATAAGGAGGTGTTATGCAAACTTACCCCAGATACTTTATTTATCCTGCATATACCCGTCGTCTTTCAAGCTGTAGCGTTGTTACCTGCACTTACTCACCCCAGTCACTTACGAAAAGTAAGCTCCTGGGGATGAGTAAGCTTGTCGCCTAGCTACAACTTGAAATCCATAGGGTATGTTAATGGAATAAATATTACGTTAATGAAGTAAAGTAAGTAAATTCCACTTTGTGCATGTTCACCCGTTATTACGGGCGGGGTAACCCTGTGTGCAAAGTAAAAAAAGAGAATAGCGTCATGACCCATATTAAAGAAAATAGCCGCCGCCGTGATAAACAGCGCGAGCCGTATGCCATTGCTCTCGAGGCAAAGAACAGCCTCGATCAAACGTTGGCTAATTTAAACTGTAACCGCATCGGATTAACTCAGGAAGATGCCCAGGAACGTTTGCAGTATTTCGGTAGTAATCAGGTTGCCCATGAGAAGGCACCGCATGCGCTGGTGCAGTTAGTCACCGCGTTTAACAACCCGTTTATCTTTGTGCTGATGGTGCTGGCAGGGATCAGTTTCTTTACCGATTACTGGTTGCCCATGCAAAACGGTGAGGAGACCGATCTTACCGGCGTCATCATTATCCTGATCATGGTTGCGTTGAGTGGTTTGCTGCGCTTCTGGCAGGAATACCGCACCAATAAAGCGGCCGAATCACTTAAATCGATGGTACGTACCACGGCAACGGTGTTGCGCCGCAGTAATTTCAGCACTCAGGCGTTAGCGGTGGAAATTCCCATTCGCGAGTTGGTTCCGGGCGACATTATTCAGCTCTCCGCCGGGGATATGGTACCCGCGGACCTCCGCTTGCTTAGCTCACGCGATCTGTTTATCAGCCAGGCCATCTTGACCGGCGAAGCTATTCCGATCGAAAAATACGATGCCTTGGCCGACGTGAGCCAAAAGTCCAGCGAGATCGATGCCTCCAGCGAAAGCGAACTGCTGGAGTTGGCCAATATTTGCCTGATGGGCACCAACGTGGCCAGCGGAACGGCGACGGCGGTGGTGGTCGCAACCGGTGGCCGCACCTACTTTGGCTCCCTGGCTAAGTCGATCGTCGGTACCCGTTCGCAAACTGCCTTTGACCGTGGAGTAAACAGCGTTAGCTGGCTGCTGATCCGCTTTATGTTGGTGATGGTGCCGATCGTCTTGCTGATTAACGGTTTCACTAAGGGAGACTGGACGGAGGCGGCCCTGTTTGCCTTGGCGGTCGCCGTGGGGCTGACGCCGGAAATGCTGCCGATGATCGTCAGCTCGAACCTGGCGAAAGGCGCAATTGCCATGGCGCGCCGCAAGGTGGTAGTCAAACGGCTGAATGCGATCCAGAACTTTGGCGCGATGGACGTGCTCTGTACCGATAAAACCGGCACCCTGACGCAGGATCGCATCATTCTGGAACACCATCTGGATGTGAATGGCAGCAAGGATAACCACGTGCTGCATTTAGCCTGGTTGAACAGCTTCCATCAGAGCGGCATGAAGAACCTGATGGATCAGGCGGTGATCCGTTTTGGCCAGGGCCAGCCAGGCGTTGAGGCGTTGGGGCGCTACAGCAAGGTTGATGAGCTGCCGTTTGATTTTATACGTCGTCGCTTGTCGATTGTGGTACAGGATGAACAACAGCGCCAACTGCTGATTTGCAAAGGTGCAGTCGAAGAGATGTTGGAGATCGCCACTCACGTCCGTGTCGGGCAGGAGGTGTTGGTGCTTGACGAGGCTCGCCGTGCCGATTTGCAGGCGTTGGCCTGCCAGTACAATGAAGATGGTTTCCGCGTGCTGGTGCTGGCAACGCGAGATTTGGGTCAGGAAGGTTGCACTCTGCCACTGAGCATTGTGGATGAACGCGATCTGGTGATCGAAGGCCTGCTGACCTTCCTCGATCCGCCAAAAGAGAGCGCTCGTGAAGCGATTGCTGCCCTGCAGGAAAATGGCGTGGCGGTGAAAGTGCTGACCGGCGACAACCCGGTAATCACCTGTAAAATCTGCCGTGACGTCGGCCTGGAACCGGGAACGCCGCTCTCCGGCCTGGAGATTGAACAGATGGACGATGCCCATCTGATGCGTGAAGTTGAGCAGCGTACGGTATTCACCAAGCTGACGCCGCTGCAAAAATCACGCGTGCTGAAAATGTTGCAGGCTAATGGCCACACCGTGGGCTTCCTGGGGGATGGCATTAACGACGCCCCGGCGTTACGCGATGCCGACGTGGGCATTTCTGTCGATACCGGTACTGACATCGCCAAGGAATCCGCCGATATCATCCTGTTGGAAAAGAACCTGATGGTGCTGGAAGAAGGGGTGATCAAAGGGCGTGAAACCTTCGGCAATATCATCAAGTATCTGAACATGACCGCCAGCTCCAACTTCGGCAACGTGTTCTCTGTGCTGGTGGCCAGTGCGTTTATTCCGTTCCTGCCGATGCTGGCGATCCACCTGCTGTTACAGAACCTGATGTACGATATTTCTCAGCTTTCCCTGCCGTGGGACAAGATGGACAAAGAGTTCCTGCGTAAACCCCGCAAATGGGATGCCAAGAATATTGGTCGCTTTATGCTGTGGATTGGGCCGACGTCGTCGATTTTCGACATCACTACCTATGCGTTGATGTGGTTCGTGTTTGCCGCCAATAGCGTAGAGCATCAAGCTCTGTTCCAGTCCGGCTGGTTTATTGAAGGATTGCTGTCTCAGACGCTGGTAGTGCATATGCTGCGTACCCAGAAGATCCCGTTCATTCAGAGTACGGCGGCGCTGCCGGTGTTGTTGACCACCGGGATTATTATGGCACTCGGTATCTATATTCCGTTCTCACCGCTCGGGGCATGGGTCGGGTTGCAACCGCTGCCGTGGGAGTATTTCCCTTGGCTGGTGGCCACGCTGGTCAGCTACTGTGTGGTGGCGCAATTGATGAAGCGTTTCTACATCCGCCGCTTTGGCAAGTGGTTCTAATCTACGTTTTAGCCGGGCGTTATGCCCGGCGATAAACCTCAATCGCCCGTTTCTTAGGGGCTGCATCATGCGGCCCCCTACGCCAATCAGCAATATTGCTACAGGCTGCGGCAATGCCTGCGGTATTCAGATGGGGAACGATCGGTATGCTTTTTGAATATCCGGCAAAAATAGTTACTGTCGTCGAACCCACAGTTATGAGCGATCTCTTTGATCTTCAGATCATAACCACGCAATAGATTTTTCGCCCGCTCGAGGCGTACCCCGGTGATGTACTCATTGAAACCGACGGGGCCAGATTTTTGGAACAGGTGGGACAGATAGTTAGGGGTAATATGAAATCGTTTGGCAACGCCTTCCCGTGTTAACGGCAACCCGGCGTGGTCATCAAGGTAATCCTGTATGGCCAGCAGCAGTTCCTGGCTTTTACTGACGGTTTGCCCCTGGCCTGCGAGCTGTTCCAGGCAGTGGCTGACCAACCCAGTAAAGATCAACTGAGAGGTCAAAGCATCAGGTTGCAGCAAAACCTCATTCATCGCCAGCAGCAGGTATGAGCCGACTCTGGGCCCACGCCGCGCAACGTGCTGTTTTTGCGTTTCACACAGCGTTTGCCCGTCCCATCTTTGCAGGCTGAAACCCAGCTTTTGCTTACTGAACAAGATGCTCAGCGTGGTGGCTGGCTGGGTCCATTGTGGAAAACTCCATTTGCCCGCAGGGACATAAAGCACCTGATAGCTGGAGAGCGTGTTATTTGCCAGAGGTAGACACTGATCTTCGACTTCCCCTTCGAGCACTATTTCAAGCCGCGGAAAAGGTACGCAGAAGGCCAGGGGCGGGGCGGGAAAAGTGGGCTCAGGGAACCTTACCTGGATCGCATTCTGATGGGCAATCAGCTGTTCAAGCAGGGTAACTAGCGTTTCAGACATCGCGATCTCCAGTGCGCTTCGGCGGTTAACGATGCATTTAGGAATGATGGTAAACCCAAGCGGGCAGCGCAATTAAGGTGTTATTTCCCGGCGTTCAAGGGGCTTTTGCACATTTATGACCCAGGTCACATTTTTGGCTGGCGGACATCTGCGTCCAGTATTTCGTAGTAAAAGCCCCCTGTTTTTGGCCCAGGCTTCCAGTAAATTTGCCGTTATGTTATCAAAAAGTAAATGGAGAAATCATGATGCAGCGTCAATCCGAGATATACCTGGAGGCTTTAGGAGCCGGCATCGAGTTAACGGCACAGATGAAACAGGAGCTTGATACGTTGGGGTATACCGTGGTGCACAACGTGGCCGATCCTGACTGGCTGGTGGCGATGCGCAATCTTATTGATGAGCTGGTGGAGAAAGAAGGGGATAACCTGGCCATTGAGCACCATCAGGAAGCGACGGCAACGCGCATTGCCAACATGGTGAATAAAGGTGTGGTGTGGGAAAAGGTGTGGTCGCACCCGCTGATCCTGTCTGCCTGCCGCTATATTTTCAACGGTGAGTTCAAAGTATCGAGCCTCAATGCCCGTGAAGCCTTGCACGGTGGCGGCCATCAGCCTCTGCATGCCGACTGGAAAAAGCCGCGCCCCGATTTTCCCAAAGTACACTTGGTCAATGCGATATGGGCGATTGATGACTTGAGTGCGGAGAACGGCGCGCCGCGGATTATCGCCGGAACGCACCTGCGGCCGGAACTGCCGGAAGATGTATTGGCCGATCCCGACTTGGCACATCCCGATGAAATTGTTTTTGCAGCCCCTGCTGGTAGTGTAATGATCTACAACGCACACACCTGGCATGGAGGGACTCAGAACAGGATCGGTACCCGGCGGAGGGTATTGCACGCACTCTATATCGACCGCGCAGATATCGCTCAGCAAGACCAGCGCCGCTGGTTGAAGGAAGAAACGGCTAGCCGACTGACTCCGGCGCAAAAATGGTTGCTGGATGTGCTCTGAATGTTCTGTTTGTATGGGTGCTGCATGCAGCGCCCGTTTAAACCTGATGTCAGTACCAGATCTGCGAGGCAGCTCTCGTTAATTGTTACGTTAATGTTGCCAGTATGAACTATTGTCTTCTCTTCACTTGCTAACCAGCAATGCGCGTCACGTTCGCTAAAAGCGTGAGCGACACGGAGAGAGAACATGAATCAGCGGGAACTAGAAAGCGCCATCGTCACCGATTTTTCCAAGCGCATGAGCTACGGTGATTACCTGTGCCTGGATCAACTACTGGATTGTCAGCAGCCACTTTCCAACCCACAGCATCATGATGAAATGCTGTTTGTTGTACAGCACCAGACTTCGGAACTGTGGATGAAACTGATGCTGCATGAACTGCAGGCCGCCAGGACTCTGGTGCAGCAGGATAAGCTCAGCCACTGCTTCAAGATCCTGGCCAGGGTGAAGCAGATCCAGCGCCTGCTGTTTGAACAATGGGCGGTGCTGGAAACGCTGACTCCGTCGGAATATGTGGAGTTCCGTGGCGTGCTGGGTAACTCTTCGGGTTTCCAATCCCATCAATATCGTTCGATCGAGTTTTTGTTGGGTAACAAAAATGCCGCCATGCTGGCCGTCTTCAGCGACGATGCGCCAAAACATGCGGCGCTGAAAGCGATCCTCGAAGCCCCGAGCCTGTATGACGAATTCCTCCGCTATCTTTCCCGCCACGGTCTTGCGGTACCTCAGGCATGCATTGAACGAGACTGGACCCAGCCTTACCAGCGCAATCCAGAGCTGTTACCGGTGTTCAAACTGATTTACGATAATCCGCAAACCTACTGGGCGGCCTACGAAATGGCCGAGAAGCTGGTGGATATCGAGGAAAGCTTCCATCTATGGCGTTTTCGCCATATGAAAACGGTCGAGCGGATCATTGGTTTTAAATCGGGTACCGGCGGCTCCAGCGGCGTCAGCTTCTTGAAGAAGGCGTTAGAACTGACATTTTTCCCTGAATTGCTGGATGTACGAACCGAAATTGGCGCTTGACTCTACTGTTCCGGACATAGGCGAGAGGAGTGATGACAATGGCGGTAAGAATTGAGCAAAAACCGGTAGAAAAGGCCGTTGGCGTGCGGGTTGTGGGGCCTTATGCGCAATCAGTCCCACTGGGTTTTCAGCAACTGATGGCCTGGCAACAACGGCAAGGCATTCCCGTGGGGAAATGGCTGGTACTCTATTGGGACGATCCGAACCAGGTCGCAGCGGAAAACCTGCGTGCCGACGTGGTGTTTACCGTTGCCGATGATTTTGTGCTGCCTGCCGGCAGCGAAAACATGGTGATACAAACCCTGCCCGCAGGAGAGTACGCCGTGTACCGGGTGCGGATCACCGATGGGGATTTCGCCACCCCTTGGCGTAATTTTTACCAGCAACTGTTACCCGCCAGCGGCTATCGGCCGTCTGAGGGCGTTTGCTATGAACATTATCTCAATGATTGCGTGGCTGATGGCTACTTTGAACTGGAGATTTGCCAGTCGGTAACCAAGATCTGAACGTGTGTAAAGGATTCAGGGCGCATAGCGCCCTGAACAGAGGATCACTCCTCGGCGACGCGGATAATCAGCTTGCCGAAGTTTTTCCCTTTCAGCAGTCCGAAAAAGGCCTGAGGGGCATTCTCTAACCCGTCGACTACGTCCTCGCGGAATTTTATCTTGCCCTGGCTGACCCATTCCCCCATCTGTTGTAGAAACTCGCCGAAGCTTTCTGCGTAATCATCGAAGATGATAAAACCCTGCATCTTGATGCGTTTACGCAGGATCAGGCCTTGTAACAACGGCAAGCGATCTGGGCCAGGTGGTAACTCGGTCGCGCTGTAATGGGCGATAATGCCACAGACGGGGATACGTGCCTTGGTATTGAGCAAAGGAATAACCGCATCAAACACTGCGCCGCCGACGTTTTCATAGTAAATATCGATGCCCTGGGGGCAGGCTGCCGCCAGTTGGGCCGCAAAGTCGTCCGAGCGGTGATCGATACAGGCATCAAATCCCAGTTCATCCACCACATATCGGCATTTCTCTGCGCCACCCGCCACACCCACCACGCGGCATCCTTTCAGCTTGGCAATCTGACCTACCACGGAACCTACGGCTCCGCTGGCTGCCGCGACCACCAAGGTTTCGCCCGCCTGTGGCTGGCCGATATCCAGCAGCCCCATATAGGCGGTAAACCCGGGCATCCCTAATACGCCAAGGAGCCGGGAAGGGTGATCCAGTTTGGCGCCCAGATTACGCAGGCCGCTGCCGTCCGACAACGCATGGCTTTGCCACCCATCGTAACCGAGCACCCAATCTCCAACGTTAAAGTCTGGATGTTGTGAGGCCTGCACGCGGGATACTGTGCCGCCGACCATCACTTCGCCTATCTGTACCGGGGGGGCATAAGAGGGCGCATCGCTCATACGGCCACGCATATAGGGATCTAATGAAAGATAAACCGTGCGCAGCAACAACTGCCCGGCGGCGGGCTGAGGGAGGGGGCTGGTTTCGAGGCGGAAATTGTCTGCCTGCGGTTCCCCGTGAGGGCGTGAAGCTAAAACAAAACGGCGGTTATGCGCTTGCTGAGACATCGATGACTCCTTGGCGACGGTGTTGAACGAAAGGCGTTCAGGTACTGGCTAGTCTAGTTAATCTGTCGCAGTGGAAAATAGCGTTATGTGCGCACTTATGCGATAACGTAAAAAGCGTAGCGGGAACCGTGTTGAAAAGTATTGCGTAATAGTTGCGGTGACGGAATGCTCGTTGAACACTTTCTTATATCGTGATGAAAAATAACGACCGAAATCTTGTTGTTAACCATAGGTAACAGTGATATTTGATATTGGGTATATTGATGGTGTTGCGATAATTCCGATATGATATATTGACGCTGATGATGATATTAAGGGGGAATTGTAGAGTAAACGGTGCTTCATTGGCGAGCTGGTATTGCTTACGACTCACTTAATTTGTTAGAAGAAAAAAGCGGTCGACCTTGAATAGCCAACTGGAGGTGATGACTGTGCATTATAGCGGAACGATCAGCACGTCAATGCTGCTGGTATTGATAAAGCGCGCGGCGGAGCAGGCCACTTTATTCATCATGCTATCGCTATGGTTGCCACAGATGACCAGATCAAAGGGTTGCTTTTGGTTGGCGTAGGCCAGGCAGTCGCCCAACTCGCCGTGAATGATCCGCGTAGCGATATTGGGATAGTTTGCCCGTAGGCACAGTTCCTCCATAAACAGCAGCGTCTCTTCCTCCATCAACGCACGCAGGTCACCCAGCATGGGGGCGGGGAAAATCTCGGCATTGGCAATGATGCTGACTAGCGTGATTTTCCCATCACAGGGGCGCACGATGGAGACGGCTTTCTCTACCAGCCGGTGGCTGTCCGCCGCGACTGCCACCGTAACCAGAACGTTGTGATATCCCATGTTCTACTCCCGTTTGCCTGAATGTGTGCTTAAAGGGTAGAGCAATGCCTGCGCAATAAATGTGGTTTGTATCACGCGCAACGCTAAACCCCAGGGCAAGGAAGAGATTCCGCCATAAAAGATAAAAAGATGCGCGCATCACTGTCTGCGGGATTAAAGCACCTGTGCCCAGAGTGACTTTGGCACCCTACCCAGGTCAAACAGTTTGCCTGAGACCAGTTCCGCACGGCGATGATCCGCAGCACGGTACATGTTGCTCATTTCATTGTCGTCCGTCAGTGAGTAATTCAGCTTGTCGTAGACTTTTTCCAGACTGTCCAGGCTGGAACATTTGCGAAACGTCATCAGGTAATCGATCGTACTTGTCATAGTTAAAACATAGCCTATTAATAGTATTAAAGCGGAAAGAAAAATCTCACATATTCGCAGAAATCGCCACAAGATGAAGAGATGTCGCCAGGCAAAATAAAAGAAAAGTGAGTAAATGGAACACGCTTAGCCAAAATACCCCTGGTAGGGGAGGAGGCACCCCCGAATGATAATATGTGCCGAGCATCTGGGCAATATATCGTGACAGATAAACTGTCAATTAGGGGGAATCTTACCTTATTGGCTCAGGAGACGTTTGCCAGCATAGCACTACGTTTCTATGCCTATAGCAAAGAAAATGATAATGGCAGTGGTTTTGGCGGCAACGGCATAAAGTGGATGCCCGATGTATTTTCATTGTGCGCATTCAAAATTTTTGCTAAAGAGGTGTAAGGCTCAAGCATAATCTCGCCAGCGCTGAAGAAATAGCTAGACAATAAAGCATAGATGACCTAATGCACTTTTTGATCTTTGTCATGGGGATTAGGAATTTTCCATATAATAGGTCGGATATCTTAAATAATAATTAAAATGCTAAGTAAAAATCAATTTGCGACTTTCCTTGCTGAGCAACGCTAGTTAGCATTATCTTTTCTGACTTGCCCCCCTGTCGACTCCCTTACCACGAAACACATTGTTACTTCTGTTAACTTGTTCAACCCAAAATACTGCACCTTTAACCGCATGAGTCGCGCTGTCGAAAATTGAAACAGCCACCCAAGTTAAATCTTACTTTTCAGTCGGGGATGTTTTAGCGGGTAATTTTATTCATAAGGAGCTGGTTTTAAATGACAATCAGTATTTTAAGCTGCTCTGGTGGCAGGGTGGCAGATTTTTTCTCTGTGATTTGGCTTTAGTTAAGCTTTTGTTCGAATTGATCTAAAAGCGCGTATTTTTAGGCTATAAAACCTGGTTTTTAAGACCTTTTCTTACTTTAGCGTATTTATTGCACAGCTTGGAGGTTAATAATTGGTCATAATTTGGCCTTTTCAAGGTGGATATTTTTTATTTTTGTGATCTACGTCACATTGTTTTTAAAATTGCAGGTCACTTACGTTGTGTGGGCTAAGTGATCGGGGGTAGAGTTGCGCTGTTATTAAGATTAATCTTATTATATTTGTAAAAATCGTCTTACGAAAAACACACTTTTGAAGCAGGATGCTGTATATCCATACATGCAATTGCATGTGTATCAAAATACTGAGTAACAACCCGAAATGTGTATAGTCGCGCAGTTGTCGCGGCTGGCGTACAGGGATTTGTTTGCCAACTTTGGGAATGAACCCAGGTCATGGGCGATAATTTATCACCCAGCGTATGTTTTTAAACATAGTCTGTCGGGATGGGAATATGGGTACGTCTGAACTACTTAAACATATTTATGACATTAATTTGTCATATTTGCTTCTGGCACAGCGTCTGATTAACGATGAAAAAGCGTCAGCAATGTTCCGTCTGGGTATTGATAACTCAATGGCGGATGCGCTGTCGCAACTCACGTTGCCGCAAATGGTAAAACTGGCAGAAACTAATCAGCTGGTTTGCCACTTCCGTTTCAACGACCACAATACTATCGAGCACCTGACGAAAGAATCTCGCGTGGACGATCTGCAACAGATCCACACCGGCATTTTGCTATCGAGCCATTTACTCAAAGAACTATCGGGTAAAGGCGGTAGTGTGACGAAGAAAAGAGCCTGATGATGAGTGAGAAAAGTATTGTTCAGGAAGCCAAGGACATTCAACTCGCCATGGAACTGATCACGCTGGGCGCGCGCTTGCAGATGTTGGAGAGCGAAACGCAGCTTAGTCGTGGGCGATTGATCAAACTGTACAAAGAATTACGCGGCAGTCCGCCGCCCAAAGGGATGTTGCCATTCTCGACCGACTGGTTCATGACCTGGGAGCAAAACATCCACTCGTCGATGTTTTTCAATGCTTATCAGTTCCTGCTCAAATGCGGTCAGTGCCACGGGGTTGAAGCCGTGGTCAAAGCCTATCGACTGTATTTGGAACAGTGTCCGCAGCAGCCAGGCGAGCCCCCGCTGCTGGCGCTAACACGAGCCTGGACGCTGGTGCGTTTTGTCGACAGCGGTATGTTGCAGCTATCCGCCTGCAGCTGCTGTGGTGGCGCTTTTATCACCCATGCGCACCAGCCGCTTAACAGTTTTGTCTGCAGTTTATGCCAACCTCCATCCCGCGCAGTAAAAAGACGTAAACTTTCGCCGCAACTGGCCGATATTATTCCACAACTGCTGGAAGAGCAGGTTAAACGCGCAGTCTGAGCCTGCTTGCAGGTTTATACAGCAACACAGACTGGTGAAACTCAAGGGCTCGGTACTCCGGGCTCTCGGGGCGACCCGTGCTGTTGCCGATTTTCACCCGCGCTGACTCACCTTCCATCCATATTGTGAATTTAAGGAATACGTGTGCTAGTTATCTTGGGTTATCTCGTGGTTCTGGGAACCGTGTTCGGCGGCTATATGATCGTCGGGGGCCACCTCGGCGCACTCTATCAGCCTGCCGAATTTTTGATCATCGGGGGGGCCGGTGTGGGGGCCTTTATCGTCGGCAACAACGGTAAAGCGATCAAATCCACGCTACGCGCTCTTCCCAAGCTGATGCGCCGCTCAAAATACAACAAAGAACTGTATATGGATCTGATGGCATTGCTGTATCGGCTGATGGCCAAATCCCGCCAGCAGGGCATGTTGTCACTTGAGTTTGATATCGATAATCCGCAGGAAAGCGAAATTTTCTCTAATTATCCGCGCATTCTTGCCGATAACCACTTGGTGGAATTTATTACCGACTATTTGCGACTCATGGTGAGCGGCAATATGAACGCCTTTGAGATCGAAGCGTTGATGGATGAAGAGATCGAAACCTTCGAACAGGAGAGCGAGGTACCCGCAGGGAGCCTGGCGATGGTCGGCGATTCGTTACCGGCTTTCGGCATCGTGGCGGCCGTGATGGGGGTAGTGCACGCACTAGCTTCGGCTGACCGGCCTGCGGCGGAATTGGGGGCACTGATCGCCAATGCGATGGTGGGCACTTTCCTCGGCATTCTGTTGGCCTATGGGTTCATCTCCCCGCTGGCGACTTTGCTGCGCCAGAAGAGTGCCGAAACCACCAAAATGATGCAGTGCATCAAGGTTACCTTGCTGTCGAGTTTGAATGGTTATGCCCCACAGATCGCGGTCGAGTTTGGCCGTAAAACGTTGTACACCACGGAGCGCCCTTCCTTCATTGAGTTGGAAGAGCATGTGCGTAAGGTGAAAGCCCCGGCACAGCAGGCGACGGAAGAGCAGGACGCATGAAACAGAATCACCCGGTTATTCTGGTCAGAAAACGCAAAGCCCATCATGCCGGTCATCACGGCGGCTCCTGGAAAATTGCCTATGCCGATTTTATGACGGCGATGATGGCGTTTTTTCTGGTGATGTGGCTGCTGGCGATTGCCAGCCCGCAGGAGTTGACGCAGATAGCCGAATATTTCCGTACCCCACTGAAGGTGGCGCTGACCAGCGGCGACAAGAGCAGCTCGGAAAGCAGCCCAATCCCGGGCGGTGGGGACGATCCAACCCAGCAGCAAGGGTTGGTCAAAAAGCAGATGGATTCACCGGAAAAGCGTGCGGAAGAGCTGCGCCTGAACAAGCTGCGCGAGAAACTGGATGAGCTGATTGAGTCGGACCCGCGCCTGAAAGCGCTGCGGCCGCATTTGCTGATCAACATGATGGACGAAGGACTGCGCATTCAAATTATCGATAGCCAGAACCGGCCGATGTTCAAGACCGGTAGCGCGCAGGTGGAAAGCTATATGCGCGATATCCTGCGCGGGATAGCGCCGATCCTCAATGGATTATCGAACAAAATCAGCCTGTCGGGCCATACCGACGATCTGCCTTATGCTACCGGTGAGCGCTATTACAGCAACTGGGAGCTGTCCGCCGATCGAGCTAATGCCTCGCGGCGTGAGCTGATCGCCGGTGGTTTGGCCGAAGGCAAAGTATTGCGGGTGGTTGGGATGGCCTCGACCATGAACCTGAAACAGCACGGCGGTGATGATGCGGTTAACCGGCGAATCACCATTCTGGTGCTGAACAAAGCAACCCAGCAGGGGATAGAACACGAGAATGCGGAGAGCAGCGCTACGGAAATCGATCAGCCGGAAGGCCTGAAGCAGCTGGCTCCGCAGGCGACGGCACCGACTATAGCGACACCGGAATTACCGCCGTCGCCGCCTGCTCCAACCGCCGTACTGCCAGCAACGCAGGGCACGCCAGAGCAACCTCCGGCAGCGGTGAAAGCCGCAGAAACCGGGCCGACAGCGGCTATTCCGGCGGCACCTTCCGCCACTTCACCGACTAACAGCGACTCACAGCAGAGGTGACCCCGTGAGCATGGACATTAGCGCTTTTTATCAGACCTTTTTTGATGAGGCAGACGAGCTGCTGGCCGATATGGAGCAACATCTGTTGGAGCTGGACCCGCTGGCCCCGGATATTGAACCACTGAACGCGATTTTCCGCGCAGCCCACTCGATCAAGGGCGGGGCGGCCACCTTCGGCTTTAGCGTGCTGCAGGAAACTACCCACCTGCTGGAGAATTTGCTGGACGGTGCCCGGCGTCAGGAAATGAGCCTGAGCACCGAAATTATCAACCTGTTTCTGGAAACCAAAGACATTATGCAGGAGCAACTGGACGCCTATAAAACGTCGCAACAACCTGATAGCGAGAGCTTTGAGTATATTTGTCAGGCGTTGCGGCAGTTGGCTTTGGAAGCGCAACAGCAGGATGCTCCTGCGGCGGCGGTAACGGTAACCTCACCGGTGGTTCATGCTGCTGCTCCGGCTGCGATTGAAGGCGGGATGCGCATCAGCCTGAGTGGTCTGAAGCCGAATGAAATTCCGCTGATGCTGGAAGAGTTGGGCAATCTGGGCGAGGTGGAAAACCCGCAGCAGACCGAGACCAGCCTGGAGGTGACTTTACTGACCTCTGCCAGTGAGGAGGATATCAGCGCGGTGCTGTGCTTTGTGCTTGAACCGGAGCAGATTGCCTTTTCCACGCCGCCGAAGGCCGTGGAGAAGATCAGCACGCCGGAACCCGTTGCCGTTGTCACCCCTACCGCGCCCGCTACGGTGGCTGAAGCGCCGAAGCCCAAAGCCAAGGCTAGCGAGTCCACCAGCATTCGCGTGGCGGTAGAAAAGGTCGATCAACTGATCAACCTGGTGGGGGAGTTGGTGATCACTCAGTCGATGCTGGCCCAACGTTCTGGCTCCCTTGATCCGGTCAACCACGGCGATCTGCTCAACAGCATGAGCCAGCTGGAGCGTAATGCTCGCGACCTGCAAGAGTCGGTGATGTCGATCCGCATGATGCCGATGGAGTACGTTTTCAGCCGTTTCCCGCGTCTGGTGCGCGATCTGGCCAGCAAGCTGGACAAGCAAGTGGAGTTGACGCTACGGGGCAGCTCTACCGAACTGGACAAGAGCCTGATTGAACGCATTATCGATCCGTTGACGCACCTGGTGCGTAACAGCCTGGATCACGGTATTGAAGAACCTGCTGCGCGCCTGGCCGCCGGTAAGGCCGAAGTCGGTAATCTGATCCTGTCCGCCGAACATCAGGGCGGCAATATCTGCATTGAGGTCACCGATGACGGTGCCGGTCTCAATCGCCAGAAAATTCTCGCCAAGGCTGCCTCACAGGGGCTGGCGGTGAGTGACAACATGAGCGATGAAGAGGTCGGCATGCTGATCTTTGCCCCGGGTTTCTCCACTGCTGAGCAGGTGACCGACGTTTCTGGGCGCGGCGTGGGCATGGACGTGGTGAAGCGAAATATTCAGGAGATGGGTGGGCATGTCGAAATCCATTTCCAGGCCGGGAAGGGCACCTCAATCCGCATTTTACTGCCGCTGACGCTGGCCATTCTTGACGGCATGTCGGTCAAGGTGAATGAGGAAGTGTTCATTCTGCCATTGAATGCCGTGATGGAGTCATTGCAACCGCAGGCTGAGGATTTGCATCCGCTGGCCGGTGGGGAGCGTGTGCTTCAGGTACGCGGTGAGTACCTGCCTCTGGTCGAGCTGTATCGGGTGTTTGAGGTTGACGGAGCCAAAACCGAAGCCACCCAGGGCATCGTGGTGATTTTGCAAAGTGCAGGCCGCCGCTATGCGCTGCTGGTCGATCAGCTGATCGGTCAGCATCAGGTGGTGGTGAAAAATCTGGAAAGCAATTATCGCAAGGTGCCGGGTATTTCGGCTGCCACCATTCTGGGGGATGGCAGCGTGGCGCTGATTGTAGATGTTTCGGCGCTGCAAACGCTGAACCGGGAAAAGCGTCTGACGGACGCTGCCGTATAATTATTAACCGACTGATTTAAAGGTGATCGAAATGGCAGGACTTGCAGCCGTCAGCAAACTGGCTGGCGAAACGGTAGGTCAGGAGTTCCTGATTTTTACCTTGGGTAACGAAGAGTATGGCATTGATATCCTCAAGGTTCAGGAGATCCGCGGTTACGATCAGGTAACGCGCATCGCCAATACCCCGGCGTTTATCAAGGGCGTGACCAATCTGCGTGGGGTGATCGTGCCGATTATCGATCTGCGCGTGAAGTTTGCCCAGCAGGACGTCTCTTATGATGAAAATACCGTGGTGATCGTGCTGAACTTTGGCCAGCGGGTGGTGGGGATCGTGGTGGATGGTGTGTCTGATGTGCTGTCGTTAACGACGGATCAGATCCGCCCAGCCCCTGAGTTTGCGGTTACGCTGGCGACGGAATATCTCACCGGTTTGGGGTCGCTCGGTGAACGTATGCTGATCCTGGTGGATATCGAAAAGCTGCTGAGCAGCGAAGAGATGTCGCTGGTGGACAATGTAGCGAAAAGCGCCTGATTGCCTTAAATGCACCGCAGATTGACTAAGTTGCTGCGTGTGATGGTGTAACAGATGGAGATGATGCAGAACGCCGACACGCCGTAAACCCGTCCCTGGGGGCTCGTATCGCGCATCCCTGCGCTCAACGGTCCCCTCACCCCAACCCTCTCCCACAGGGAGAGGGAGCTGGAATGGCGCTGTGTTCAGGTGTAGAGACTATTCTGTAACAAGGCCGATATCGAGGACTAGCGCAGTAGTTAATCAGTAGCACGTTCCGTCCCCTCTCCCTGTGGGAGAGGGTTAGGGTGAGGGGCCACTTTTCCTTCACCAAGCTAAAATCTTACCCTCCGCACAATACAAAAAAATAGTTACAGATTTTTCTTAAAGTTCTCTTCTGCCACGCCGATAACCCAGACAGTTAACGTACACAGCGCTTGTCTGTGCGGGCTTCCAAGAAGGGTAAAAATGTTTAATCGTATGAAGGTGGTCACCAGCTTATTGCTGGTGCTGGTGTTATTCGGTGCCTTGCAGCTGGTTTCCGGTGGGCTGTTTTTCACTTCGCTGAAAGATAACAAAGAAAATTTTACCGTACTGCAAACTATCCGACAGCAGCAGTCAGAACTGAATGAAAGCTGGGTAAACCTGCTGCAAACCCGCAATACCCTCAATCGTGCCGGGATCCGCTACATGATGGACCTCAATAAAGCGGGCACCGGTGCCACCGTTGATGAACTGCTGGTCTCGGCAAAAAAAACCTTGAGCATGGCGGAACAGCACTACGCTGCCTATGAGAAGATCCCTCTGGATGCTCGCCAGGATGCTGCTGCGGCAGACGAACTCAAGCAGCGCTATACGACTTTGCACACTGCGCTGTCGGAATTGATCCCGCTGTTGGGTGATGGCAAGCTGGACGCCTTCTTTGAGCAGCCCACTCAGCGTTATCAGACTGAATTTGAACAGCTCTATAACCGCTACCTGACTCAGAACGACAAGCTATACCAGATTGCGGTCGAAGATGGCGACAGCTCTTTCGAATTTGCCGTTTGGACGCTGGTCGTGGTGCTGGTCCTGGTGGTTGCGGTGATTGCCATGGTTTGGTTCGGCATCCATCATATTCTGGTGCGCCCACTCAACCGTATGATTGAGCACATCAAACTGATCGCCGCAGGCGATCTGACCCACCCGATCGACGTCAACAGCCGCAACGAAATGGGCGTGCTGGCAGCCAGCCTCAGACATATGCAAGGCGAACTGATCGACACCGTCAGCGGCGTGCGTCAGGGGGCCGATGCCATCTACAGCGGTGCTTCCGAGATTGCTGCAGGTAATAACGATCTCTCTTCCCGTACCGAACAGCAGGCCGCCTCGCTGGAGGAAACCGCTGCCAGCATGGAGCAGTTGACCGCGACGGTGAAACAGAACGCCGAAAACGCTCGTCAGGCCAGCCAACTGGCGTTGAGCGCCTCAGAAACCGCGCAGAAAGGCGGTAAAGTGGTCGCCAACGTGGTGCAAACCATGCACGACATCGCTGGCAGCTCGCAGAAAATTGCCGATATTACCAGCGTGATAGACGGCATCGCCTTCCAGACCAACATCCTGGCGTTGAATGCGGCAGTAGAAGCTGCCCGTGCCGGTGAACAGGGCCGTGGTTTTGCCGTGGTTGCCGGTGAAGTACGCAACCTGGCAAGCCGCAGCGCGCAGGCAGCCAAAGAGATCAAAGGCCTGATTGAAGACTCGGTTAGCCGCGTCGATATGGGCTCGGTGCTGGTGGAAAGCGCCGGTGAAACCATGGGCGATATCGTCAATGCCGTCACCCGCGTCACCGACATCATGGGTGAAATCGCGTCGGCCTCCGACGAGCAAAGCCGTGGCATCGATCAGGTTGGCCAGGCGGTTGCCGAAATGGATCGTGTCACCCAACAGAACGCCTCTTTGGTCGAGGAATCGGCCTCTGCGGCGGCAGCTCTGGAAGAGCAGGCCAGCCGCTTGACCCAGTCCGTTGCGGTATTCCGACTGAAAGCGGAAGGCCAAAACGAATTCAAGGCATCCGCCAACAGTAAAGTCGTTACCCCGGTAATCAATCATAAAAAAATGAACGCCAGCGATCCGCAGGAGAACTGGGAAACGTTCTAACCGGCATTGGGCTGCGTTCTCCCTGCGAGATCGTGGCCCTTTTTTCCGTCCTAAGTCGTGTTAACCCGCGGCTATCTGGAGGTTTATCGTGTTTAACCGAGTCCGTATCTCTACCAGTCTGTTTTTATTACTGCTGACCTTTTGCCTGATGCAACTGATTAGCACCGGCTTGTCGTATACCGCTTCCCGCTCCGATAACCACAATCTTAATCTGATTAGTCTGGGTAGCCAGCAGCGTGATGCCCTCAGCCTGAGCTGGGTTTCCCTGCTACAGGCACGTAACACCTTGAACCGGGCCGGCACCCGTGCAGCGCTGAAAGTACCGCAAGAACAGGTCGATGCCCTGATGGGCAACGCCCGCAGTTCGTTGCAGAAAGCCGATCTCTATTTTAATCAGTTTCTGGCCGTCTCGCGTAACAGCGACCAGGAGCAGGAACTGACAGAAACCACCCAAGCCAGCTATGAGCGGCTACGCGGTGCGCTGCGTGAGCTGATCGTCTTCCTGGAGGGCGGCAACCTGCAGGGCTTTATGGATCAACCCACGCAGAAAATGCAGGACCTGTTCGAAGCCGACTTCGTCCAGTACCTGCAACTGGTCAACGAAAATATCGCCCAGGCCCATGCGGCCAACCAGCGCTCCTTCACGCTGGCCGGTTGGCTAGTGTGTGGCGCAGTGCTGATGCTGATCCTGGTGACCGCCAGCGCCATGTGGTGGTTGCGCAATATGTTGGTTCAGCCGCTGAATATTATGCGTAGCCACTTTGACCGTATCGCCGACGGTGACCTGGCCATGCCGATCCAGGTGTATGGCCGCAACGAGATCAGCATGTTGTTTGCCAGCCTGCACCGCATGCAGAACTCGTTGATTGGCACAGTCGGTGCCGTGCGCGAAGGCGCCGAGTCGATCCTGATCGGGCTACAGGAGATTTCGGAAGGTAATAACGATCTCTCTTCCCGCACCGAGCAGCAAGCCGCGTCGCTGGAGGAATCCGCCGCCAGCATGGAGCAGTTGACCGCCACGGTGAAACAGAACGCCGACAATGCCCGCCAGGCTTCAAAGCTGGCGCGCGATGCCTCAGCCACCGCTGCCAAGGGCGGGGAAATGGCCGACGACGTGGTCACTACCATGCACGATATTGCCAGCAGCTCGCAGAAAATTGGCGCCATTACCAGCGTGATCGACGGCATTGCCTTCCAGACCAACATCCTGGCATTGAACGCGGCGGTTGAAGCGGCGCGGGCGGGTGAACAAGGGCGCGGTTTTGCCGTCGTGGCCGCAGAGGTACGCAATCTGGCACAGCGTAGCGCTCAGGCAGCCAAAGAAATCAAAGTGCTGATCGATGAGTCGGTCGGCCGTGTTAAGCAAGGGTCGGTGCTGGTCGAAAACTCCGGTGCCACGATGAAGGATATCGTGCGTTCGGTGACCCGCGTTACCGACATCATGGGCGAGATCTCCTCGGCATCCGATGAGCAAAGCCGCGGTATCGAGCAGGTTACTCAGGCCGTGACCCAGATGGATCAGGTGACGCAACAGAACGCCGCGCTGGTGGAACAAGCGGCCTCTGCGGCGGCGGCATTAGAAGAACAGGCGATTACGCTGGCCGATGCGGTAGCGGTATTCCGCCTGGCGGACGACAACATCACCTTATCAGAAAGTCTTAACAACGGAGTTTTATCAGTAGCAAAGGAAGCAACTAGTGTCGAATTGTATAGCAAGTAACAACAACTCGGGTGAAGGGTTATGAGTGGCTCATCCTCACCCACCAATAAAGAGCCTGCGTCTTTGCTGACACAGATGGTGCAACGACTGCCCCTGTCGGATGTGCATTTCCGACGTATCAGCCAGTTGATCTATCAGCGTGCCGGTATTGTGTTGGCCGAGCACAAACGCGAAATGGTTTACAACCGTCTGGTGCGTCGCCTGCGGCTACTGGGAATACCCGATTTTGGTAGCTATCTGGTGCTGCTGGAGAGCGATACCAACAGCGCCGAGTGGCAGGCATTCGTCAACGCCCTGACCACCAACCTGACGGCGTTTTTCCGTGAGGCGCACCATTTCCCGATCCTGGCGGAACATGCGCGTTCGCGGCCTAACGGTTACTGCGTGTGGAGTACCGCCGCCTCGACCGGTGAAGAGCCTTACTCGATCGCCATTACCTTGAATGAGGCGTTAGGGCAGCGGGCGACGGGGACGCAGGTATGGGCCAGCGATATCGATACTCAGGTATTGGAAAAGGCCGAGGCAGGGGTGTATCGCCAGGAAGATCTGCGCACCCTGACACCGGCGCAGATGCAGCGTTATTTCCTGCGAGGGACCGGGCCTCACCATGGCCTGGTACGGGTTCGGCCAGAATTGGCGGCACAGGTGCATTTCCAGCCGCTCAATCTGCTGGCCCCTGAATGGGCGTTGCCGGGGCAATTTGATGCGATATTTTGCCGCAACGTCATGATCTATTTTGACAAGGAAACACAAGAGCGCATTTTGCGGCGCTTTGTGCCGCTGCTTAAACCGGGGGGCCTGATGTTTGCCGGCCATTCCGAAAACTTCAGCCAGCTAAGCCGGGATTTCTACTTGCGTGGGCAGACCGTGTATGGCCTGACCAAGGAGAGGTAATGAATAAAATCAGCGTATTAAGCGTAGACGACTCTGCCCTGATGCGGCAGCTGATGACCGAGATTGTCAATAGCCATCCCGATATGGAGATGGTGGCGACCGCCCCCGATCCGCTGGTGGCGCGCGATCTGATCAAAAAATTCAACCCGCAGGTACTGACGCTGGACGTCGAAATGCCGCGTATGGACGGGCTGGATTTTCTGGAAAAACTGATGCGCCTGCGGCCGATGCCGGTGGTGATGGTGTCGTCGCTGACCGGAAAGGGATCGGAGATCACCCTGCGGGCGTTGGAACTGGGCGCGGTGGATTTTGTCACCAAGCCGCAACTGGGGATCCGCGAAGGCATGCTGGCCTATAGCGAGCTGATTGCCGAAAAGATCCGCACGGCGGCCAAGGCGCGTCTGCCTCAGCGCTCAACGGCACCGGCTCCGGAGATCCTCAGCCATACGCCGTTGTTGAGCAGTGAGAAGCTGATCGCTATCGGGGCGTCTACCGGCGGTACCGAGGCAATCCGCCACGTCTTGCAGCCGTTACCGGCTACCAGCCCGGCGTTATTGATCACTCAGCATATGCCGCCAGGGTTTACCCGTTCCTTTGCCGAGCGGCTCAACAAGCTGTGCCAGATCACGGTGAAAGAAGCCGAAGACGGCGAGCGCGTCTTGCCGGGCCATGCCTATATCGCGCCGGGAGATCGTCATCTGGAGCTGACGCGCAGCGGCGCCAACTATCAGGTTCGGCTGCATGATGGCCCACCGGTGAACCGGCATCGTCCTTCGGTCGATGTGTTGTTCCGCTCGGTGGCCCAGTTTGCCGGGCGAAATGCGGTGGGGGTGATCCTCACCGGTATGGGGAATGACGGTGCGGCAGGCATGCTGGAAATGCACCGTGCCGGGGCGTACACCCTGGCGCAGAACGAAGCCAGCTGTGTGGTGTTTGGCATGCCACGTGAGGCCATTGCCACCGGCGGAGTCAATGAAGTAGTGGAATTGGAGCGCATGAGCCAACGCATGTTGGCGCAGATCGCGGGTGGTCAGGCGCTGCGTATTTGATGTTATGCCCCGAACCTCGGGGCAAAAACGATTAACCTTAGGAGCAATAATGGCAGACAAAAACCTTAAATTTCTGGTGGTGGATGATTTTTCTACCATGCGCCGCATCGTCAGAAATTTGCTGAAAGAACTGGGTTTTAACAACGTCGAAGAGGCGGAAGACGGGGCGGATGCGTTGAACAAACTGCGCGCTGGCAGCTTCGATTTCGTGGTATCGGACTGGAATATGCCGAATATGGATGGCCTCGAGCTGTTGCAAACCATCCGTGCCGACGGTGCGCTGGCATCTATGCCGGTGCTGATGGTGACGGCGGAAGCCAAGAAAGAAAACATCATTGCTGCCGCTCAGGCGGGTGCCAGTGGTTACGTAGTGAAACCCTTCACGGCGGCAACGCTGGAAGAGAAGCTCAACAAGATTTTTGAAAAACTGGGCATGTAAAAAAGGAGAGGGCGATGAGAGATATTCCAATGCCTGCCAGCGATGCAGCGACAGCGGGTGAGATCATCTCCCGCATCGGTCAACTGACCCGTATGCTGCGTGACAGCATGCGCGAGCTGGGGCTAGATCAGGCTATCGCTCAGGCTGCCGAAGCGATCCCGGACGCACGCGACCGTCTTGATTATGTGGTCACCATGACGGCGCAGGCGGCGGAACGAGCGCTCAACTGCGTGGAAGCGGCACAACCCCGTCAGGCGGAGTTGGAGTCGCAGGCCAATACGCTTAAAGGGCGCTGGGACGAGTGGTTTGCCAACCCGATCGAGTTGGCTGATGCCCGTTCACTGGTGACGGATACCCGCCAGTATCTGGATCGGGTGCCGGAGCACACCGCATTCACCAACGCCCAGTTGCTGGAAATCATGATGGCGCAGGATTTCCAGGATCTCACCGGCCAGGTGATCAAGCGCATGATGGACGTGGTGCAGGAGATTGAAAAGCAGCTGCTGATGGTACTGATGGAAAACATCCCGGATCAGCCTGCCAAAGAGAAAAGGCCGAACGACAGCCTGCTCAATGGCCCGCAGCTGGATCAGAACGGGGCTGGCGTAATTGCCAATCAGGCCCAGGTGGACGATCTGCTCGACAGCCTGGGGTTCTGATGGTTTCTTAGGGCGCAGGGTGCTGCGCCCTAACTCTTTTCGCTAGCCCATCCCCGAAATAACCGGCCTTTTGCGCCGTTGTTCCCGCAATGAAATCCGCATTTTTTTGGCATGCTGGCGTCAATTCTATTCTTCGCACGCATGGGAACCCTCGCCTTGGCCGAAGACAGTGATATGGAAAAAACTGAGGCCCCCACACCCCACCGGCTGGAAAAGGCGCGTGAAGAGGGCCAGATTGCGCGTTCGCGCGAGCTGACTTCGATCCTGATGCTGATTGCGGGGTTGTCGATCTTGTGGGTCTCGGGTGGCCATATGGCGCAACAGTTGGCGAGGATGTTATCGGAAGGGCTGCACTTTGATCACAACATGGTCAGCAACGATAAGCAGATGCTGCGCCAGTTTGCCATGTTGCTGCGTCAAGCGGTGTGGGCGCTGATGCCGATCCTGGCTGGATTGGTGCTGGTGGCGCTGTCGGCCCCGATGCTGCTGGGCGGCGTGGGCTTCAGCCTTAAGTTTGATGCCAAGCGCATGAACCCGATCTCCGGATTAAAACGGATGTTCTCCACCCAGGTGCTGGCAGAGTTGCTGAAGGCCATCCTTAAAGCGACGTTGGTGGGGTGGGTGGCCGGGCTTTACCTGTGGCACAACTGGGCGGCGATGCTGCATCTGGTCACGCAGCAGCCGCAGGACGCACTGCGCAATGCGCTACAGATCGTGATCTTCTGCGGCATGCTGATCGTCCTTGGGCTGGTGCCGATGGTGGCCTTCGACGTGTTTTATCAGCTATGGAGCCACTTCAAGAAATTGAAGATGACCAAGCAGGAAATTCGCGACGAACATAAGCAGCAGGAGGGCGATCCCCATGTCAAAGGGCGTATTCGCCAGCAACAGCGGGCCATCTCTCGCCGCCGCATGATGTCCGACGTGCCGAAGGCCGACGTGATCGTCACCAACCCGACGCATTACGCCGTGGCATTGCAATACAACGACAAGAACATGAGTGCGCCGAAAGTCCTTGCCAAAGGGGCCGGGGAGATCGCTTTGCGTATCCGTGAATTGGCGAATGAACACCGTATCCCAACCCTGGAAGCACCGCCGCTGGCGCGAGCGCTATACCGTCACAGTGAGATTGGGCAACACATTCCCACGACCTTGTATGCCGCCGTGGCCGAGGTCCTGGCCTGGGTCTATCAGCTGCGCCGTTGGCAGCGTGAAGGCGGCCTGATCCCGAAAAAACCTCAACGTTTACCGGTGCCTGAAGCACTGGATTTTGCTGGAGAGAATAACTCAGATGGCTAATTTGGCCTCCCTGCTTCGTTTGCCGGGTAATTTTAAAGATACGCAGTGGCAGGTGCTGGCTGGCCCGATACTGATCCTGATGATCCTGTCGATGATGGTGCTGCCGTTACCGGCATTTATCCTCGATCTGCTGTTTACCTTCAATATTGCCTTGTCGATCATGGTGCTGTTGGTGGCGATGTTTACCCAGCGGACGCTGGAGTTCGCCGCCTTCCCGACCATCCTGCTGTTCTCAACCCTGTTACGCCTATCGTTGAACGTCGCTTCCACGAGGATCATCCTGATGGAGGGGCATACCGGTGCGGCGGCGGCGGGGCGGGTGGTTGAAGCGTTCGGTCACTTCCTGGTGGGCGGCAACTTCGCCATCGGTATCGTGGTGTTTATCATCCTGGTACTGATCAACTTTATGGTGATCACCAAAGGGGCCGGGCGTATTGCCGAAGTGGGCGCCCGTTTTGTCCTTGACGGGATGCCGGGCAAACAGATGGCGATCGATGCCGATCTGAACGCCGGGCTGATCGGCGAAGACGAGGCTAAAAAGCGCCGTTCCGAAGTGACGCAGGAAGCGGATTTCTACGGTTCGATGGACGGTGCCAGCAAGTTTGTGCGCGGTGACGCGGTAGCAGGCTTGATGATCATGGTGATTAACGTAGTAGGCGGCCTGTTGGTCGGCGTGATCCAGCACGGCATGGAGCTGGGTACCGCGGCTGAAACCTATACCTTGCTGACCATCGGTGATGGCCTGGTCGCCCAGATCCCGGCGTTGGTGATCTCGACGGCGGCCGGTGTGATCGTCACCCGCGTAGCGACCGATGAGGACGTTGGCGAGCAGATGGTCAACCAGTTGTTCAACAATCCGCGCGTGATGGTGTTGAGTGCTGCGGTGTTGGGGTTGTTGGGGATGGTTCCGGGGATGCCAAACCTGGTGTTCCTGCTGTTTACAGCGGCACTGCTGGCGTTGGCCTGGCGGCTGCGCGGGCGAGAACAGCAGGCTCCGAAAGTCAAAGAACCGCCGCTGCCGCAGGAAAATCCGCAGGCGGTGGAGGCCAGTTGGTCTGATGTACAGCTGGAGGATCCGTTGGGCATGGAAGTCGGTTACCGCCTGATCCCCATGGTGGACTTTCAGCAAAACGGCGAGCTACTGGGGCGTATTCGTGGCATCCGTAAAAAATTCGCTCAGGATACGGGCTATTTGCCACCGGTGGTGCATATTCGTGACAACCTCGAACTGTCGGCGGCCAGTTACCGCATTCTGATGAAAGGGGTGGAGATCGGTAGCGGTGAGGCTCATCCGGGGCGCTGGCTGGCGATAAATCCGGGTAATGCGGTGGGTGAGCTGGCCGGTGATAAAACCGTCGATCCGGCCTTCGGGCTGGAGGCGGTGTGGATAGATAGCGCATTGCGTGAACAGGCGCAGATCCAGGGGTTCACAGTGGTGGAAGCCAGCACCGTAGTCGCCACTCATCTCAACCATTTGCTTGGTCAGTTTGCCAGCGAGCTGTTTGGCCGCCAGGAAACCCAGCAGCTGTTGGATCGTGTTTCGCAGGAGATGCCGAAGCTGACGGAAGATTTTGTACCTGGGGTAGTTTCGCTGACCACGTTGCACAAGGTGCTACAGAATCTGCTGGCCGAAAGGGTGTCGATTCGCGATATGCGCACCATTATAGAAACGCTGGCGGAACATGCGCCAACGCAAAGCGATCCTTTCGAACTGACCTCCGTGGTGCGCGTGGCCCTTGGGCGGGCCATCACTCAGCAGTGGTTCCCGGGTAACGGTGAGATCCAGGTCATTGGTCTGGATACGCCACTTGAGCGCCTGCTGTTGCAGGCCCTGCAAGGGGGCGGAGGTCTTGAACCTGGGTTGGCGGACCGCTTGTTGGATCAGGCCAAGCAGGCGCTGCAACGTCAGGAAATGCTCAGTGCACCGCCGGTGCTGCTGGTAAACCACGCGTTACGTGCCCTGCTGGCGCGCTTCCTGCGCCGTACCTTGCCGCAGTTGGTGGTGCTGTCGAACCTGGAAATCAACGACGAACGTCAGATCCGCATGACCTCAACCATAGGAGCCGCCTGATGAAAGCTTTTCTTCCTTTATTAGTGTTGTTCGCTCCGCTGGCCGCGCAGGCGGTGTCGGGTTCCTGGGCCGCCGATGCCAGCGGCGTCACGCTGGAAACGGGGAGCGTGCGTGATGTCTCCCCCAGCCTGCGGCCAGCTAATCCACCGGCGGCCGATGCTCGGGTGACCAGTGTAAGCTGGCGTTATCAGTTGCTGGCTGGTGCGCCTGCCGGATTAGAGGTACAGCTTTGCACCTCGTCACGCTGCCTACCGCTCGGCGCGGGCAGTGGCCGCAGTGAGGCTTTCAACGGTATTCCCGCAGACAGCGAGTTCCGCTTCATTTATTACGTGAAGTCTCGCGGCGCGTTAAATCCTCCGCTGCGGGCGATCTCTAATCAGGTGATTGTGAACTATGAGTGAGGATGATAAGTCATCCCTGGCGTTATTTGCCTCAACAGCCAGTCGCGCAACGCCATGATATCCGGGCGTTGCGCGTTTTCTTCCGTGGTAACCAGGTAATAGCGGGCACCGGGTAATGACATCTCGAACGGTGCGGTTAACACGCCGCGCTGTAATAAATCTCGCGCCAGCAACTGGCTGGCAATCACCACCCCCTGTCCCGCAATCGCCGCCTGTAGTGCATGGGTTTCATCGCTGAAGGTCAGCCCCGCGTCTACATTCAGATCCTGTGGCCCATAGTTCCTCCGCCAGTTTTGCCAGCTCGGAGAGTCGGCGGGCACTAGGCGGTTTTCTACGTGAAACAGCGTCACCCCGCGTAAATCGCTGATATCTGCCAGCGCCAATGACGGGCTGGCTACCGCGATAAAACGATCCTCGTACAATAAAGTTGAGTGCAACGTATGCTCCGGCATTTCCCGGTAGCGAATGGCGACATCGACGGTGCGCTGCGTTAAGTCGACCCGTTCTACGCTGGTATGTAACCGCAGGTCGATGTCTGGGAATTCCGCCTTGAAATCGGCCAGGCGCGGCACCAACCAATGGGTCAGGAAATTGGAGGTGGTGGTAACCGTCAGAGATTGAGGCTGTTGGGAGTGCATAATCTGCGCGGCGGCCTGCTCCAGAGCCGCAAAGGCGCGTTGCGTACCGGCATATAAAATCTCGCCGGTTTCGGTCAGGCTAACCCCGCGTGCGCTGCGTTCGAAGACCCTACATGCCAGAATTGACTCCAGTAATTTGATCTGATGGCTGATCGCCGTTGCGCTGACGTTGAGTTCCTCCCCAGCCCGTTTAAAGCTGCTACAGCTGGCAACGGCATGAAAGGCGCGTAAAGCACCTAGCGGAGGGAGATGGATTTTTTTCATGGCTGAATTATTCTCATCCAAGGCTGAAAACTATGAGTTTGTTATGACTATATACCTTGGATAGGCTGATGGCATTCGATTAATGGAGTGAGATTAATTCATCATTCCACATCAGTGTCAGGAGCCGTTATGAGATCACCAGCAGAAATCAGTACCGCAGGCGCGGTAGGGGAACCGGGAGCGATTGCTCGCACCATCGTATACAGCGTATTGATATCGGCAGGCGTTTTGCTGTTGAACATTGGCTGGGGAAGGCCGGAGGTTGCCATCACGCTGTTGCTGGCGCTGCTGTTATCCAATGCCTGTGGCGTGGCGTTAATGCGTTTGCTGGCGGTGGAAAAACAGCGAACCCTGGCGGCGTTATGGCGGAGCCTGGTGCTCTCTGCTGCCGGGTTGCTGTTGTTGGGGCTGTTCGGCCGTAATGATTGGCTGATGATGTTACCGGGGATCGTTATCGGCGGCATTGGTTTAGGGGGCGCCCGCCAGGTGACGACAGCGTTGTTACAGCCGCTGAACAGCATCAGCCTGGCAACCAGAGCTGCCTCGTTGGCGGTCATCGGAGTCATTCTGTCGGTGACATTGCTGATCCAATCTCAGGCATCGACAAACCTTGCCAACGCGTGGTTGATCGATCTGGTTTTATTGGGCGCGTTGGTGGCGCGCATTGCAGAGCGTGAAGGCCCATCACCCCAAGCCTCTTCCATAGGGAGAGGGCGCTAGAGCGGTTTTATGGTTAGGTACAGGAGCCAATTCCAGCTGGCGCTAGCAAGGTGTAAATGAAATTGTGGGGATGGTATGAGATTCAGGCGCAGCAGCAGAGTTGTGGCACGTTCTGTCCCCTCTCCTTTTGGGAGAGGGCTAGGGTGAGGGGCGCATCAAACTCCAATCTTACGGCCCAGCAGGCTCCCCGCGCGGGACTGACCATCGGGCCCGTACAGCGATTTATTCTGCTTGTTTAAAATCGCCAGTGCCTGCGTATTGTGCTCAATATGATGATTGAGCAGCATACCGTTATGGTGATTCTGTTCGCGCAGTTGCAGGCTCAGCTGTTGCACTTGCTGCCAGTTGGCTGCCAACTGTGGCTGGCCCTCATAAGGTGCTTGGCAGTGTTGCAGCCGTTCCATCTCCAGCCGCTGTTGGTCCAGATAATTGACCGTCGCCAGCAGTTGGCTTTTAGCATCGGTTACGCGTTGCAGAGCCACGCCAGCCAAAGTTTTGGAGCACAGTAAAGTGTGCTCCTCCGTCTGCACCGTGCCTAACGCCTGCAAGGTGTCCAGCAGCTTATCCAGCAGTTGTGCCAGGTTTTCCATATCAATGACTCACCCTTGGTGTTAACCCCGATCGGCGCCGGACTGCCATTCGCTTTGCACGTCTTGTAACAAGGCGTCGGCAATCTTGCCGGTATCCATCTTCAGTTCGCCGTTGCGGATCGCCTGCTTGATGCTTTCCACTCGCTCCATATTGATATCTTGGCTGCCCGGCTGCATCAGGCGAGCCTGTGCATCGCTCAGCTTAACCTGGGTGCCGCTGACCGAAGTTTCCGCCGAGACCTTTTTACGTGCTTGCAACGTGCTGTCTGTCTGTGTTTCTCGCGGCTGCACCGTGGGCACGGGTTGCAACCGTTGGGTACGATCGATACTCATGTTCAATCTCCATCTGTACCACCGCCGCTAAGGCAACGGGGAATTCAAATCTGTGGCCCTGGTGGCCGGATAAATGCTGCTATGACTTTGTTATCGACAAGTATTGGCAAAGCTTTATTTTTTTATAATGTAATACGAATTGTGCCATCAATATTGGCAATGCCACTAACAATCTGCCCGGAGGCCATGCGCACGCGCACGCCGTCTTCGGCGGCGGCGTTGGTCATCGCTTTCCCAGCACCGCTGATATTAAATCCATCACCCTGCGCCAACACCTGTACCGTTTGCCCGGCCTTGACCGCCCAGGCCCGTCTTAGCATGACCGTATTCAACGGCTGCCCAGGGCTGATATTGCGCAGGCTGACGGCACCGATCGCCTTGGCGTTATCAATCAGGGTACGAGGCGGCAGGGTGTCTAATCGGCCGGTTTTCAGCTTGATATCATCTGCGGTGAGTTTGCTGCCCGCACTGATCCCCCGTGCTGCCACCAGATAATGTCCCACCACCTGCACCTGCGCCTGAATAAAACGTCGCTCCTGGCCACAACGGGCCGAGATGCTGATGTTACCCCAGCGGCGAGCATTCTGAGGCATCGAAAGCTGCGGCAATTCGCACTGCGGCCAACGGCTTGCTGGCGTGCGCACCAGCACCTTGACGTCGGTCACGTTGGTACTAGTGGCAAATTGTGACTTGATAAAGTTCTCCACCTGTCCGTCCTGGCCCTCGGCGTGCGCGTTCAGGCCGATCAGCAAGCCGACCAACAGCAGGATACTTTTCATATTTTCCTCACAGACGCAGCGACCACAGGGGGACAAGTGTAACCGTTACGCGCGCAGGCTAAGCAGACAAATAGCGACGCATTTTGCCCTTATTCCCACGATAGGCTGACAGGTAGGGCGTTTATGCTGTCGGCTCCAAATTCTAACCTCGCGGAGGGAGCATGCTCGACAAATTGGACGCTGCTCTGCGTTTTGGCCAGGAGGCGCTGAACCTGCGCGCCCAGCGGCAGGAAATCCTGGCGGCCAACATCGCCAACGCAGATACGCCGGGCTATCAGGCTCGTGATATCGATTTCGCCAGCCAACTGAACAAGGTCATGGAGCAGGGGCGCGTCAACGGCAGCGGCGTGGCACTGAACCTGACCTCGGCTCGCCATATCCCGGCGCAGAATATGCAGCCACCGTCTCTGGATCTTATGTTCCGCGTACCGGATCAGCCTTCCCTGGACGGCAACACGGTGGATATGGACCGTGAGCGCACCAACTTTGCTGATAACAGCCTGAAATATCAAACCGACCTGACGCTGTTGAACGGCCAGATCAAGGGCATGATGTCCGTGCTGCAAGGAGGATAATTCCCATGTCGTTATTGAATATTTTTGATATTTCCGGCTCGGCCCTGTCCGCGCAATCCCAACGTCTTAACGTCAGCGCCAGCAATATGGCCAACGCCGACAGCGCCACCGGCCCGGATGGCCAGCCTTATCGGGCCAAACAGGTGGTGTTTGAGGTTGCGGCGGCACCGGGCCAGTCGACCGGCGGCGTGCGTGTTGCGCAGGTGGTAGACGATCCCTCGCCGGAGCGCTTGGTGTTTCAGCCGGGCAACCCGCTGGCGGATGCCAAAGGCTACGTGCGGATGCCCAACGTCGATGTAGTAGGGGAAATGGTCAACACCATCTCGGCCTCGCGCAGCTATCAGGCCAACGTCGAAGTGTTGAATACCACCAAATCCATGTTGATGAAAACCCTGACGCTGGGTCAGTAACCGGAGCTTTTATTTATGGCCATTGCCGCCACCACCAATGAATCACTCGACAACAGCATTGCCGGTACCGGCGCCAAAAGCGGTGCGAATGGCAATACCAACCAGGATCTGAGCAACAATTTCCTGACGCTGTTGGTGGCCCAGTTGAAAAACCAGGACCCCACCAACCCGATGCAAAACAACGAACTGACTACCCAACTGGCCCAGATCAATACGGTTAGCGGGATCGAGAAGCTCAACACCACGCTGGGGTCGATCTCCGGCCAGATCAGCGGCAACCAGTCAATCCAGGCCAGTTCGCTGATTGGCCACGGCGTGATGGTGCCGGGCAAGGAGATCCTGGTGGGTAATGATGCTGGCAAGGTCAGCACCACGCCGTTTGGCGTAGAGCTGGAACGCACCGCCGATTCGGTGACGGCGACCATCAGCGATGCCACCGGCAAAGTGGTTCGCACTATCGAACTGGGAGGGTTGACCGCCGGTGTGCACTCCTTCTCCTGGGACGGTTCGCTGGAAGATGGCACCAATGCGCCCGACGGCTCTTACACCGTGGCGATCAACGCCAAAAACGGCGGTGAGCAGTTGGTGGCGCAGCCACTGCGTTTCGCCATGGTTAACGGCGTCACGCGCGGTACGGACGGGGCAAAACTGGATCTGGGCGTGGCGGGGACCTCAACGCTGGATGACGTGCGCCTGATCCTGTCCAAACTGGGTTCGCCAGACTAAGCGCAGTGATTTTCCACGTCGGCAATGGATCACGCGATCCTGAAGACACCTTTTTAAATGACCTATTTCGGAGAACGACATGGCTTTTTCTCAAGCGGTCAGCGGTTTAAACGCGGCTGCAACCAACCTGGATGTGATTGGTAACAACATCGCCAACTCCGCCACCTACGGCTTTAAATCTGGCAGCGTATCCTTTGCCGATATGTTTGCCGGCTCGCAGGTCGGGCTGGGGGTGAAAGTGGCGGGGATCACCCAGAACTTCAACGGCGGTACTACCACCAACACCAACCGGGCAATGGATATCGCCATCAGCCAGAACGGCTTCTTCCGTATGCAAGACGCCGATGGCGGCATCTTCTATACGCGTAATGGGCAGTTCATCATGGATGCCAACCGCAACATCACCAACATGCAAGGGTTGAGCCTGACCGGCTACCCGGCTGCTGGTTCGCCGCCAACCATCCAGCAAGGGGCCGATCCGGTACCGCTGAGCATCCCTGAAGGCATGATGAACGCCAAAGCCAGCACCAGCGGCAATATGGTGGCCAACCTGAAATCGACCCATAAGCCACCGGCGGTGACGCCATTCGATCCCAACAAGACCGACTCGTTTAACTACGTCAACACCATTACCACCTATGACACCCTGGGCAACGCTCACAACATCAACGCCTACTTTGTGAAAACGGCGGATAACAAATGGGACGTTTACACCCAGGACGGCAGCGTGACGGGAGCTCCGTCGGCCAAAGCGGGCAGCCTGAACTTTGACAACAGCGGTACGCTGACCGGCACGCTGAATGCGCAGGGTCAGCCAAGCACCACGCCATTCAACCTGGTCGTGCCAATGTCGGCTAAAGACGGCGCGCTGGCGCAAAACTTTAACCTGAGCTTTGCCGGTAGCCTGCAACAGAACGTCGGCAGTGACTCTGTCAGCAAGATTTCCCAGGACGGCTATGCCACCGGGGAATACCAGGGTTTCCAGATCAACAAAGACGGCACCGTGGTCGGGGTATACAACAACCAGCAGACCCAGTTGCTGGGGCAGATCGTGTTGACCAACTTCTCCAACCCGGAAGGGCTGGCCGCACAGGGCGATAACGTCTGGAAGGAGACCGGTGCTTCAGGTCAGCCACGTGTGGGCCTGGCGGGCGGCGGCGGTTTCGGTTCACTGACCAGCGGAGCGCTGGAGTCTTCCAACGTCGATCTGAGTCAGGAACTGGTAAACATGATCGTCGCGCAGCGTAACTACCAGTCAAACGCGCAAACCATCAAAACCCAGGATTCGATCCTGCAAACGCTGGTCAGCCTGCGCTAATAGGATTGATTTATGGATCACGCGATTTATACCGCGATGGGTGGAGCCCGGCAGACGCTGGAGCAGCAGTCGGTCACGGCCAACAACCTGGCCAACGCCTCCACGCCGGGGTTCCGCGCACAGCTTTCGGCGCTGCGTGCGGTGCCGGTTGATGGGCCAAGCATGCAGACGCGGACGCTGGTGGCAGCTTCGACGCCGGGGGCTGACATGAGCCAAGGGCCGCTGAACTACACCGGGCGGCCACTGGATGTGGCATTGCAGCAGGACGGCTTTCTGGCGCTAAGGCTGCCGGACGGCACAGAAGCCTACAGCCGTAACGGCAGCATCCAAATCTCCTCCACCGGGCAGTTGATAGTGCAGGGTGTGCCGCTGATGGGCGATGGCGGGCCAATCGAAGCCCCGCCGCAGGCAGAACTGACGCTGGCGGCGGACGGCACCATCTCGGCGTTAAATCCGGGCGATCCGCCTAACACCATTTCCCAGATTGGCCGCTTGAAGCTGGTGAAGGCCGATGCTCGGGAAGTGGTGCGCGGGGACGACGGCCTGTTCCATCTGACTGCCGAGGCTCAGCAGCAGCGTGGCAACCAACTACCGAACGATCCTGATGTGCGGATCATGCCGGGGGTGTTGGAGGGCAGCAACGTCAAACCGCTGGAGACGATGGTGGATATGATCGCCAACGCTCGCCGGTTCGAAATGCAAATGAAGGTCATCCACAGCGTGGATGAAAACGCACAGCGCGCCAACTCATTGCTGTCAATGAGCTGAGTGCAGAGGAATAAATCATGATCCCATCCTTATGGATTGCCAAAACCGGTCTGGATGCGCAGCAGACCAATATGGACGTGATCGCCAACAACCTGGCGAACGTCAGTACCAACGGGTTTAAACGCCAGCGTGCGGTGTTTGAAGATCTGCTGTACCAGACCATGCGTCAGCCCGGGGCTCAGTCTTCCGAGCAGACCACGCTGCCTTCCGGTTTGCAGATTGGTACCGGCGTACGTCCGGTGGCGACCGAGCGCATCCACAGCCAGGGCAACCTGTCGCAGACCAACAACAGCAAAGACGTGGCGATCAAGGGGCAGGGCTTCTTCCAGGTGGTGTTGCCGGATGGCACCCAGGCCTATACCCGCGATGGTTCATTCCAGATCGACCAGAATGGCCAGTTGGTAACCGCCAGTGGTTTTCAGGTACAACCGGCGATCACCATTCCGGCCAACGCCCTGAGCATTACCGTGGGCCGTGATGGCATCGTCAGCGTGACCCAGCAGGGCCAGACGGCGGCGCAGCAGGTAGGGCAATTGACGTTGACCACCTTTATCAACGATAGCGGTCTGGAAAGCATGGGTGAAAACCTGTACCAGGAAACCGAAAGCTCCGGCGCGCCTAACGAAAGTACCCCCGGCCTCAACGGGGCAGGCCTGTTGTATCAGGGTTATGTTGAAACCTCTAACGTCAACGTGGCGGAAGAGTTGGTCAACATGATCCAGACCCAGCGCGCCTATGAGATCAACAGCAAAGCGGTATCAACGTCTGACCAGATGCTGCAAAAGCTGACGCAACTGTAATCGACGGGCGCGGCTTGCTGCGCCCGTAATCCTTATCCAGAGCAACAAAGGCGATACCCGTGGTAACCACCTTTTTAGCGGCCAGCGTGCCGCAGCAAGGCAAACGCGTCCTGGCCGGGCTGCTGATGCTGACAGTCGGCGGCTGTGCCTATATTCCGCATACCCCCCTGGTTGACGGGGCTACCACGGCTCAGCCCGCTCCGGCCGGTGCTCCGGTGCCGAACGGTTCGATTTTCCAGACGGTGCAGCCGATGAACTACGGCTATCAGCCGCTGTTTGAGGATCGCCGCCCGCGTAATATCGGCGACACCCTGACCATCGTGCTACAAGAAAACGTCAGCGCCAGCAAGAGCTCATCCGCCAACGCCAGCCGCAACGGATCCAGCAAATTTGGCGTAGCCACTTCACCGCGTTACCTCGACGGGCTGCTCGGTAACGCGCGCGCCGACATGGATATCTCCGGCGACAGCACCTTCGGCGGCAAGGGCGGGGCCAACGCTAACAACACCTTTAACGGCACCATTACCGTCACGGTCAATCAGGTCTTGGCCAACGGCAACCTGCACGTGGTGGGCGAAAAGCAAATTGCCATCAATCAGGGCACCGAATTCATCCGTTTCTCCGGTGTGGTTAACCCCCGCACCATCAGTGGCAATAACTCGGTCACGTCCACCCAGGTGGCGGATGCACGCATTGAATACGTCGGCAACGGCTATATCAATGAAGCGCAGACCATGGGGTGGCTACAGCGCTTCTTCTTAAATGTTTCACCGTTCTAAGGATTGACCGATGTTGAAAAAGTTACTTCTCACACTGTCCATGATGCTGGTTTGCCTGCCCGCGACGGCGGAACGCATCCGCGATCTGGTGACGGTACAGGGCGTACGCGACAACGCGTTGATTGGTTACGGCCTGGTCGTGGGGTTGGACGGCTCTGGCGACCAGACCATGCAAACCCCGTTTACCACCCAGAGCCTGAGCAACATGCTGTCGCAACTGGGGATCACCGTACCGCCAGGCACCAACATGCAGTTGAAAAACGTGGCAGCGGTGATGGTAACCGCCAAGCTGCCGCCGTTCTCCCGTGCGGGGCAGAACATTGACGTGGTGGTGTCCTCAATGGGTAACGCCAAGAGCCTGCGCGGCGGGACATTGCTGATGACACCGCTCAAAGGCGTGGATAATCAGGTCTATGCGCTGGCACAGGGTAACGTGCTGGTCGGCGGGGCCGGTGCGTCCTCCGGGGGTAGCAGCGTGCAGGTCAATCAGTTGGCCGGTGGGCGTATCAGCAACGGCGCTTCCATCGAACGCGAATTGCCTACCACCTTCGGCCAGGATGGCGTGATCAACCTGCAACTGAACGACGATGATTTCACCCTGGCACAACAGATCAGCGATGCCATCAACCGCCAGCGCGGCAGCGGCACTGCCTCTCCGCTCGATTCCCGTACCGTGCAGGTGCTGGTGCCACGCGGCAATAGTTCGCAAGTGCGTTTCTTGGCGGATATTCAGAATATCAGCATTAACGTTGGGGCGATGGATGCCAAAGTGATCATCAACTCCCGGACCGGTTCGGTAGTAATGAACCGCGATGTGGTACTGGATTCCTGCGCGGTGGCACAAGGGAACCTGTCGGTGGTGGTCGATCGGCAAAACACCGTCAGCCAGCCGGATACGCCATTCGGCGGTGGCCAGACCGTGGTGACGCCGAATACCCAGATTTCCGTGCAGCAGCAGGGCGGCTCACTGCAAAAAGTGAACGCCAGCGCCAACCTCAATAACGTGGTTCGCGCGTTGAATGCCCTGGGGGCGACGCCGATCGACCTGATGTCTATCTTGCAGGCAATGCAGAGCGCTGGTTGCCTGCGCGCCAAACTGGAAATTATCTGATGAGCAGCGATCTGATGGCTATGTCGGGTGCTGCCTATGACACCCAGTCGCTGAACGGCTTGAAGCGAGATGTTGCCGCCGATCCGCAGGGCAATATCAAGCAGGTGGCCCAGCAGGTGGAAGGTATGTTCGTGCAGATGATGCTGAAAAGCATGCGTGCGGCGTTGCCGCAGGATGGCGTGTTGAGCAGCGACCAGACGCGGCTGTATACCTCGATGTACGATCAGCAGATCGCCCAACAGATGTCGCAGAAAGGCCTGGGGCTGGCGGACATGATGGTCAAGCAGCTCTCCGCCGGAAACAGCCGCCCAAGCGAAACCGCAGGGACGGTGCCGATGGCACTGGACAACGAGGTGTTGCAGACCTTGCCGCGTCAGGCATTGGAACAGATGGTACGCCGGGCTGTGCCCAAAATACCTTCGGCGCCTCCCTTGCCGTTGAGCAACGGCAATTTTGTGGCGCAGCTGTCTATTCCGGCACGGGTTGCCAGCCAGCAAAGCGGTATTCCGCATCAGTTGATCATGGCGCAGGCCGCGCTGGAGTCTGGATGGGGGCAACGCGAGATCCCGGCGGCGGATGGTTCACGCAGTTATAACCTGTTTGGTATCAAGGCCGGTAGCAGTTGGGACGGTCCAGTGACGGAGATCACCACCACCGAGTTTGAGGAAGGGGTGGCGAAGAAGATCAAGGCCCGCTTCCGCGTCTATGGCTCCTATATGGAAGCGATTGGGGATTACGTCAAACTGCTGACCAACAACCCGCGCTACGCCAACGTTGCCAGTGCCAGTAGCCCCGAGCAGGCGGCACATGCGCTGCAAAAGGCCGGCTATGCGACCGATCCACTGTATGCCAAAAAGCTGGTCAGCATGATCCAGCAGATGAAAAGCGCTGGGGAGCAGGTAACCAAGGCCTATACCCACGATTTGCAGGATCTGTTTTAGCCGTCGGGCGCTGCATGCAGCGCCCATTTTTTTACTCAAGTTTGCCGTCAGATGGCCGATAACCCAAACAGGCTGGATGGCAACGCCCGGCACAATTTTTGACCTCTGTGGGCCGCTGGCACCGCAGCATAAGGAACCTCTATGTCCAACAGCTTAATCAATACCGCGATGAGTGGCCTGAATGCGGCGCAGGTTGCGCTTAGCACCGTCAGTAATAATATTTCCAACTACAACGTGGCGGGCTATAACCGCCAAACCGCGATCCTGGCGCAAAACGGCGGCCTGGGCACCATGAACGGATTTATCGGCAACGGAGCCACCGTGACTACGGTCAATCGCGAGTATAACCAGTTCATCATGACCCAACTGCGCGGGGCGCAAAGCGAAGCTTCGGCCCAGAACAGCTACTTCGAGAAAGTCTCCCAGATCGACAACCTGCTGGCGTCTAAAACCAACACCCTGGCATCGGGGATGGAAGATTTCTTCAAAAACCTGCAAAACGTCGTCAGCAATGCCGGGGATGACGCAGCCCGTCAGACCGTGTTAGGCAAGGCCAACGGCCTGGTGAATCAGTTCAACAATGCGGACAAGTATCTGCGCGATATGGATGCGGGCGTCAACCAGCAACTGAGCGACAGCGCCAACCAGATCAATACTTACAGCCAGCAAATCGCCCGCTTGAATAACGAAATCACCCAAGTGCGGGCTAGCAGCGGCGGCAGCGAGCCGAACGCCTTGCTGGATCAGCGCGATCAGTTGGTGACGGAGCTTAACAAGGTGGTCGGCGTTCAGGTCACCCAGCAGGACGGTGATGCCTATACCGTGACCTTCGCCAACGGTTTGACGCTGGTGCAGGGCAACTCCTCCTATCAGGTGACGGCGATGCCTTCCAGCAAAGATCCGTCCCGCCTGACGCTCGGTTACGATCGCGGCAATGGCGCTAACGAAATTCCGGAAAGCCAGATTGGCAGCGGCAGCGTCAGCGGCGTGCTGAAGTTCCGTAGCGAATCGTTGGACGGCGCACGCAACCAGTTGGGGCAACTGGCCCTGGCGCTGGCCGATAGCTTTAACCAGCAGCATCGCGAAGGCTTTGATATCAACGGCGATCCGGGGGAGGATTTCTTCAGCTTCTCAGGTGGGCGTACGGTCAACAATACCAACAACACCGGCAATGCCTCGCTGTCGGTCTCCTTTACCGACACCAGCAAGGTCAAGGCCAGCGACTACCGCATGGAGTTTGACGGTGCCAACTGGCAGGTCACGCGCCTGTCCGACAACGTCAAAGTACCTGCCACCGCAGGCACCGATGCGGATGGCAAACCGACGCTGAGCTTTGATGGCCTGGAGATCGGCGTGACGGGCAACGCGAAAAAGAATGACAGCTTTACCGTGAAGCCGGTTAGCGATGTGGCCGGTAACCTGAAGGTTGCCATCAGCGACTCGGCCAAGTTTGCTGCCGCAGGAACGGAAGATGGCGGTAAAGGCGATAACGACAACGTCAAGAAACTGCTCGATCTGCAAACCGCCAAAGTGGTGGATGGCAAAGCAACCTTGAGCGGCGCCTATGCCGGATTGGTCAGCAGCGTGGGTAACCAGACCGCTACCGCCAAGGTCAACGCCACCGCACAAACCAATATTGTGACCCAATTGCAAACCCAACAGCAGTCTATCTCCGGGGTTAACCTGGACGAAGAGTACGGCGAACTGCTGCGTTTCCAACAGTATTACATGGCCAATGCGCAGGTGATCCAGACCGCCAGCTCGTTGTTTGACGCCATACTGAATATTCGTTGATTTTACCGTTAACCGCAGCCGGTATGCCGGCTGTGGATGCCCTTAGTGAGGAACCCAACCCATGCGCATGAGCACCAGCATGATCTACCAACAGAATCTGTCGGGGGTCACCAATAATCAGTCTCTGTGGATGCAGTCCGGGCAGCAGCTTTCCAGCGGCAAGCGCGTGCTTTACCCTTCGGACGATCCGTTAGCGGCGTCACAGGCGGTGATGATCTCGCAGTCGATGTCAGAAAACAGCCAGTACGCATTGGCGCGCACCTTTGCCCGTCAGAATATCTCGATGGAAGAAACCGTGCTGCGTAGCGCCGCCGACGGCATCAAGGACATGAAAACGCTGATCGTCAACGCCGGTGACGGCACGATCAGCGACAATGACCGTGACTCTTTGGCCACCCAGTTGCAGGGGCTGAAAGATCAGCTACTCAGCCAGGCCAACAGCACCGACGGTAACGGCCGTTTTATTTTTGCCGGCTTTGCCAATGACAAAGCCCCGTTTGTCGGGCAGGGTGGCAAGGTGGTTTACCAGGGCAGCAGCTCGGCCATTGAGCAGAAAGTGGATGCCAACCGCACCATGACCGTAGGCCACACCGGTAGCTCGATATTTATGTCGCTGACCAGTAATATCAAACCCGAACCGGACGGCAGCCCTTCCGAAACGAACGTGTTCGAGAGCATCGACATGGCGTTGAAAGCGTTGAAGACCCCGCTGCAGGGGGCCGATGAGGCTACCCGTGAGCAGGTGACGGCGGCGCTCGATAAGGCAACCCGTGGTCTGGATAACAGCTATAACAACGTGCTGAGTACCAATGCGGTGCTGGGGACTCAGTTGCAAGAGTTGGACGTGCTGGACAGCATCGGCATCGAAAACAATACGGCTAACCAAAATCAGCTGACCGCGCTGGTTGATGCGGATGTGGTGGAGGCGATTTCGTCTTACTATATGCAGCAGGCGGCTTTGCAAGCCTCTTATAAAACCTTCAGCGATATGCAAGGTATGTCGTTATTTCAGATGAATCGATAAGAAATAGTTATTCACGCTTGTAGGGCCCTGCGCCCTATAACGTGGATATAGAGCGCAGTACCGTTTTTACACAGCCTGATTTAACGGCGGGAAACGTCAGGATATTCAGGCTGGATAAGTGATCTTACTATTTTTAACGCTACGCATTAAAAACAGATTATTTTTTCTTTTTGGCTACGGTCCAGATTTTTCCGCAGGCGGACGCTGTGATCTGAATGCGATTAGTGGTCCAATGCGCCATGCCCAAGGCTCTGCGTGCTTTTCTGTTAGTTTTCGCTTTCATTTGATGCTCCTGGCTATATTGAGATAAATAAAGTCCCGCCGCCATAAGGTGCGGTTATTTTATTTTCTTGGCGTTCCGTTAGTGTTAATAAATCACGTGACCAGCTTAATGGTCTGTTACCGTTTTTTATACGGCGTGGGATTTATTTAATGAGGCTATTCTAAGGGGGGTATTTTATTATTCAAGCCCGGCAGGATAATCGCCGCTAAATCTGGTTAATTTCTCTTTTTCAACTTTTTATCTCGGAAAATATCTTTCCCTGCTAGTTTGTCTCGCGGCTAACCTCAGCGTTAAGGGGACATACCGCCGATCACTGCCGCCAGCCGATCGAAAAACTCACCGAACAGATGCTCGCAGAAAGGGGCCAGCATCGGCATCATCATGCCAAGGGTCAACATGCCGATGGTTAACGTGACCGGGAAACCGATCACAAACACCGAAAGCTGCGGGGTAACGCGGTTGAGCAGGCCAAGCGCCAGGTTCAGCGTCAGCAGCAGGCAGATCAGCGGCAGCGCCAGCATCATACCGTTAATAAAGATCAGCGTTCCTGCCTGGGTCAGCGCCAGGAAACCGTTGCCGTTCAGCGGCTGTGCCTGGATCGGCAGGGTATGGAAGCTGTCTGCCAGCAGCGAGATCAGCCACAGGTGACCATCGAAGCTGAGGAACAATAACATCGCCAGCAGGTTCAGCAGGCGCGCCAGCAGTGGCGTATTGGGGCCGCCGGAGGGGTCGAAGAAGGTAGCGAAGGACAGCCCCATCTGCATGCCGATCACCTCACCCGCCAGGCGCACCGCCGCAAAGGCGAACTGCATCGTCAAACCGATCGCCACGCCGATCAGGATCTGCTGTACGGCCAGCCACAGGCCGGTGACGGAAAACAGGGGGATATTGCTGGTAGGCAGCGTGGGAGCGATCAGCAAGACAATAAGGCCGCCCAGGCCGATTTTCACCCGCTTGGAGATCTGCTTTTCACTGAACAGCGGGGCGGTGCTAATCAGCGCCAGGACGCGCAGCAGAGGCCAGAAGAACTGGCTGAGCCAGACGCTGAGTTGGGCGCTGTCAAAGGTCAGCATGGTTAGCCGATCAGGTTCGGCAGGTTGCTGAACAGCATGCGCATGTAGTCCAGCAGCAGGTTGAGCATCCACGGCCCGGCAACGATCAGGGTGGCGACCACGGAGAGAATTTTGGGAATGAACGACAGCGTCATTTCGTTAATCTGCGTGGCGGCCTGCAACAGGCTGACGATCAGCCCGCTGAACAGCGCGGCCAGCAGCAGCGGGGCGGCCAGCGCCAGCGCCACTTTCATCGCTTCTGTACCCAGCGCCATTACCGATTCAGGTGTCATCTCTTTTCTCCAATATGGGAGGTTGCGTTCTGCCCCTCACCCCAACCCTCTCCCGAAGGGAGAGGGGGCTAATCTGTGCTCTTGATAAGTCTATGCACCTTCGGAAAGAACACTAAAGCAACAACAAACTCGATAGGTCCCTTCTTCGAGGGGAGAGGGGGCTAATCTGTGCTCTTGGTAAGCCTGTGCTCCTTCGGAAAGAACACTAAAGCAACAACAAACTCGATCGGCCCCATCGTCGAGGGGAGAGAGAGCTAAATGCTGCTCTTGATAAATCTCTGCACCTTCGGCAAGAACACTACGGCATCAGTACACTCGATCGGTCCCCTCTCCTGGGGGAGAGGGTTAGGGTGAGGGCGAGGGGGCAACACCGATCTAGCTATAAAAACTCTGCGCCAGCGATCCCAACAGCAACTGCCAACCATCCACCAGTACAAACAACATCAGCTTGAACGGTAGCGAGATGGTCGCGGGTGGCACCATCATCATCCCCAGCGCCATCAGCACGCTGGCCACCACCAGGTCGATGATCAGGAACGGAATAAACACGGTAAAACCAATCTGGAAGGCGGTTTTCAGCTCACTGGTGACATAGGCGGGCAACAGAATACGCATCGGGACGGCCTCTGGGCCCTCCAACGCGGGCAAGTTAGCCAGCCTGGCGTACAGGGCGAGATCGCTTTCCCGCGTCTGGCGCAGCATAAACTCGCGCAGCGGTTGCGAACCTTTGTCGATCGCTACCTCCATGCTGATCTTGTCCTGGCTGAACGGCAGGTAGGCATCCTGGTACACCTTGTCGAACACCGGTGACATGATGAAAAAGGTCAAGAACAGCGCCAGCCCCAGCATCACCTGATTGGGCGGTGCCGACGGGGTGCCGAGGGCGTTACGCAGCAGCCCCAGCACGATGATGATGCGGGTGAAGCTGGTCATCATCAGCAGCATCGCTGGCAGGAAGCTGAGTGAGGTGATCAGTACCAGCGTTTGCACCGGCAGCGTCCAACTTTGGCCGCCGTTGGCCGTAGGTTGGCTAATCAGCCCCGGCAACTGTGCCAAAGCCGCAGGGCTGAGCAGTAGCAGGCCAGCGGCCAGCAGCGGGCCAAAAGCCCGGCGGTGGGAGAGTGGATTCATGCCGATTTATCCGGGCGTTTTAATACGTTTTGCATCAACTGGCGGAAATCTGCCGGTGATTTATGGTCGGTTGTTTCCTGTGCCGGTGGTGCGGGCAGGGTGTGCAACGGGGTGATCTGCTGAGCCGTAACGCCCAGCACCAGCCAGGTGTTATCCACTTCAACCACCACCACGCGTTCGCGTTGGCCAACCTGACAGCTGGCACGCAGGTTGAGCAATTTTTGATTGCCACGGGCCTGCGGGGCAAAACCCAGCCGGCGAAACAGCCAGCCAGCGAGCAGGATCAGCAGCAAAATAGCGCCGAGCGCGCTGCTGACCTGCATCAATACCGAACCGGTGGGCAGCGCCGAACCGGCGGGCTGCTGGGTGCTTTGCGTCTGCACGCTGGCGTTGGGGTTCATCAGCGGCTCAGGCGGCGCATGCGCTCGGAAGGCGTGATGATATCGGTGATGCGTACGCCGAACTTGTCGCCGACCACCACCACTTCGCCCTGAGCAATCAGATAGCCGTTGATCAGGATATCCAATGGCTCACCGGCCAGACCATCCAACGCCACCACCGAGCCTTGCGACAGGCGCAGCAGTTCTTTGATGGTCATCTTGGTACGGCCCAGCTCCACGGTCAGCTTGACCGGAATATCCAGGATCAGATCGATATCTTGCAGGCTACCCAACGCATCCTGAGCTTCCAGCGACTTGAATACGCCTTCGGTAGAGGCGGGTTTTTCGGTCGCCTGTTGCTCGTTAAACGCATCAGCCCACAGATCGTCTACGGAGTCCTTCTCTTCGCCAGACGGTTGTTTAGGATCACTCATTGGGCCGTTCCTCACTCAGGGCATTCAAAATAGGGTTAATCAAATGTTCAACACGCAGGGCGTACTGCCCGTTCAAGGTGCCGTATTGGCTGGTCAAGACCGGGACGCCGTCAACATGGGCGATCAGGCGTTCCGGCTTATCGATCGGTAACACGTCGCCCGGCTGGAGTTTCAGCACTTTCGACAGGCGCATCGGGATATCGACAAAGTTGGCTATCAGTTCAAGTTCGGAGTGCTGAACCTGTTTCACCAGCGTTTCTCGCCACTGGCTGTCTTCCTGGCGGGAGTTCTCCACTGGTGGGTTAGTCAGCAACTCGCGCAGGGGCTCGATCATGGCGAACGGAATACAGATATTGAACTCACCGCTCAGCGCCCCGATCTCCACCTGGAACGGCGTGGTTACCACGATATCGTTGGGAGAGGTGGTGATATTGGTGAACTTGACCTGCATTTCGGCACGTACGTATTCCACATCGATCTTGTAGATGGCGCTCCAGGCATCGCCGTAGGCGTCCAGCGCCAAACGCAACATACGCTTGATCACCCGCTGTTCGGTTGGCGTAAATTCCCGGCCTTCGACCTTGGTAGGAAAACGGCCATCGCCACCGAACAGGTTATCCACGGCGATAAACACCAGGCTGGGGGCAAACACAAACAGCGCCGTGCCGCGCAATGGGTTCAGGTGGACCAGGTTCAGGTTGGTCGGCACCGGCAGGTTGCGGGCAAACTCATGGTATGGCTGGATCTTGATCGCCCCGACGGTAATGTCCGGGCTACGGCGCAACAGGTTAAACAGCCCCATGCGAAACTGACGGGCAAAACGCTCGTTAATGATCTCCAGCGCTTGCAGGCGCTCACGCACCACGCGGCGTTGGGTTGTGGGATCGTAAGGTTTGACCTCGCTTTCATGACCGATGACGGCGGCGGGTTCATCCCCCGCGCTGTCGCCATTGAGCAGTGCGTCGATCTCGGCCTGTGAAAGAATATTGTCGCCCATGGTTAATTACCGCAGTATGAAGGCAGTGAACAGCACATCGCTGACCACTTGCTTCGGTTGTCCCGTAACCAGCGGTGGGCTGAGCACGTCTTTTATCTGTGCCACCAGTTGCTGTTTCCCTTGCTCGTTGGCCAGTTGACTTGCTTCCTGTCGTGAAAGCAGCATTAGCAGACGGCTACGCACTTCCGGCAGAAAATCGTTCAGCCGGCGGCGTGTTTCTTCATCTGGCAGGCGCAGCGTCAGGCCGATATACAGCACGCGGTCCGTGTTGTTATCCGGCGTCACCAGATTGACGGTAAAGGTATCCAGCGGCATAAACACCGGTGCCGGAGGTGGCTGTTTTTTTTCCTCGGCGGCGGGTTGACCGTTCTTATGCTGCTGCATCAACCACCAGCTATAGCCTGCGGCACCACATGCGCCCAAGGCGATCAGTACCAGCAGGAACACCAGTATTGGACGTTTTTTTGTTGCTGCTGTTGGAAGGGAGTTCTGAGACATTACTAAGCCAAATCCTGTTCTCTGCGTGCAGATAGGCAGCACGCAATACATGTAAAGCTATTATCCCGCTTATTCTGGGCTGCAATAGCCAGAATAGGCGGGGAAAAGCGTGCCAGCTTGGGCGTTTGCACGCCGTCAGGCGAAAATATCAACGCCGTCGACCGAACGGGCCATCGCCTGCAGCGCCGCTGGGGCGCTCAGGGCTTCAACGCCGGTTTCGGCGCTGCCGTGTTGTTCACGGTAAGAAGGCTGCCCGCCTTGGTGAGAGGCCTGCTGCTGTGACTGTTGCGGCTGCGGCAGTGACTCACCGCCAACGCTGCTCTGGCCAAGGTTGATGCCACTTTCCGCCAGCGCATGGCGTAGTTGGGGCAGCGCGGCTTCCACCGCCGCACGAACCTGGCCGTGTGCCGAGGCGATATGCAACTGGGCCTGGTTATCGTCGAGCTTCAGCGTGATTTGCAAGGCACCCAGTTCCTGCGGATGCAGGCGTAACTCGGCGCTCTGCTGGCCGTTACGGTGGAACATCAGCACCTGCTGACTCAGCGCCTGTTGCCATTCCGGGCTGCCGAGTTGAGCGTTCAACTGTGGCGTTGCCGGTGCGCTCACCGTCGCGCTGACGGGTTGGCTGGCGATCACCGGGCTGGAAACTGGCGCAGGGGCCGTGTGCTGTGGCGTTGCAGAAGATTGCGCCGATTCAGCCGCCAGTTTCAGTGGGGGGGGGCCGCTATCCTGATTGTCATCGGCCTGAGAAGACAGTACCGCCGCCGCGTCAGTTTTGGCGGCCAAGGCGGATTTATCGTCTGCGTTCGGCTGCGATTTTGACGCTGGCAGACCGGTAGTGGATATCGCGGGTTTTTCGCTCAGGGTGGCTAACAGTGATGCAGCTCCTGTCAGCGGCGCTTCGTCCCCGTTTGGCTCAGCGACGGTTGCAACCCCATTCCCCGGTAACGACTGCACTACGGTGGCAGGCAGCATGGCAAACAGGGCCTGCAAGCTGGCCGCATCCAAAGTATCGACAGGGTGCAACGGCTGTTCGTCATCGCGCTTGGTTAACCGGGTTTGGCTATCGTCTGCCGTATCCAGTTCCTGCGGAGCGGCCAGCAACCGGCCACGATCGCTAAACGAGGTCAGCAGTTGGTTAAGCTGTTGGCGGCTGAGGGTTGAGATTTGTGGATCTTCGGCCAGTAGCTGGGCCACGTTCGGCTTGCCTTTCAGTTGACCTTCGGGCGTGAAGCGCTCGCCGAGCAGTTGAGCAAAGCTGGCAGACAGTCCGGCATCATCCAACGACAGCGCGGTAAGGCCAGTCTCCGTGCCGTCAGCGGTCGCTGGCAAGCCAGAGAGAACGTTGAGATTCATGGGTTTAGATTCCTTTGTGAACTGCGTTGAGCGAACTCATCCATCAGTTTTTGGTCACGCTTGTTTTCCAGTATCAGTTCGGCGCTGAGGGCACGGGTGTTGAGCGTTTCAAAAGCGTTCAGCCGCTGCTGTTTGTCCTGCCACTGCTTGACCGCCCGTTCTACCTTCTCACTCCACTGCAGCAACTGCTGGCGGTGCTGGCTGATGGCCTGCTCGAGCGTGCCGATAAACTGCTGGTAGTTTTGCCAACTGGCGGAACCCATGCCACTAGACAGGGTGTTGTTCAGCTTTTGCCGATACTCATCCTGGTAGTTGAGCAGCATGGCAAGCTGTTGCTCCGCCGCCTGTTGCGCCTGACGTGCCTGGCCGAGGTGCTGTGCGGCCTGTTCTACGGCATCCTGCGCCAGATCGCGCAGGATAATCAGCGGTGATTGTGGTTTCATGGTGCTCAGGCTCCGTGGTTAAACAATCAGTTGCTGCAACTGCTGGCAGGCATCGTCGTAGCCGCTGCGCTCGAAGATGCCCTGTTGCAGATAGGCTTCCATCTGCGGATACAGCGTCATGGCCTTGTCCAGCAGCGGATCGCTGCCTGCGGCGTAGGCTCCTACGCTGATCAGATCGCGGTTACGTTGGTAACTGGCCAGCATCTGTTTGAAGTTACGTACCCGCCGGTAATGCTCCTCGTCGATCAGCGAGGTCATGGCACGGCTGATCGAAGCTTCAATATCGATGGCGGGGTAGTGGCCCGCCTCCGCCAAGCGCCGGGAAAGAACCACATGGCCATCAAGGATGGCGCGTGCCGAATCGGCAATCGGGTCTTGCTGGTCATCACCTTCGGTCAACACGGTATAAAAAGCGGTAATGGAACCGCCGCCAGTGATGCCGTTACCGGCACGCTCTACCAGCGCAGGCAGTTTGGCGAATACCGAAGGCGGATAGCCTTTGGTAGCCGGCGGTTCCCCGATCGCCAAGGCGATTTCTCGTTGCGCCATGGCGTAACGGGTCAGGGAATCCATAATCAGCAGTACGTGTTGGCCACGATCGCGGAAATCTTCGGCGATGCGGGTGGCATAGGCGGCACCTTGCATGCGCAGCAGCGGCGAAACGTCTGCCGGTGCGGCGATCACCACCGAACGGGCACGCCCCTCGGGGCCAAGGATATTTTCGATAAAGTCTTTCACTTCGCGGCCACGTTCGCCGATCAGCCCAACCACGATAACGTCGGCCTGGGTGTAACGCGCCATCATGCCGAGCAGTACGCTTTTACCCACGCCAGAACCGGCGAACAGGCCCATGCGCTGGCCGCGGCCCACGGTGAGCAGCCCGTTGATGGTGCGCACGCCCACGTCGAGTACCTGTTCGATCGGGGTGCGCTGTAACGGGTTGAACGGGGCAGTGATCAGCGGCGCGCGGTAGCCGGTATCTGGTGCTGGCAGACCATCGAGCGGTTTGGCAGCGCCGTCGAGCACCCGGCCAAGCAATGCCGGACCAAGGGGTAACTGTTTGCTGGCGCTTTGCCCTTCAGGAGAGACGCGAGCATAGACCCGAGCGCCGGGCACGATGCCGTCGACTTCTTCCAGCGGCATCAGGAACAGCCGCTGGCCGTTAAAACCGACCACCTCGCTTTCTACCTCCTGCACCACACCGTTGTCATGGCGTTCGATCAGGCAGGTGGCCCCCAGCGGTAACTGCAAACCGGTGGCTTCCAGCACTAGCCCGGTGGCTCGGGTCAGGCGCCCATAGCGGCGCACCGCGGGCGCACGGGCAATGCGTTTTTCCAGACTGTCCAGCGAGTTCAGCCAGCGGCCGAGACGAACGGTCATCACAGCTCTCCCGGTGCGGCCAGACGGCACAGCTCATGCCAGCGGGTGGCCAGGCTGGCATCCAGATCGCCTTCTTCTGCGCTGACCTTGCAGCCGCCTGGGTGTAACTGTCCGTCGGCCAGCAGCCGCCAGCCGTGCAGGCTGAGGGTGACACCAAGCTGCTGCTCTACCCGTTCGTAATCATCCGGGTGTACGCGCAGCTGCGGTTTGCCGCTGAACATCGGTTCTTGCTGGATCAACTGTTGGATCTGGCCGAGCAGGGCGGTGCCGTCGCACACCGGCGCTTGGCCGATCACCTGTTTGGCCGCCGTCAGGGCCAGCTGCATCAGGCGTGAGGCAATCACGCTGTCGAGCGCGTCCAGCGTGTGCTGGAACTCGGTGACCAACTGCTGCCAATGTTCCGTGATCGGTTGCTGCTGCTGTTGGCCTGCCAGAATGCCTTGCTGACGGCCTTCCTCCAGCCCGGCCTGGAAACCGGCGTCATAGCCTTTCTGCTGGCCCTCGGCAAAGCCTTGTTGCTGACCTTGCTGTTGGGCCTGCAGACGCAGCATCTCCAGCCGTTGCTGTTCGTTGATGCTGTCATCCTGCGGGATGACGATCACCTCAGGTGGGGCTTCGGGTTCCAGCACCGGTTTGGGATCCGCCAGGTCGTTAAGCGACCAGGGCTGCCAGGGCAGGGTGTTGAGGCGATCAGACATAGGTGTCCTCGCCACCGCCGATGATCATTTCGCCGGTTTCTGCCAGGCGACGTACCACCAACAGGATGGCCTTCTGTTCGTTCTCCACCTGCGACATACGCACCGGGCCACGGTTGGCCAGATCGTCGCGCAGGATATCGGCGGCACGTTGCGACATGTTCTTGAGGAACTTCTCGCGCAGCGGTTGTTCGGCCCCTTTCAAGGCGATCAACAGGGATTCGCTTTCCACGTCCTGCAACAGGCGCTGGATGCTGCGATCGTCCACTTCGACCAGGTTTTCGAACAGGAACATTTCGTCGATGATCTTCTGCGCCAGCTCGCCGTCGTAGTCGCGCATGGCACCGATAACCGCCTCTTCCTGCTGGGTTTTCATCAGGTTGATAATCTCGGCGGCGGTACGGACGCCACCCATTTTGCTGCGCTTGAGGTTCTGGCCGTCCAGCAGGTTGTTCAGCACTTCGGTCAGCTCTGCCAGGGCGTCTGGCTGTACACCGCCGAAGGTGGCGATACGCAGCATCACGTCGTTGCGTAGGCGCTCCTCGAACTGGGCCAGGATATCCGCCGCCTGGCCACGCTTGAGGTGTACCAGGATGGTGGCGATGATCTGCGGGTGTTCGTCGCGGATCAGATCGGCCGCGCTCTGCGGCTCCATAAAGTTGAGCGTTTCCATGCCGGAGGTGTCTTCGCGTGATTCGAGAATATCCTCCAGCAGACTGCTGGCACGTTCTTCACCCAAGGCTTTAACCAGCACCGAGCGCAGATAGTCGCTGGCATTGACGCTCAGCGCGGCATACTGTTCGGCATCGTCTTCAAACTCGCTGAGGACTTCCCCCAGCTGTTTGTGGGACACCTGACGCATGCTGGCCATGGTGCCACTCAACTGTTGCACTTCCCGTGACGAGAGGTGCTTGAAGACTTCGGCGGCGCGATCTTCGCCCAGCGTCATCAGCAGGATGGCGCTCTTTTCGGTACCTGTCAGGCTCATAGTTCGTTACTCATCCATTGACGGATCACCAGGGCGACCACGCGTGGATCTTTATCTGCCAGTTCGCGGATCCGCTGGCCCTGGACTTCAGCATTGACGCGCTGCTGTGATTTCTTATGCAGCGCCTGCTCTTCATGACTTGGCTTGTTGACCTCCGACGGGCGGCTAGCTGGCGCCTTGGCAGCGGTGATCGCGGCCTGTTGTGCGAGCTGACGGCTTTGCAGCTGTGGGCGAACCAGCTTGCGCCACAGGATCCAGGCCACCAGCAGCACCAGCAAATAGCGGCCTGCGTTGAACAACTGATCGATAAACGACTGTGACTGCCAGAAAGGCAACTCGCCGCCGGTCTGCTCTACATCGTTGAACTGGGTGTTGACCACGTTAAGCGTATCGCCACGGCTGCTGGAGTAACCCATCGCTTCACGGACCAGCGATTCCACCTGGGCCAACTGTTCTTTGCTCATCGGCAGCGGTTTGCCGTCCTTATCGGTGCCCAGGGTGTTGAGCACCACGGCGACCGACAGGCGTTCCACCGCCCCAGCCTTGTGCTGGGTATGACGAATGGTGCGATCCACCTCATAGTTGGTGGTTTCATCACGGCGACTGTTTTGCGCCACGTTACCGCTAGCCCCGGTACGCGTGCTGTTATTGGCATTGTTTGCCGTGGCAGGAGTATTAGTATTGCCCGCAGCCGTAGTTTTTGGTGTTTCTATCGGTGCAGTCGGTGCTGCACTCGGCTGGTTGGAAAGGGCACCCGGTACGCCGCCGATCGGTTGCCCGCCGTTCTGTTCACTCTGGCTGAGCTGTCTGGAGCGAATCGCGGATTTATCCGGCTGCTGGTTGGGCTGGTACTGTTCGTCGGTTTGCTCGCGGGTGGAGAAATCGATTTGTGCCGTTACCTGTGCACGCACGTTCGCGCTGCCGACAATCGGTGCCAGAATGGCTTCAATACGGCGCTGATAGCGGTTCTCAACCTCATTGGCGTACTTCAGCTGTGCGGCATTGAGATCGCGCCCGGTGCCGTCGGATTGGGTCAGCAAGCGGCCAGCCTGATCGACCACCGTGACGTTGCCCGGCGGCAAACCGGCCACGCTGCTGGACACCATATACACCACGGCATTGATCTGGCCGTCGTCCAGGGTGCGGCCAGGTTGCAGCGTCAGCGTTACGGAAGCCGAAGGGTTCTTTTGTTCGCGCACAAACAGCGAAGGCTTAGGCAGCGCCAGATGTACACGGGCATTCTGTACTGGCCCCAGGGATTCGATAGTGCGTGACAGTTCGCCTTCCAGCGCGCGCTGGTAGTTGATCTGCTCGCTGAACTGGCTGATGCCGAATTTTTCCTGATCCAGCAGTTCAAAGCCGACGGCGCCTCCCTTAGGCAGCCCCTGTTGCGCCAGACGCAGGCGGGTTTCATGCACCTTTTCCGCCGGGATCATCAACGCAGAGCCGTTCTCGGTAAAGCGATAGGGGATGTTCATCTGCGTGAGTTGCGTGACGATAGCGCCGCCGTCGCGATCGTTGAGATTGCTGTACAGCACGCGGTAATCCGGGCTTTTGGCCCATAGCGTCAGCGCAACCACGATGGCGATCGCCGCCGAGGCCGCGATCAGCAGTGGAATTTTAGGGTTGGCACGCAGGCGATTCCATAGGGCCAGCAGGCCGTTATCACGGCTTTCACCATTCATGCTGGTACCCACTCTGGTGGGTTCGAGGTATGGCTAGCGTTGTTGTGTGATGACAAAACAGACTCCCTGAATACTCAGTTCTTTACGGCCTAACAAAAGCGCCCCCATTTTTGGGCATGCCATTATTTGCTCTAGGGGAAAATTTTGATGGCCCGATAAACCGGTGTTTTTGCAGTTAATTAGCCGCTTTAACCGGAAAACACTGTGGTAGGGTGTTCAGCATCGGGATCATGCAGGCGAATGAAGGCGCGGTTTTCCCGCCGTCTTTCAGGCCACCGCTTGAAATCCATAGGGTATGAATGAAGTGACGAGGTCATGATGGCAATTCAGGGTATTGAAGGAGTGGTGCAGCAGTTGCAAGCCACGGCAGTTCAGGCCGGAGCGCTGCGACAAAACGATCCGGTGCAGGGAGCAAGCTTTGCCAATGAGTTAAAGGCGGCTCTCGGTAAGATCAGCGAGACTCAACAAACTGCGCGCCAGCAAGCACAGAATTTTGAATTGGGTGTGCCGGGTATCAGTTTGAACGACGTGATGGTCGATCTGCAGAAGTCTTCGGTGTCTTTGCAACTGGGAGTGCAGGTGCGTAATAAACTGGTTGCGGCTTATCAAGACGTGATGAATATGGCGGTGTAGCGGTAAATAAAGGGTGGCTTTAGCGCAAGCTCTGTATTGGCGTAAGCCTCCCTAATGTGATTCTCAGTGGTTTTCGACCCATTTGCCTAATCAATAAATCATGGCAAGCCGGTGTCTTGAGCGTCGGCGGTGTTTTTTATGGGCAACACCAATCTTTTTACTATCAATAACTTTGGCGTGTTTCTTAAAGGAAAAAAGGCATAAAACAGTCAGCGATGCTACCAAATACTCCATTATCTTATCCTCCTTGAAATTGGTTAATTAAGCTAATATTTGTAGTTATTGTCCTAAATGTCAATTAACCGGGAGATAAATTAGATATATCCTTACAGCGTCAAGGAACTATCTCATATTTTTGAGTGGAGTCGTTCTCTGTTGCTTTTAGCCCACGCAAAAAGTATAGGCCGACGGTGAGGCAATTGAGTCTCATTCAAGCACTGGCAGAAAACCGCGAACTGTGTAACTTAAAGAAATACCTCTGTTTTATTGAAGGACCTAATTCCTAATGTACGGTGGTTGTTATTTTTTTGATCGTACTTTGGAGTCAGCTGATGCTGTTGTGGATAAGATGAACGATGCACAGCTTTGGCAAGGATGTTATTTCTTCTACGGAAATAATCGCGCTAATAGTATTTACTCAGGAAAGGTGATGAGCACTAAAAGTGAAGTGAGATGGCGTTTTTTCAGCATCGTTATGTTAATTGTGTTGGCCGCATTAATCTATGTGTTAGTTAAGTTCAACTGATGTACGGGCCACTCTGGGTGGCCTTCGTCACATCCTCAGCCTGCCGTTGTTAAAATCTGCACTTATTCCTCTACCGTATTTAGCCATGGATATGCCGGGGGCTGCGCGGCGGTGGGCTGCATAATTCGCTGGTGCCCACGGATGGCGGTAGGCGCGAAGCCGAATCGTTTACGGAAGCGTTCGGCAAAACGGGAAGAACTCTCATAGCTTACATATTGTGCAATGGCGGAAATCGGCCAGTCTGTGGCCTGCAATAACAGCAGCGCGCGGCTCATACGTACGTCGATCATCAGGCTGCGCAAGGCGCTATTCTCCGCCGACAGTTTACGCCGCAGCACCACCTCGCTCATCATCAGATTTTCAGCCACTTCGGCGGCGGTCCAAATCCGTTGCGGATCGCTTGCCAGCAAGCGGCGCACCTGCTGGGTCAGATTATTGGCTTCCTGGTGAGTGAATCGGATCCCCAGGTGCGCCAGCCACAGTAGGATTTCACACATCTTATGGCGGATAATCATCTGGGGAAAACGATCGTGCAGCGTCAGTGCCAGCGCCGCGGTTTCAAAACTGTGCAAAAACGGGCAGGGGAGCTTCGTCAGCGTAGTGACGCCGGTGAAAGGGAGCGGCGGCGGCGCGATAGGCGCATTAGCTAGCGTATCAAACAGCAAGGGATCGCAAATCAGCAGCTGGCAGCTGAATATTCCGCTGTCTGAAAGGCTATTAATCACATCGGCGGTTAGCCCACCTTCTATGATCAACAGCTCCCCAGCGCGGGCTACCACCTCCCGCTGCTGCCACTGTATACGTGTTTGCCCTTGCTGGATCAAAAACAGATGCGTCTGCTCAAAATAGAGCGACGGAAGTCGCAGTTCAGTATGCTGAATGATGTGTGCTGAGGCACCGATCCCAGGACAAAAATTAATTAAGCGTTCCATCAATATTCATTTCATCGTTATTATCTACGAATATCTTTACGCTTTGCTGGGGGATGGAGCAACATTTTTTCGCCTGTTGCCGATCACAACTCGGTAATTTACTTGTCAAGAATCAGTTTCCTGTTGAACAGAAAACGTCCGTGTCGGGATAAGTGTTATCCATTAAATCGGCAATAGTGCCAGCGGTTTGCATTTTCATGCATTACCTGCCATACGAATTATTCAAATCTCATGCGTTTATATTATGGTGCAACGTGATAATAATAGTGTTTTATCCTATTAATTACTTAGGATAGGCGGTTAAACATAAGATTTATCTTGATTGCGGCTCACCAAGCAGTAAAGCGCGGTCATGGAATTGACCGTAGGTGCTGTTGACCGCGCTCTGGCGGGTAGACTGCCCGATCAAAACCGTTAATTCGTCCATGCGTAGCTGCATCAGTCGCTTCACTTCGGTTTCGTTGCTGAGGATTTGCTGCAATTTACTGCGTAAAATATCCTGCAAGGTCGAAGACGGCTCAGGGAAACCCGCCAGTTGGGCGGTTTTTTCTACCGCCTGGACGTAGGTGATCTCCATTTCAATCAGCGCATCCCACTGGCCAGCCTGCGCCAGTGTGATCATCTGCTCGCTCAGGGTATGGATCTGTTGATAAGCCGATAGCAGTTGTTGGTGGTGTTCCATTATACGCCGTCCTGAACGGGTTGATAATTTGGGCCAATTTGGCGCCAGGCGTCGGCAATGTTCTCCAGCAGCCCGCTGACCTCGTCAAGGGCCGCCACATCATTGTGCAGGTTGGCCTGCATCAGACGGCGTTTCATATAGTCATATAAGGCGGCGAGATTATCGGCGATCTCCCCCCCCTGTTCATGATTGAGGCCATTTTTTAGCCCGTTATCAATGATATTAATCGCTTTTGAGATCGCCAGCCCCTTGCCGGCGATATTCCCCTGATTCATCAGGATGCGTGCACGAAGCAGGGCGCTGAGCGCCCCGTCGAATAGCATCACGATGAGCTGGTGCGGGCTGGCACCCATCACGCCACTTTCTACACTAACCTGGGCGTAAGCCTGGGTTCCGCTGCGGTTGTACATGCTATTTTACCTGGTTAACGCGCCTATTTAGACGTGAACTGTTGGGTTAAATAATTACTGGTACCATTCAGTTTCGACATCATGGTATCCAACTGAACAAATTGCTGTTTGTAACGATCGATGGAGTTTTGAATGCTTTCGGTCACGCGGGTGATTTGGGTATTCAAACGGTCGAGGTTGGTGTTGATACTCTTGGTCGAGTTCTCAATCACGCCACCGGCCTTGATATAGTTTTGGATCTCATTGTGGATTTCCGTTGCCATACCGCTCTCCTTACCATCTCCAGCGAAGAAATTGGCTACCTGATCGGGTTTTTCATCGATAGCTTTTTTCAACTTGTCGCTGTCCAATTCCAGTTTGCCGGTTTTGGTATTGGTAGTAATACCCAGGTTACCCAGGCCCTTCAGCTCTGGATTGTCCTGTGCGGCGCTGAGCGCGCTCTTAATTGAGGATTGGATGCCGCGCAGCGTGTTGTCGCCCAGCAATGCCCCGTTTTTGGCGTTCTGCTCTTCGCCACTCTTGACCGGGGTGTATTTGGTCAGGGAATTAAAGGTATCCAATAGCGAGTTATAGCTATCAACCCAAGCCTTGACCTTGTCCGAGGTGCCGCTTTTATCGGCGGTGACCACCAGGTTCTGCGGTTCGCCCGGTTTGGTGGTGGTTTTCAGATCCAGCGTCACCCCTTGCAGGGCGTCGGCGATCGAATTGGTACTGCGCTTGATGGTGGTGCCGTTAATGGTCAACTCGGCATCCTGGCCTTTGACCGTTTCCTTCATCGCGTTGCTGGTGCTGGTAGGATCATAATTTAAGATCGCTCCCAGTTTATCGTCATTGTTAACCTGCACCTTAACCGTATTGTTTTCGCCGGTGGTGGAGGAACTGATGGCCAACTGATATTCGTTGTCGCCTACGCGCATGATGGTAGCGTTCACCCCGGCCTTGGCGCCGTTAATCGCATCGCGCATTTCCAGCAGTGAGGTTTGATCGTCACCCAGCGGGATTTTGACCTCTTTGGGCGGGTTGCCGGCGGTGATCGAAATCGAACGATCGCTGGCGCCACTAGTGCCCAGTTTCTCCGCTTGATCTTTAATATCCGCCTTTGTCGTCAAGGTTTGCGGCTGCGCCAGGTGCAGAACCTCGACGCTGTAGTTACCCGGGACCGATTTGGCGTTGGTAGTCACGTTAAACTGATCGTGACTGGTGGCAGTAGTATTGTTAAAGAATTCTGGCTTGGCCAAATCCTTGCTCAGGTTATCGAATTTTTCCAGCGAGCTTTTCAGCGTGCCGTAGGCGGTCAGCTTGGCGTTATAGCTGGTTTGCTGGGTAGTATAAGGTGTCAGACGTTGTTGTTCCGCCTTGCTCAGCTTGTCCAGCAAGCCGTTGAGGTCCAGCCCTGAGCCGATGCCTAATGAACTAATCGATGCCATTCGTGATTCTCCTATGGTCAATGACTTTTACGCTCTATGCGTTATCGGCTCAGTATGCAAAAAGTTTACGGGTAAATAGAAAAAACGATGGCGCAGTAGAAGAGGGAAAAACAGCGTTATTCGCGCCATTGGCGAAAAGTGAAAAAAACGGAAAAAAAATCTAAAGGTTGTGGGGGGAGCGCCGATACCTGAGGAGACGGTGGTTGACGCCGTGGACCAACAAGGTCCGAACCCTTTAATTGTGAATGCGAACGTCGCAACTGATTCGTAAGGAAAGCAAATTATGGCACAAGTAATTAATACCAACAGCCTGTCGTTGATGGCGCAGAACAACCTGAACAAATCTCAGTCTTCTCTGGGGACCGCTATCGAGCGTCTGTCTTCCGGTCTGCGTATCAACAGCGCGAAGGATGATGCTGCGGGTCAGGCGATCTCTAACCGTTTCACCGCTAACATCAAGGGCCTGACTCAGGCTTCTCGTAACGCTAACGACGGTATCTCTCTGGCGCAGACCACTGAAGGCGCACTGAACGAAGTCAACGACAACCTGCAGAACATCCGTCGTCTGACCGTGCAGTCTCAGAACGGTTCTAACTCTTCTAGCGACCTGCAGTCAATCCAGGACGAAATATCTCAGCGTCTGAACGAAATCAACCGTATTTCAGAGCAAACCGACTTCAACGGCGTGAAAGTGTTGAGCGGCGACCAGAAATTGACCATTCAAGTCGGTGCCAACGATGGTGAAACCATCGATATCGACCTGAAAAATATCAATGCCAAAACTCTGGGTCTGGACAAGTTCAGCGTTGCCGATCCGTTGGACACCAGCAAAGTGGGTGCAGAAGTCACTGCTGTTGACAAAATGGAAGCACCTAGCATCCAAGCTGATGCGAATACTACGAAAAAAACCAGCGATGGCAAACTGTATACTAATGGTACTGACTTCTTCGTAAAAGATGACGCGGGTGATGTTTATGATGCGACCGTTGCAGCTGATGGCAAGGTGACTTGGAACTCCACTGCTACAGCTACTAAAGATGCCTCTTCGATTAAAGAGCAGAGCCAGGTTAAGACCGGTACCACTAACGTTAGCGGTTTGGCTACCGATGAAAAACTGCATGCTTTTACTGATACCAATGGTAAAGCAGGTTACATGGTTAAAGGTAAAGATGCTGATGGCAATGATACCTTCTTCAAAGCTACAGTGGATGCCGCTGGCAAAGTAACCAAAGGCGCGCAACAGTCTACCGATCCAAAAACTGCTGACCCACTGGCAACTCTGGACAAAGCTCTGTCACAAGTTGACGGCCTGCGTTCTTCTCTGGGTGCGGTACAGAACCGTTTCGATTCTGTTATCAACAACCTGAACAGCACAGTGAACAACCTGTCTGCTTCCCAGTCTCGTATTCAGGATGCTGACTACGCGACCGAAGTGTCCAACATGAGCCGTGCCAACATCCTGCAACAGGCTGGCACCTCTGTTCTGGCCCAGGCTAACCAGTCTACCCAGAACGTACTGACCCTGCTGCGTTAATCGACTCTCTCCGATTAGCCTTGTCATCCAAACCCTGCTTCGGCAGGGTTTTTTTGTCTTCGGCTGCCGTCAGAGTTTTTACATGGCACAAATAAAGCCCGTTTTGTACGGCTGTTCAGACGATTGGTATTGCGCCTGCTACGGATAATAGCCATGACTCCGTTATCCGCAGGTTAGACATAGTGAGCGATCTGTATACCGCCGAAGGCGTCATGGACAAGAATTCTCTCTGGCTACGCTACGTACCGTTAGTGCGCCACGAGGCGTTACGCCTGCAGGTTAGGCTGCCCGCCAGCGTGGAACTGGACGATCTGCTGCAAGCAGGGGGAATAGGGCTGTTAAACGCCGTTGAGCGTTACGATGCCCTGCAAGGAACGGCCTTCACGACCTATGCCGTGCAGCGTATTCGCGGAGCAATGCTCGACGAGTTGCGTAGCCGCGACTGGGTGCCGCGCAGCGTACGCCGCAACGCTCGGGAAGTGGCGCGCATGATGCAGCAGTTGGAACAGCGGCTTGGCCGCCCGGCCAGCGAAATGGAGGTGGCACAGGGGTTGGATGTCTCGCTGGACGAGTATCGCCAGATCCTGTTGGACACCAATAATAGCCAGCTATTTTCTTACGACGAATGGCAGGAAGAGCATGGCGACAGCGCCGAACCGGTGCTGGAAGGTCATGAAGCTGCCAATCCGCTACATCAACTGTTGGAAGGCAATCTGCGCCAGCGGGTGATCGATGCCATCGAGGCGCTGCCGGAACGCGAAAAACTGGTGCTGACGTTGTATTACCAGGAGGAGTTGAATCTGAAGGAAATTGGCGCAGTGCTTGATGTGGGTGAGTCGCGAGTCAGCCAGTTGCATAGCCAGGCAATTAAACGCCTGCGGGCACGTCTGGCCCAGGACAACTGAACCCCAAAGCCTGCCTCCCTAACCAACCTGATTACTGCCGCAATAAATGGACTGCAAATGATGCCAGGAAAACAGTTGAAGAAACGGCCACTCAGCCGCTACCTGAAAGATTATAAACACAGCCAAACCCATTGCTCCCAGTGCGAGAAGGTGCTTGACCGCATGGCACTGGTGTTCCGTGGCAAGATCATCAATAAGGAAGCCATCGCCCGGATGGATCAACCGATTGACGATCTGGTCTGGCAAAACGTGCAAAGCGAGTTGACCGCGCTATGCCGGTTTTGTAGTGAAATCTCCTGTAATAGTCACCCCAGCTACTTCGACATCATGGCGTTTAAACAATATCTGTTTGAACAGACCGAGATGAATCACAGCACCATCCGCGAATATGTCGTGCGCCTGCGGCGCCTGGATGAAATGCTGGTGGCACACAACTATCCTGCCGATCAGTTTGCCAGCGCGTTCAACCATCAGCGTATTATTGACGATCTGCCACCGGCGGCGAACGATAACTACCGTATCGCGCTGCGTAAATACGACCAATACCTGGCCTGGCAAAAAAGTTACTGAGACTGCGGACCCTTCTCCGCCAACTCACAATGTAGGGGCGCTGCATGCTGCGCCCGTTCAACTCCGTATTAATTAACTCGACTCGGCCAGCCGGGTTACCCTGCAGCCACCCCCACGAATAAAGAGTGATTATTCAGAGCACATCTGATAAATCTATCACTCAAACACCGTTATTTTATTCCCTGGGGGAAGTTGTGGATCTGCAACAGCAACTGGCGCAATTCCCGCGCCTGGATTTGGTTGGCTCTGCCACGCCGCTCGAAAAGTTATCCCGCCTTTCAGACTACCTTGGCCGCGAAATTTACATCAAACGTGACGATGTCACGCCGATGGCGATGGGTGGTAACAAGCTGAGAAAACTGGAGTTTTTAGCCGCCGATGCGATACGCCAAGGGGCCGATACCCTGGTTACCGCCGGTGCCATTCAATCCAACCACGTTCGCCAGACCGCCGCCGTGGCGGCCAAGCTTGGCCTGCAATGCGTTGCGCTGTTGGAAAACCCCATCGATACCAAAGCGGAAAACTACCTCAGTAACGGTAATCGTCTGTTGCTCGATCTGTTCAATGTTGAAGTGGTGATGTGTGATGCCTTGCACGATCCGCAGATGCAACTGGCCGATCTGGCCACACGTTTGGAAGCCCAGGGTTTCCGTCCTTATGTCATCCCCGTAGGGGGTTCCAATGCGCTCGGCTCATTGGGCTATGTGCAGTGTGCGCTGGAAATTGCTGCGCAAAGCCATGATGTCACCTTCAGTTCGATCGTGGTGGCATCCGGCAGTGCCGGGACTCACGCTGGCCTGGCGGTGGGGCTACAGCAACTGCTGCCGGAGAGCGAACTGATTGGCGTGACCGTTTCCCGCAAGGTGATCGATCAGTTACCGAAGGTTGAACAACTGCAAAAAGCGGTCGCCTGTTCGCTGGATATTGACGAGCTGGCCCCCATAACCCTGTGGGATGACTATTTTGCCCCGCAGTACGGTATGCCGAATGACGAAGGTATGGCGGCGGTGAAGCTGCTGGCGCAGCAGGAAGGTGTACTGCTGGACCCGGTCTATACTGGTAAGGCGATGGCGGGGTTGATTGATGGCATCAGCCAGAAACGTTTTCGCGATGAAGGTCCGATCCTGTTTGTGCACACCGGTGGGGCACCGGCGCTGTTCGCCTATCATCCACAGGTCTGATGCCGAGCACAGTTGTTATTCCATTTAGAACTATAGTTATTAGGTTATATTCCTTTATGAAGTGTTTATGACTGTTAAAGTCATGAAATCAAAAAGATAAACAACAGATGGGGTGTCTATGGTCTTTTCAAAATTTCGTCGTCAACTGCTGCTGGGTGTGATGGCTGTGGCGCTGACCACCGGCTTGAACGTCAAAACCTACGCGGCCGATAACCTGCTCGATCAGGTCAAGCAGCGCGGCACGCTGATCGTTGGGCTGGAAGGCACCTATCCGCCGTTCAGCTTCCAGGGTGAGGACGGCAAACTGACTGGCTTTGAGGTGGATTTCGCTAATGCACTGGCGGAACATCTGGGGGTGAAGGCCAAGCTCAACCCAACCAAATGGGATGGCATGTTAGCCTCGTTGGAGTCCAAGCGTATCGACGTGGTGATTAACCAGGTCACCATCTCCGATGAGCGTAAGAAAAAGTACGATTTCTCTACCCCGTACACCGTTTCCGGTATCCAGGCGCTGGTGAAGAAAGGCAATGAAGGCATTATTACCAAGGCCGACGATCTGAAGGGCAAGAAGGTCGGCGTGGGTCTGGGCACCAACTACGAACAGTGGCTGCGTGAAAACGTGCAGGGTGTTGATGTGCGTACCTACGACGATGACCCAACCAAATATCAGGATCTGCGCGTAGGCCGCATCGATGCCATTTTGGTCGACCGTCTGGCGGCGTTGGATCTGGTGAAGAAAACCGGTGATACGTTGGCCGTCGCTGGCCCGGCATTCTCTCGTCAGGAAGCTGGCGTAGCGGTGCGTAAAAACAATCCGGAACTGCTGGCCGCTATCGATCAGGCGATTGCCGAAATGCAGAAAGACGGGACGTTGGCGAAGATCTCTGAAAAATGGTTTGGCGCGGACGTAACTAAATAATGCAAGAGAGTATCCAACTGGCGCTGGATTCAGCGCCATTTTTATTACGGGGTGCGCTGTTAACCCTCCAGCTCAGTCTGGGGGGCATGGCGCTCGGTTTGATCCTCGGTTTTTTGCTGGCGCTGATGCGCCTTTCGCCGTTATGGCCGATCTCCTGGCTGTCACGCATCTACGTTTCCCTGTTTCGCGGAACGCCGCTGATCGCCCAGCTGTTTATGATCTATTACGGCTTACCGCAGTTTGGCATCGAGCTGGATCCGTTCCCGGCGGCATTAATCGGCCTTTCATTAAACACCGCCGCCTATACGTCGGAAACGTTGCGCGCGGCGATTTCCTCGATCGATAAAGGGCAATGGGAAGCGGCGGCCAGTATCGGCATGACGCCCTGGCAGACTCTGCGCCGGGTTATCCTGCCGCAGGCGGCTCGCACCGCGCTGCCTCCGCTGGGCAACAGCTTTATCGGGTTGGTCAAGGATACCTCGCTGGCGGCGACTATTCAGGTGCCTGAGCTGTTCCGTCAGGCGCAGCTGATCACCTCACGTACGCTGGAAGTGTTCGCCATGTATCTGGCGGCATCGCTGATCTACTGGGTGATGGCCACCTTGCTTTCCGCGTTGCAGAACCGTCTGGAAGCGCACGTTAACCGTCAGGATCAGGAGTAGCCGATGAGCGCCATCGAAGTCAGACAGTTGGTTAAAAAGTTCAAAGGGCAGACCGTATTGCACGGTATCGATCTTGAGGTGAACGCGGGAGAAGTGGTGGCGATTATCGGGCCGAGTGGTTCCGGTAAGACGACCTTGCTACGCAGCATCAACCTGCTGGAGGTGCCGGATTCTGGCACTATCCGTGTCGGTGACATCTTGATCGACAGCGCTCGCCCGCTGAGCAAACAAAAAAATCAGGTACGGGCCCTGCGCCAGCAGGTGGGCTTTGTGTTTCAGAGCTTCAACCTGTTTCCCCACCGTTCGGTGTTGGAAAACATCATTGAAGGACCGGTGATCGTTAAAGGAGAGGCCAAGGCCAGCGCTGAAAAGCTGGCGCGTGTCCTGTTGGCAAAAGTGGGGCTGAGCGGTAAAGAGCAGGCTTACCCTAAACGTTTGTCCGGCGGTCAGCAGCAGCGCGTAGCCATTGCCAGGGCGTTAGCGATGCAGCCCGAGGTCATTTTGTTTGATGAACCGACCTCTGCGCTGGATCCTGAACTGGTTGGTGAAGTGCTCAATACCATTCGCGCTTTGGCAGAAGAGAAACGCACCATGGTGATCGTCACCCACGAAATGAGCTTTGCCCGTGACGTGGCCGATCGCGCCATTTTTATGGATCATGGCCGCATTGTCGAGCAGGGGCCAGCGAAGGCGTTGTTCGCCAACCCGCAGCATCAGCGCACCAAGCAGTTTCTGGATAAGTTTCTCAATCAGTGATCTTGTCAGGGGGCGATGCCCCCTTAACCTCGTTATCCTGCCTTTAACAACTCATTACGCGCTGCGGCGGCGAGAAATGCGCTGCGGCTGCCATAGCCCGGATGCTGCTGCACCAGCGCATCAATGCGGTTGAGCAGCCTGTGGGGCAACGTGATATTGATGCGTTCTGCCCGGCCATCGAACTTGTCCATATTGATATCCACCAGCAGCCACTGCCCGCCGTTGAGGGCGTCGTTGCCCTGAGCCAAATGGAAGGACAATGTTTGTGGGCGTGGAATGGCCTGATTCTCTTCGCTCAATAATTCAAAGTGGGCATCCAGAGCGCTTTTGGCATCCTGGAAGGTTTGATCGAGACTGTCTCCGGCAAAGTAGCAGCCTGGCACATCGGGAAAGAAGCCGCTGGCGCTGCCATCCGGCTCGGCATGTATATAAGCGGGATAAAACATAGCGTTACCTCGTCATTGCGAAATGGTCTAGGAATTAAGCAGCCCTGCATCCTTCATGATTTGCCGCAGCGTTCCCAATTTCACATCCTTATTGGGATGAGGCACGGTGATCACCAACGATGAGTTAGGGTGTTTGAATTGATGGTGGCTGCCTTTGATCCGTTGTAAAACCCAACCATGGCTTTCGAGTCGTTTAATCAGTTCTGAACTTTTCACCTGTTCATTCCTTATAATACACACCATACACATTTATTGGCAAGGAGATGAATACGGTATAGGCTGACTTTTATGCAGGCAATAAAAAAACCCGCGTCAATGCGGGGTTTGCGAAGAGGCTCGCAATTGGGGCTTTCTGCTAGGGCTCTTTGGATGTTCGTGGTGCTACTGGCTACTCAACAGAATCTATTAGTGAAAGGCAGAAGAGAATTCGCAGACCACTTCCTTAACGCTGCTAATCTTGCCAATGCCGCCAGCGGCGCCAGACACCGTGATCACCCCATATTGGTGGTCTCCGTCTAACATACCTGTCTTGATGATGCCCACTTCGCTCTCGCCGCGTCCCGCGCGGATACTCTCGGTGGCGATGACGCGAATATCTCCCGCCGGAGTATTAATTTCGACCAACTCCTCAGACTGAACGTCGACAATGGCTTGCTTGGTATTGAGGCTGGCAGGGGATTCAAACGTGGTGATAAAGCGTGTACCAACATAGATCCCGGCAGCTCCCATTGCCATGGCCGCCTTTGCGGTTTTCAGGTTATAGATACCTCCGGCGGCAATCACCGGGATTTTGACCACATCGGTGACCTGGGGCAGCAGAACCAGGGTGCTGATACGGTGTTCACTCAGGTGTCCTCCAGCCTCATGGCCGGTGACAATGATCGCATCCACCCCGATATTTTCCGCCATGATGGAGTTCTCAACCGTCGGTGAGATTTCGCGGTGAATAACGATAACCCCAGCCTCTTTCAGCCTGCGGATGTATGCTTCACCTTTGGTAATATCCTTACCGCTGGTTATGACGATGTTAATTTTTTCCTGCAGGATGACCTCCAGTAACGGCTCGGCGTATTTAAAACTGATATCGACTCCTTCGATGGGTAGGAGGTAATTAACGGCAAAGGGTTTATCCGTTAAGCTTCTGGTTTTCCTTATTTCCTGGCGGAAAGCCTCTACGGTCGCAACTATTCCGCCATTGGCAACCTGGCGTCCGGCATTCGGGCCTAATACACCCAGCCCCCCAGCGTTTGAGACCGCAGCGGCCAGTTCGGCAGAGTTCAGCCACACCATGGAGGCTTGAATAACCGGTGTTTCGATAGCTAATAAACTCTGTAATTTCATGATTCCATTCCTTAGTAAAGTTTTGCGTAGGACGATCCTTACAGGTTATGTAACGATCGTTATTTAATGACCATACGCGCAGAGTGGTGATGATGCAATCATATTTTGTAATGATCGTTATTTTAAATGGCGCCATGGTATAAACTGGGGCAATATTTTATAGTGATCGTTACATAAATGGTGTCACCAAGGCCCTGGAGCCCTATACATGAGAAAGGATCTACCGGAGCGGCCTGCACGTGGCAGGCCTAAAAAACTCGATCGCGACGATGTGTTGGAAAAGGCTATGGGGTTGTTCTGGCGCTTTGGCTATGAACCCACGTCGATGTCTCAACTGATTGAGGAAACAGGAACCAAACCCTCTTCGCTATACGCTGAGTTTGGTAGCAAGGAAGGCCTATTTTGTGCTGCGGTGGATAAGTATCTGGCTACTTACGGCCACGCCAGAGATGTGATCCTTGAACAGGACGATCTCCCTTTGCCACAGGTGATTGAGCAGTTGCTGCGTACTTGTGTTGATTGGTTTACCGACACAGAGACTCCCGCCGGCTGCTTTATGGTTGTTGCCACTTTTGGGATGTCTGCTGAGGATGAGGCGTTATTTAACCAGCTTAGCCAGCCAAGAAATTCCGCAGAGAAAAAAATTGTCGAGTGCCTGGAGCTGCGCGTTCGCCAGGGAGAACTGCCGGAAAACACCAACTGTGTTCTGTTGGGTAAGTACATTGCCAATGTCATCCAGGGCATGTCTGTGCAAGCCCGCAATGGAGCAACCCGAGAAGAGCTCTCTGGTTTGGTGGATATCTTTATGGATCAATGGCAAGCGATATCTGCATCCTGACGGCTTTTGAACTGCCATACCTCAGACAATAAAAAACCCCGCATTGCTGCGGGGTTGGTGGTGTTACTCGAATTTGGCGATTAACCGATAGTCATCAGGCTGGCGTTACCCCCGGCGGCAGCGGTGTTGACGCTGAGTGAACGTTCGATCAACAGGCGTTCCAGCAGGATGTTGGTTTCACCGCGAGCGAAGCCCTGCACTGAGACAATAGCACCGCTACGTTGAGCAATCTGCTCACACAGGGTACGCAGTTGATCGGCGTCACCGTGATAGATGGCCGCATCAAACTCGACTTTATCCTGCGCCCAATCCTTGGTGAAACCGATCCGTGCCTGTACGGCGGCTGGCAAGCTGCGATACAGCGTACGCTGCAATTCTGCCTCCGGCCACAGCGCCTGGCTGCCAACCGCCAACACGGCGGCCAACTGGTTCAACGCATCGGCGTTGTTGTCCGCGAGGCACAGCACGCGTTCGCGTGGCAACAGTGCGTAAGTGTTGCGTTCCCCGGTTGGGCCAGGCAGCGGACGTACGGTACCACCCTGGCCCAGTTCAGCGTATTGTTGCGCCAGGACTGCCAACTCGCGATGGTTCTCCGCCACGGCCCATTGTTCCAAGGTCTGATGCGGTACAAGCAGCGTAGGGCGTACGGTGGCTTCCAGAGGACGCTCGTTATCCTGGCGATTCAGAGTACGCTGCACGGCATCCTGTGGACGGCTGGCCAGCAGGCGGTACAGATAGAGTGGCCCACCGGCTTTCGGCCCGGTGCCAGACAATCCCTCGCCGCCAAACGGCTGAACGCCTACCACTGCACCCACCATATTGCGGTTAACATACAGGTTACCGACCTTGGCATGATCGGTGACTCTGGCGATGGTTTCATCGATACGCGTATGGATACCCAGCGTCAGACCATAGCCTGAAGCATTGATCTGATCGACCAACGCGCCCAGATTGGCACGCTGGAAGCGAACGACGTGCAGCACCGGGCCAAAGATCTCTTTTTGCAGCTCGTCAAAGCTTTCCAGTTCGATCAGCGTTGGCTTCACAAAGGTGCCGCGAGCCCACTCTTTCTCATCATCTCCCAGGCTTTTTGCCGCCTGATAAACCTTGCGGCCTTTGGCACGCATGGCCTGGATATGGCGTTCAATGCCTGTTTTGGCTTCGGCGTCGATCACCGGGCCAATGTCGGTAGACAGGCGTTCCGGGTTGCCCATCCGGCATTCGGCCATCGCCCCGCGCAGCATTTTCAGGGTGTGTTCTGCCACGTCTTCTTGCACGCACAGGATGCGCAGGGCAGAGCAACGCTGTCCGGCACTGTCGAAGGCGGAGGCCACGACGTCGGTCACCACCTGTTCGGTCAGGGCAGAAGAGTCGACGATCATCGCGTTTAAACCACCGGTTTCGGCAATCAACGGGGTCGGGCGGCCTTGAGGGTCCAGACGGCCTGCGATATTGCGTTGCAGAATGCCCGCAACGTCAGTAGAGCCGGTGAACATCACGCCGCGTACGCGGGCATCATTGACCAAGAGGGAACCGACGGTTTCACCCTGGCCAGGCAACAGCTGCAGGACGCCCTGAGGAATACCAGCCTCCAGCAGAATACGCACCGCCTGGGCGGCGACCAACGGCGTCTGTTCTGCCGGTTTTGCCAGCACGCTGTTACCCGCGGCAAGGGCGGCGGCAACCTGGCCGGTGAAGATGGCCAGCGGGAAGTTCCACGGGCTGATACAGACTACCGGACCTAACGGGCGATGGCTGTCGTTGGCGAAGTCGTCACGCACTTGGCCAGCGTAGTAATGCAGGAAATCAACCGCTTCACGGACTTCTGAGATGGCGTTATTGAAGGTTTTACCTGCCTCGCGCACCAAGATCCCCAGCAGGCTTTGCAGCTGGCTTTCCATCAGTTCTGCCGCGCGTTCTAAAATGGCGGCACGTTCGGAAGGTGGGGTAGCAAACCAGATCGGCCCAGCCGCGGCAGCGGAATCTAATGCCCGGCTGACTTCACCTTCGGTGGCCTCACGCACATAGCCGACGATATCACCCGGTTCGGCTGGGTTGATCACCGGTTGTTCAACGCCTTGATCCAACGGAGCATCGATCATCGGCTCAGCACGCCATTGCTGGCTTGCGCTGGTGAGCAGGGCGCTGGACAGCGAAGCCAGCCGCTGTTCGTTGGCGAGATCCAGACCGCTGGAGTTAACGCGTTTTTCACCATATAGCTCACGCGGCAACGGAATACGCGGATGTGGCAAACCTATGCGGCCTTCGCTAGCCGCCATGGCCTCGACCGCGCTGACCGGATCGGCTACCAACTCGTCGAGCGGCAGGGTGGCATCGGCGATACGGTTAACAAACGAGGTATTGGCCCCATTCTCCAACAGACGGCGTACCAGATAGGCCAGCAGCGTTTCGTGCGTGCCAACCGGCGCATAAATACGGCAAGGGCGGTTCAGCTTGCCGTCGGCCATTTTGCCTACCACCTGCTCGTACAGTGGTTCACCCATGCCGTGCAGGCACTGGAATTCGTACTGGCCCGGATAGTAGTTATTGCCTGCCAGATGATAAATGGCGCTCAGGGTGTGGGCGTTGTGGGTAGCAAACTGCGGATAAATCAGGTTCGGCACCGCCAGCAGCTTGCGGGCGCAGGCCAGATAGGAAACGTCGGTATACACTTTGCGGGTATACACCGGGTAGCCTTCCAGGCCATCCATCTGGGCGCGCTTGATTTCGCTATCCCAGTAAGCGCCTTTAACCAGGCGGATCATCAGGCGACGGCGGCTGCGGCTGGCCATGTCGATCACCGCATCAATGGCAAACGGACAGCGCTTCTGGTAAGCCTGAATAACAAAGCCGATGCCGTTCCAACCGGCCAACTGCGGCTCAAAGCACAGCTTTTCCAGCAGATCGAGGGAGATCTCCAGCCGATCGGCCTCTTCGGCGTCGATATTAATGCCGATATCGTATTGGCGCGCCTGCAACGTCAGCGACAGCAAGCGTGGATACAGCTCTTCCATCACGCGATCGTACTGGGCGCGGCTGTAACGTGGGTGCAGCGCTGAAAGTTTGATCGAGATGCCGGGGCCTTCATAGATGCCACGGCCATTGGAGGCTTTGCCGATAGCGTGGATTGCTTGCTGATAGGAAACCAGATAGGCCTGCGCATCGGCTTCAGTCAGTGCGGCTTCACCCAGCATGTCGTAGGAGTAGCGGAAACCTTTGTCTTCCAGCTTACGCGCATTGGCCAGCGCTTCGGCGATGGTTTCACCAGTCACAAACTGTTCGCCCATCAGGCGCATTGCCATATCGACCCCTTTACGGATCAACGGCTCGCCGCGTTTACCGATGATGCGATTCAGTGCGCTGGAGAGATTGGCTTCATTATGGGTAGACACCAGCTTGCCGGTAAACAGCAGGCCCCAGGTTGCGGCGTTGACGAACAGCGAAGGGCTGCGGCCAAGGTGGGAGTGCCAGTTGCCGTTGCTGATTTTGTCGCGGATTAACGCATCGCGCGTTGGCTTGTCTGGAATACGCAGCAGCGCTTCGGCCAGGCACATCAGAGCCACCCCTTCCTGAGAAGAGAGAGAGAACTCCTGCAGCAACCCTTGCACCATACCGGCACGGCCGTTGGCACTCTTCTGGTTACGTAGCTTTTCGGCAATGCCATAGGCCAGTTTATGGGTGGCCTGTGCCAGATCGGCGGGTAAGCGCGCCTGTTCAAGCAGCATTGGCACCGCTTCGGTTTCCGGGCGGCGGTAGGCGGCGGTGATAGCCGCACGAGTAACGGACTGCGGCAGGATCTGTTCGGCAAACTCGAGGAAGGGTTGATGGGACTCTTCAGGCACCTGCGGCGCGACATCATCCGCTTCTGTTTGACCGGCAACGGCAAGTGCTGGAATTTCTGGCAGATCGGAACCGCTCTCCAGACGTTCAAGATAATTGAAAATAGCCTGCTTGATTAACCAGTGTGGCGTGCGGTCAATTCGTTGTGCCGCGCTCTTGATGCGATCGCGGGTTGCTTCATCGAGCTTCACGCCCATTGTGGTAGTGCCCATGCCAATCCAGCTCCTGTATTTGGACCCCTCATAACCGGCTAGATTAGGGGCGATCCGTAGCGTAATTAGGTTGTTGATGCCGACAATATCCTGCATGTTGCAACTTTGTGCAACCTTGTTAAATGCACTCCATAACGAAGTGTGACTCCAATCGATTTTTTAACATCTTGAGTGCTACGGATTACGTGCACAGAAGTGGGATTGTGGTGTGAATCTAGGTTATTTCCCTGTATTAATCAGGGTTAAGTAAGAGGTGCAACTCATTTCGGCTATGGCGAGTGCAACCTTAACAGCGAATAAATGTGACCTGGCGTGAGTTTTGTGTGACTTTTTTGTTAAATCTCTTGTTGGTTGTTGACTGCCTCAACTAGGATAGCCAGCGTTCAGACCATGATGGGTATAAACGCTGTTTATCCGCCACCATCGCAATGCGCCCCGTTCCGGCGCGTGGCGGGTGAAATTACTGACATAAAAATACCCGATAACTTTCAAGAGGCTGCTAACATACGGTGGCTTGAAAGGGAGAAGGGAATAAGAAATGGAGAGTTTGAAATAATGAACACACCTATGCTGGTGACCTTCGTGGTCTACATTCTTGGGATGGTGGTGATCGGCCTGCTGGCCTATCGGGCGACCAACAACTTTGACGATTACATTCTGGGTGGCCGCAGTCTGGGCAGCGTGGTGACCGCGCTCTCTGCTGGGGCATCTGATATGAGTGGCTGGCTGCTGATGGGCCTGCCGGGCGCGATTTTCCTTTCCGGTATTTCGGAGAGCTGGATCGCCATCGGGCTGACCATTGGTGCCTACCTGAACTGGAAGCTGGTGGCAGGGCGGTTACGCGTCCATACCGAAGCCAACAACAACGCCTTGACGCTGCCGGACTACTTCACCAGCCGTTTTGAGGACAACAGTAAACTGCTGCGGGTGATTTCCGCCATCGTGATCCTGGTGTTCTTCACCATCTATTGTGCTTCCGGCATTGTGGCCGGTGCGCGTCTGTTTGAAAGCACCTTCGGTATGACCTACGCCACCGCGCTGTGGGCCGGGGCAGCCGCCACCATCCTATATACCTTTATCGGCGGGTTCCTGGCGGTCAGTTGGACCGATACCGTGCAGGCCAGCCTGATGATTTTTGCGCTGATCCTCACGCCGGTCATCGTCATCTTCGCCGTGGGCGGCATCGACAGTTCGATGCTGGTGATCGCGGCTAAAAACCCGGCCAATCTGGATATGATGAAAGGGCTGAATCTGGTGGCGATCCTGTCGTTGCTGGGCTGGGGCCTGGGCTACTTTGGTCAGCCGCATATTCTGGCGCGCTTTATGGCTGCGGATTCCCACCGCACCATCCGTAGCGCTCGCCGCATCAGTATGATCTGGATGATCCTCTGCCTGGCGGGGACCATTGCGGTTGGCTTCTTCGGCATCGCTTACTTTGCCAATAACCCGGATCAAGCGGGCAATGTGACGCAAAACGGCGAGCGGGTGTTTATCGAACTGGCCATATTGCTGTTTAATCCATGGATTGCCGGGATCCTGCTGTCGGCTATTCTGGCGGCGGTGATGAGCACCCTGAGCTGTCAGCTGCTGGTCTGTTCGAGTGCGATCACCGAAGACCTGTACAAAGCTTTCTTGCGCAAAGAGGCCAGCCAGCGTGAGCTGGTGTGGGTAGGGCGTGCGATGGTGCTGGTAGTGGCGCTGGTGGCGATTGCCCTGGCGGCTAACCCGGAGAACCGCGTGCTGGGCCTGGTAAGCTATGCCTGGGCCGGCTTTGGTGCCGCATTTGGCCCGGTGGTGCTGATCTCGGTGATGTGGTCGCGTATGACCCGTAACGGCGCACTGGCCGGAATGCTGGTGGGGGCGATCACCGTGATCGTCTGGAAGCAGTTCGCCTGGCTGGGTCTGTATGAAATCATTCCTGGTTTTGTGTTTGGTTGTATCGCCATCGTGGTGGTCAGCCTGATGGGGCGCCAGCCTTCGGCAACCATCACCAAACGTTTTGATATGGCAGAGGCCGAGTTCAAAACGGTCTAAATCCGTCTTAATCTCTCCCCGGTAATCGGGGAGAGATCCGCTTTCCCCATCACTCCTCTCACCAAGCTGTAACAACTAGCGACATTTGATTAATAAAAATCACACTTCCGCCTCTTGTTTTTCTTTTCAGTAGAATGATAATCACTATCGTTCTGGTTTACTTTTCTTTACATTGCCGCAGTCTGGTCGACCCAGCGCCCGCGGCTGACTACAAACGCCTTTTCAGGGGTTAATATTCTATGTTTGTTCCTTTCCTTATCATGTTCCGTGAGGGGTTGGAGGCTGCGCTGATCGTCAGTTTGATCGCCAGCTATCTGAAGCGGACTCAACGCGGTCAATGGCTTGGTGTGGTATGGATTGGAGTGATCGTCGCCGTTGCTCTGTGCCTGGCGTTAGGTATCTTCATCAATGAAACCACCGGTGAGTTTCCGCAAAAACAGCAAGAGCTGTTCGAAGGGCTGGTAGCTGTGGTGGCGGTGTGCATCCTGACCTATATGGTGTTCTGGATGCGCAAGGTTTCCCGCTCGGTGAAGGTGCATCTTGAAGGGGCGATTGATAACGCTCTCAACTCGGGTAAAAGACAAGGATGGGCATTGGTGGCGATGGTGTTTTTTGCCGTTGCCCGTGAAGGACTGGAGTCGGTGTTCTTTCTGTTGGCCGCGTTTCAGCAGGATGTGGGCATTGCCGCGCCAATCGGTGCGATGCTCGGCCTGGCGTGCGCCATCGTAGTGGGCATGCTGATCTATTGGGGCGGTATCAAATTGCACCTGGCCAAGTTCTTCAAATGGACCAGCCTGTTTATTCTGTTCGTGGCTGCGGGCCTGGCTGCCGGGGCGATCCGTGCCTTCCACGAGGCCGGATTGTGGAACCACTTCCAGGATATCGCGTTCGACCTCAGCAACCAGCTATCCACGCATTCACTGCTGGGCACCCTGTTAGAGGGAATGTTCGGCTATCAGGAAGCGCCATCGGTTAGCGAAGTGGCGGTCTATTTCCTGTATCTGATCCCTGCTCTGATTTTCTTTTTCCTGCCGCAGCGTACGGAGTCCTCAACGATCCCGGCGCAACGCAAGACACATCACTAATTTACTAGGGAATTCCGTATGTCTACTCCGTTATTTCGCCGCAAGGCATTGCATGCCGCATTACTGGCCGTTCCTGCTTTCGCGCTGAGCCTCAACGCGCTGGCGGCGGATATCCCTCAAGTTAAGGTGACCGTAAACGACAAACAGTGTGAGCCGATGCAGTTGACCCTGCCCGCCGGTAAAACCCAGTTTGTGGTGCATAACACTAGCCAGAAGAACCTGGAGTGGGAAATCCTCAAAGGCGTGATGGTGGTGGAAGAGCGTGAAAATATTGCGCCAGGTTTCACCCAGAAAATGACGGCAAACCTCGAACCGGGCGAATACGACATGACCTGTGGGCTGTTGAGCAACCCGAAAGGCAAGCTTGTCGTCACGGCTGCGGGTGCGGTAGCTGATGGCAAACTGAATGTGATGGATTTGGTTGGCCCGATTGCCGAATATAAAGTCTATGTCACCAAGGAAGTTGAAGGGCTGGTCAAGCAGACCAAGTTGTTCACCGATGCGATCAAAGCCGGTGATGTGGCCCAGGCCCGCAAGCTTTATGCGCCAACCCGTCAGCACTACGAGCGTATTGAACCGATTGCCGAGCTGTTCTCCGATCTGGACGGCAGCATCGACGCCCGTGAAGACGACTATGAGAAAAAAGCCGAAGATCCGAAATTCACCGGCTTCCACCGTCTGGAGAAAGCGCTGTTTGCCGATAACACCACCAAGGGCATGAATGAGTATGCCGATGGTCTGTATAAAGACACGCTGGAGTTGCAAAAACGCATTGGTGAACTGACCTTCCCGCCAAGCAAAGTGGTGGGCGGTGCTGCTGGCCTGATTGAAGAAGTGGCGGCCAGCAAGATCAGCGGTGAAGAGGATCGCTACAGCCGTACCGACCTGTGGGATTTCCAGGCCAACGTCGATGGCGCCCAGAAGATTGTGAACCTGTTGCGTCCGCTGTTGGAAAAGGCCAACCAGCCACTGCTGGCGAAGATCGACGCCAACTTTAAAACCGTCGATACCATCCTGGCTAAATACAAGACCGCAGAGGGTTATGAGTCTTACGAGAAGCTGACCACCGCGGATCGTAATGCGATGAAAGGGCCGATCACTACGCTGGCAGAAGACCTGTCACAGCTGCGTGGCGTGCTGGGTCTGGATTAAGGCTGAGCATGATGAACAACAAGACCGGCCCGCAAAACGGGCCGTTTCCTCAAGATGAGCAGGCCGCTTCGCCTTCGCGCAGGCGGTTGTTGCAGGGTTTGGGCATGATGGGCGGTGCTCTGGCGTTGGCGGGGCCATCCCTGGCGCGGGCTGCAGAAGAGCCGCTGGCTACCTCGCAGGACGAACGCTGGCAAAAACAACCGTTCTACGGCCAGCACCAAGCCGGTATTTTGACGCCGCAGCAATCGGCCATGATGCTGGTGGCTTTCGACGTGTTGGCGACCAACAAACAGGATCTTGAACGGCTATTTCGTCTGTTGACTAACCGTATCGCGTTCCTCACCAGCGGCGGTAAGGCACCGGAGGTCGATCCCAAGCTGCCACCGTTGGATTCGGGCATCATGGGGCCGGAAATTTACCCTGATAACCTGACCATCACCGTTTCCGTTGGCACTTCGCTGTTTGATGAGCGCTTTGGCTTACAGGCGCAGAAACCGCTGCACCTGCAAACCATGACGCGTTTCCCCAACGATTCACTCGATGCTGCCCTGTGTCATGGTGACTTGTTGCTGCAAATCTGTGCCAATACCAATGAAACGGTGATCCACGCGCTGCGCGATATCATCAAGCATTCGCCAGACTTGCTCAGCGTGCGCTGGAAGCGGGAAGGTTTTATCTCGGCACACTCGGCCCGCAGCCGGGGCAAAGAGACGCCAATTAACCTGCTGGGCTTCAAAGACGGCACCGCCAACCCAAAAACCAGCGATAAGCCGTTAATGGATCAGGTGGTATGGGTCGGTGATAAAGCGGGAGAACCTGCGTGGGCCGTTGGCGGTAGCTATCAGGCTGCGCGTATCATTCGTTTCCACGTCGAATTTTGGGATCGGACGCCGTTGCAGGAGCAGCAAACCATCTTTGGCCGCGAAAAGCACAGTGGTGCGCCGTTGGGGATGAAGCACGAGCATGATGAACCGGACTATGCCAAAGACCCGGAAGGTAAGCTGATCCGTATGGATGCCCATATTCGGTTGGCCAACCCGCGTACGCCACAAACCCAGAGCAACCTGATGCTGCGCCGTGGTTACAGCTATTCGCTGGGCGTTTCCAATTCGGGTCAGTTGGAAATGGGGTTGCTGTTTGTCTGTTACCAGGCAGACTTGGAACAGGGTTTCCTGACGGTGCAGAAACGATTGAACGGTGAAGCGCTGGAGGAATACGTCAAGCCTATCGGCGGCGGCTATTTCTTTGTGTTACCGGGCGTCAAGACGAATGGCGATTATTTGGCCAGCAGTTTGTTGCAAGCTTGAGACGCTAAAGTTGTTAGTTGGACAGAGAAGCGCAGCGCAAAGGCTGCGCTTTTTTATGTGCTCAATTTTTAATCCGGCAACCTAAATGTCATTCGCCGGAATTAATATCAATGCGTTGATATTTAACAATAAAATAATTTAATGCCAAGGCGGTTATGCTTTGATATAGTGGTGTTGCAGCGGGTTAAAACAAAAAATATTAAATTTTTTTACATTTTAGCAACGCAGCGCGGTTGAATGTCATTATACTGTAATCATCTGGCGGTAGTTTTCACACGGTGCACAGCTCAATGCTGTAAATATCACTGCGGGGATCGCTAATGGTAAAGTCCTTGGTTGGGCTACAAACAGCAAATAACATACCTTCACTGATTTCTCGTTGTAACGAGGGCGCTCTCTACGACTCTCAATTTCTGACCGACTCTTGGCTTTCCTTTCGCATTAATCCGGCTGACACACACTCCTGTTTTGTACCAATCTCGTTGTTCTGTGAAAAAGAGCCGCGCCTTTTGGCGGCTAGGTGTTCACGTCATTCTATGGCTTTAAAGGGGGCCACAACCTAATACGTGTGTAACATAATCGCTCGGTGTTTGCTGCCCTGCGGTAGGTGAAACAAACTGTAAGGTGCCACTATGGGAAGACAGAAAGCAGTGATCAAAGCACGTCGTGAAGCCAAACGCGTCATTCGTCGTGACGCTCGTAGTCATCGCCAGCGTGAAGAAGAAAGCGTGACCTCGCTGGTACAAATGGGTGGTGTGGAATCTATCGGCATGGCTCGTGACAGCCGGGATACTTCTACCATCGAGGCTAGAACCGAAGCTCAAGGTCATTACTTATCAGCCATAGAAAACAAGCTGTTGATATTTGCCACTGGTGAGGCTGGTTGCGGTAAAACCTTCATCAGTGCAGCCAAGGCAGCTGAAGCCCTGATACATAAAGAGGTGGATCGGATCATCGTCACTCGTCCGGTTCTGCAGGCGGATGAAGATCTCGGCTTTTTGCCGGGGGATATCTCTGAGAAGTTCGCCCCTTATTTCCGGCCGGTGTATGACATTCTGCTACGCCGTTTAGGATCCTCGTTCTTGCAATACTGCCTGCGCCCGGAAATTGGCAAGGTAGAGATCGCGCCTTTTGCCTATATGCGCGGGCGTACCTTCGAAAATGCGGTAGTCATCCTGGACGAGGCCCAGAACGTGACGGCCAGCCAGATGAAGATGTTTTTGACCCGTCTGGGCGAGAACGTCACGGTGATCGTGAACGGTGATATTACCCAGTGCGATTTGCCACGCGGCGTGAAATCCGGCCTTAGCGATGCGCTGGAGCGCTTCGAAGAGGACGAGATGGTCGGTATCATTCGTTTCGACAAACAGGACTGTGTGCGCTCTGCCTTGTGCCAACGCACGCTTAATGCTTACGATTAATTTGTCTGTTAGTCTTCCAAAGGCCACTTCGGTGGCCTTTTCGATGCACCAAACATTTTGTAATCCGTAGTTTACTGATGAAACGAAATTTACATTTGGTTAGGCCTTCTTAGAAACGATGAAACTTACAGATCAAGACCCAAATTTAAATGAGTACATTGTTCGCCAATGTGGATTTTTTTACCGTTGAGGGGCGTGTAATCGATAGCGAATAAAATGAACGCCGTCATATTCAATGTCACCATCAAACTGAAATCCCAACCGAAATATCGCTTTAATTTTCAAACGTGTTGGGGGCAGCAGGATTGTGATTGACTTGAGCCCCATCTCATTGAAAGCATAAGCTAAAATTTTGTCATAGATTTTTTTCCCGAGCCCCCAATGGTCAGGGTGAAGTACTAAAGCCAAGTCAGCATCTCCGTTTTCGTACTGCAAGCCTCCCCAACCGACAAACTTGTCGCTTACTGTAAAAGCCCATGGCCCATATCCGTACTCATCCCATTGGGACTCTTTGCCTGTTACCCATTCCAGACATTCAGCATCGCCAAAACTCGAATCACCCAAGGGCATTTGGCGTAAAACCAATGGGTTAGTGTTTAGGGCAATAATTTCGCTTCGATCGATATCGCTAAGGCGTTTAAATACAATATCCATTACTAACTCTTTGTATATGTGGTAGAAACTATGGTGTGCTGGTGGCCAGCAGTGCATGGGATGATACCAATAAAGCTGCGCCATTGCGGCCAATTTGAGTACAATAAATCGCAGGATCACTAAGGAATAATATTATGGACGATATTCAGCGCTGGCGGTCCAGCGTAGGGAAAACGTGGTTACTGGGCGCGATGCTGCTGGTGGGGAGTTTTACTGCCTCGGTAAATGCAACGACCCCAGAGAACTACCATCAGGTCTCACCAGAACTCTACCGCTCCTCTCAGCCATCCGCTGCCCAGATGCAAACGCTCGAGCAGCAGGGCATCAAAACCGTACTCAGTTTACGCCAGTGGCATGACGACGACAGCGAAGCGAGAGGCACAGGCTTGCTTCTGCGCCGGGTGGCGATCAATGCCGCCGTAATTAATGACGACATCGTGGTTGCAGCACTCAGAGAAATTCGTTTTGCCCTGAAACCGGTGTTGGTTCACTGCTGGCACGGCAGCGATCGTACCGGGCTGGTGGTGGCAATGTATCGCCTGGTGTTTGAAAATGCGGATAAGCCTGCGGTGCTGGCCGAATTGAGAAAGCCGGAGCATGGCTATCATGAAAAATATTATGCCGGGATTGCGCGCTATATTGGTGATGTCGATGTCAGCAAGATACGGCAGCGGGTTTTTGCCGATAACTTCACCAAGGGGAAGTGATTTGCTAGCAAAGGGTGGGGCATTGGCTACGGCGATCGTCCCCTCACCCTAACCCTCTCCCACAGGGAGAGGGGACTGGCCGTGCTACCAATTGGCCGCTTTACCGGTTTACAACACCGTAGCGATTTCCTTCGTGAATAAGCTGCAGATTGCTTCCTATAACTAAATACAGCACCGTATCAATTCCTCAGCCCACAGGGAGAGGGGACCTACCGTGCCACAGATTAGCTCTTGCACCCAATTTCTGTACTGGATTAACGCCCCCTGTTCTGACCTAGTCAAAATGCCCCCTCTCCAAACACAGCACCGTTGCAGCTCCCTCGCCCTGCGGGAGAGGGTTGGGGTGAGGGGAGTCTCGATTGCTTGACCGACAATCCGGTATCTCTCCCCTGCATGTACTTTTGCTCTCCCCAATCTGAATCTGCTAAATCGCTCTCTCCCTCCTAGCGTAAATCCCATTCTCGTTTAAGCTTTGTGTAAATTTTCGCGGCTTTTTGTATAGAATTTTAGTTTCAATAACGTTAACTATTGGTGTCTTGTGGCCGTTAAACCGATCTTAACGGAGCTAAGGGAATTGTTGGGTTGTGTGCCGTGCTTGGCATACTGATGGTCGTATTTTGGGGTTCTGAAGTCATCATGAAATATATCATTCTAATTTTATTGGTTTTGTGCGTTTTATACATTCATTATCGTGGCCGTGTTCGCTATCCTTTTTGGCGTCAGCTTTCCGACCATTCCACCTTTACCGCACCGCTGAACGTGTTTATGTACCTGTTCTCACGGGTGCCGACCACGCCTTACCTGCAACCGGAGCAGTTCCCCGATCTCATTATCCTGCGTGACAACTGGCAGACCATTCGTGAAGAAGGGCAGCAACTGATGGAGATCCAGCAAATCAAGGCGTCGGATAAATTTAACGACGCCGGATTCAACTCCTTCTTCAAAACCGGCTGGAAGCGCTTTTACCTGAAGTGGTATGAGGATAACCATCCTTCGGCAATGGCGTTATGCCCACAAACCACCGCGCTGTTACGCAGCCTGCCTTCGGTGAAGGCCGCGATGTTTGCCGAATTACCTCATGGCAGCCGCTTGCCACGCCATCGTGACCCTTATGCCGGTTCGTTGCGCTATCACCTGGGGTTGATCACCCCGAATGACGACCGCTGCTTTATCGAAGTGGATGGCGAACGCTACAGTTGGCGCGATGGTGAAGGGGTGATGTTCGATGAAACTTATCTGCACTATGCCGAAAACCAGAGCGGGGAAAACCGCCTGATCCTGTTTTGCGACATCGAGCGGCCGATGCGTTACCGTTGGGCGCAGGCGGTGAATCACTGGTTGGGACGTAATTTGATGAGTGCTGCGACAGCACCGAATGAAGAGGGCGATCGTACCGGCGGCGTCAATCGGCTGTTCAAATATATCTATGCCGTGCGTAAGGTTGGCAAGCGATTAAAAGCCTGGAACAAGACGGGGTACTACATTATCAAATGGCTGCTGTTTGGCGGGATTGCTGCACTGATTTTCTTTGCACTATAAATAGAACGGGGGCGCAAATAATGCGCCCCGTTGATGTTTTGTAACCACCCGGTATCAGGCAAATATCGTCATCATATAAGCGGCAAACAGCGCCAGGTGCGCGGTGCCGTTTAACACGTTGGTTCTGCCGGTAGAGAACGAGATATGGCACAATATCAACACCGTCAGCATCACTACCATATGCGGTGCCTGCAGGCCGAAGATTAGCGTCTGGCCCGTCAGGGTGGCAATAATCGTTACCGCTGGCACCGTCAGTGAAATGGTCGCCAGCACCGAGCCGAAGAACAGGTTCATGGCGCGCTGCACCTGATTGTTCAACACCGCGCGCAGAGCACCCAGCCCTTCCGGGGACAGGATCAGTAACGCAACGAGGAAACCGGTGAACTGCGTTGGTGCGTTCAGCTTGGTGAGCAAGCCTTCAAGCGGGTTGGCGTTGAATTTGGTTACGGCAATTACCGCGACCAGATGCACGATCAACCAAGAGGCATGCCACAGGCTGCTGTGGGACGAGGGTTTACCGTGGTGTGGGTCGCCATCGTCATCTTCGTGTTCATAAACAAACAGGCTCTGGTGGGTTTTGGTCTGGATCAGCAGGAACACGCCGTACATTGCCGCTGAGATGGCCGCAACCAGCAGTGACTGGCCCACGCTGAAGTTGCCCCCAGGCAAGGCGCTAGGCAACACCAGCACGATCACCGCCAGTGGGAGGATCGCCATCAGGTACTGTTTGATACCGCCAAGGTTAACGTACTGGGTAGCAAACTTGCGCCCGCCGAGCAGCAGGGCAACCCCAACCAGTCCGGCAGTCACAATCATGATAATTGAATACAGTGTGTCACGCATCAGGGCCGGGGCCGCGTCGCCGGTTGCCATCAGTGCTGAAATCAGGCTCACTTCCAGGATCACTACCGACAGGCTGAGGATCAGCGAGCCGTAGGGTTCACCCAGGCGGTGGGCCAGTACGTCGGCATGGCGTACCACGCTGAAAGCACTGCTGAGGATACCGACCAGGGCAATAATGTTGATGGCCACAATCAGTGGGAAACTGCTGGTACCGCTCCATAAGTTGAGCACAACCAGCGCGGCGATAGGGAAAATCAGGGAATACTCTGTGTGGCGAGATTTGGATCGGCCAGGATCGTTGTGCGACTTCATTACGGTACATCTCCTTCTCAAACTGCGTGGCCCGTCATCGCTGTTCACCTGCAGATAGGGTCAGCGTATCCAGAAAGTTGTTAATAATAATAGGATACACTCTGCGCATGACGCCGAGTAATAATGTGATGTTGTGTTTAGTTTTTAGAAAGCAAAACTTTGCTTTATGCGATAAGAGTAACAAAAAAACCGCATTTGATGCGGTTTTTTTTACTTACTTTTACGTTAAACACCAGACATTACTTGTTAAACGCCTATAAATGGGTCTTAACCGGTATTTTCAACGGAAAATAAGGCAGATAATGGCGATCAAGAGTCAATATTATCCATGATATCGTGCCTTTTCTGGTGGTAACCCTCCTCATTTAACCCTTCACGCCAGTAAGGTACGGCATAAAGCTGATTACGCTCACATTGGCGCTCCCGGCGCAGGTAACGACGCAGTTCGACAACCAGACGATCCTCACCTGCCAGCCAGAACTGGGTGCCGCTTTGCGGCAGTGGCAAGGCGCAGAATTGCGTGATGAGATCGGCCGTTTTCTCCGTGCCGCCAATGATCCAGCTTAGTTCAACACCGGCAGGTTTTTGCAGATTGATAACGTCCGCAGGGGTATCGACACGGATAAAAGCGTGGCCTTCGCTACGTGCTGGCAAGTTTTCCAGCAGTGCGGCGATGGCCGGTAACGATGAAGGATCGCCTGCTAAGCAGTAAAAGTCGGCTTCTGGCAACATTGGCTTGGGGCCTCCAGGGTTGCTGATACCAATTTTATCCCCCGGCTTGGCCTGACGTGCAAAGTTCACCGCTGGCCCGCTGTGGTCGTGCAGGGCAAACTCAATATCAATCTCACCCTGTTGCGGGCGAACGGCTCGAATAGAGTAGGTGCGAATTAGCGGGCGTACGGCATCGGCGGCCCATACCGGGCCCTTCTCGGTGAGCGTGGGCAGGTCTGGCTGCGTTTGGCCTGCGAGCGGCAAGAACACTTTGATATGCGCTGCGGCGGCTTCTGCCGGGTAATAATGCAGGTCTGGCGCGCTGAAGGTGATACGGCGCAGGTGCGGCGTGATGTCGCGTAAACGGGTAACTTCGATCAAATAGGGGGCGCGGCTGCGTGGGGTTTCGGTTGTCACAGGACTCTCCTTTATCATTCTGCGGTCAGTATATCATGCCATTTGATAATGAGAATTGTTTGCTGATTGGCATGGCACATCAGGCCAAGCGGCGTGATCCGCCCGGATTGTATTTTTTTGCGGTTAAAACGCTGAGCTCTGTTAACAAAACGCAGGGGAAGAGTAAAGTTTTACGTCTATAATTATTATTGCTTCTGGGTACAAATACTTTTTCACATTAAATATGCCTGGAAACTTGATTGAGAGGTCAGAAAAGAATATGGTCATTTATACCCGTCGTCTTTCAAGTTGCAGCGTTGTTATCTGCACTTACCCACCCCAGTCACTTACCCAAAAGTAAGCTCCTGAGGATGAGTAAGCTTGTTGCCTAGCTGCAACTTGAAATCCATAGGGTATATATTTTTTGCTGGGCGGTGGAAATAAACACGCCCCGCATCCCAAAAAAGAAATTGCATACACAGTGGCGAAGGGTTTAGGGCAATCCTATTCCCAGGAGGTTGTATTAGGTGTTAACTCGAGATTTTCTGCAAAAAGCAGACTGCAAAACGGCATTCGGCACGATCGAAGAGTCGCTGTTGCTGACACCGGAACAGCGCTCGGCCTCACTGACATGTACACTCTCCAGACGGCCGGATAATAGCCCGGTATGGGTTTTTGGCTATGGTTCACTGATGTGGAACCCGGTATTTGAATCCGAAGAGGTGCGCCCGGCGACGCTGCAAGGCTGGCATCGGGCATTTTGCCTGCGTTTGACCGCCGGACGGGGCACGCTGCATCAACCCGGACGCATGCTGGCTCTGCAGGAAGGGGGGCAAACCACCGGTCTGGCCTTCCGCCTGCCTGAAGATAAACTGCGTGAAGAGCTGGAACTACTGTGGAAGCGTGAGATGATCACCGGTTGCTATCTGCCAACCTGGTGTGACCTGACGCTGGACGACGGCAGCGTCGTTACCGCCTTGGTGTTTGTGATGAACCCACAGCATCCGCTATTTGAAGCGGATACCAGCCATCAGGTGATCGCTCCGTTGATCGCCAGCGCCAGCGGCCCGTTGGGCACCAATGCGCAGTATCTGTTTGCCTTGGACAACGAGCTGAAAAATCACGGCATGAAGGATGATTGCATTGGCGATCTGGTCGGCTATGTCCGCCAGTGGCTGCAACAGAACACCTCGGGGCCAATAGGTGGCGAAGCCACGGCCTAACCCTCAGTTACCTTCGGGGCGTCGTATTGCGCGCCCCCAAATGCCTCAACAACCCTCGCGTTGATATATCTTATCCCTCTAGGTAATAACTTTTTGCTGCATAACTCACTTAACCACAATATTAAAACGGTTATTTATCTCATTAATTTTAAAGCTATTTATAATCTAAAGAAAAGCGGTGGTGAATTTTTAATGATAAAAAATGCACTTAGCATTAAAAGCTATAAGTAAAGATTATTCCTTATTTGTTCTGTCTGCGCAGACTCCGTATCAATATTGTTAACGATTTTGGGGAGAGAAGGGGACGGAATGAATTTTCAGCAATTAAAAATCATTCGTGAGTCAGCGCGTTGCAACTACAACCTGACTGACGTCGCGAATGCGTTATTTACCTCACAGTCTGGGGTTAGCCGTCATATTCGCGAGCTGGAAGAAGAGCTGGGGATTGAGATATTTATCCGCCGTGGCAAACGGTTATTAGGCATGACCGAACCGGGCAAAGAGCTGTTGGTGGTCGCGGAGCGTATCCTCAATGATGCCAATAATATCCGCCGTCTGGCCGATGTGTTCAGCAGTAAAGACGCGGGCCAACTGCATATTGCCACCACCCATACCCAGGCTCGCTACAGCCTACCGGGGGTGATTAAGGAGTTTCGGGCGCTGTATCCGCAGGTGCGCGTGGTGCTTAATCAGGGGAGCCCGGAGGAGATTGCCGCCATGCTGGCCTGCGGTGAAGCGGATATCGGTATCGCCAGTGAACGCCTGATGAGCGAAGAGTCGTTGGCTGCTTTTCCCTATTACCGCTGGAACCATGCGATCCTGGTTCCGGAAGGCCATGAGTTGACACGCCAACCGCTGGTCACGTTGGAGATGCTCAGTACGCTGCCGTTGATTACCTACCGCCAGGGTATCACCGGGCGCTCACGGCTGGATGCGGCATTTAAAGCTGCGGGGCTGACGCCGGATATCGCGCTAAGCGCTCAGGATTCTGACGTCATCAAAACCTATGTTGAATTGGGGCTGGGTGTGGGCATTCTGGCGGATATGTCGTTTGAAAAAGAGCGCGATCGTGGGCTGGTCAGTCTCAATGCCGAACATTTGTTTGAGCCTAATACCGTCTGGTTGGGCCTGAAACGCGGTCAGTTACAACGTAACTATACCTGGCAGTTTATCCAGCTATGTAATCCCACCTTGTCACTCACGGAAATTAAAGAGAAAGTGTTCTCCGATCAGTTGGAACAGGTTATCGATTATCAGATCTGAGGCGGTAATGCGCTGGCATGGTGCAAAGCGCGCCATATCACTGTGCAATAGTGAGGGGTGGATTACAGTTTGCACGGCAATAACCTTCTAAAATCTGTGGCTTGGCAAACTGGCATGCAAGCTGCTTACTTTAAAGGCGGAAACGTTGAGTATCCGCGATGAATTTCAACAGGCGTCCGTGCAGCACGTTTGCCCCAATGGTGGAATGTGCTGTTCGGACGTCTTTTTTATCGCTGGTTATACCCCCTTGGCTTAAATCCCCGATTACAGGTTTTTCCGATGGCTTCTTTTTGCCGATCGCTTACCCTATGGCTTCAGGTTGCATTATGCTGTGCGGCAGGTTTTTTCTACCGGCCGGAACGGTAGTGTCAACGAGGTGGGTTTGCCATGCGGCAAGGAAGGCGAAGGGCAAACGTGGTTATGAGCAAGGTTATTCAGCAAAAGATGTCACAGTTGTTATCCAGCACGCGCTTACTCGGGTTATTAGCACTACCGGTGATAATGTTTAACGCCCAGGCGGAAGCTCCCCCGGCAGTGGTTGGCGTGCCTGACGCCCAGGCTGAGGCACCTGTTACAGCGAAAAGCGTAGCTGAGGCCACGGCGGAGGCTCCCTCGGTTGGGACGAGCGTGATTGACGACCTGGCTAAAGCGCCACCGACAGCAACAGCAGAAGCCCAGACGGTAGTGCCACCGGCGGCAGTAGCAGAAGCTCAGGCAGTAGCACCAGCAGCAGAAACCCAGACGGTAGCGCCACCGGCTACGGTAGCAGAAGCTCAGACAGTGGCCCCACCAACCCCCGTAGAGCCCCAGGCCATTGCCCCACCGGCGGTGGCAAATGCGGCTGATATCGCGGCTAAAGTGCCTGCGGCCGTGACCCCGATAGAAAAGCCAGCGGCAGTGGTCAGTGAGGTCAAGGCGCAGGCATCTCCGGCGCAAGAGCTGCCGGAACTGGGCAGCGCTGGCGTCAACGATGCCGAAAAAGAAAAAGAGTGGGCTACGCGGGCGAAAAAGCTGGCAGAGCAGAATCTTAACCAGATATCCAGCGAGCGGGCGCGCGCCGATACCAAAGATTACCTGACCAACCAGGCCAGCTCGGTCCTTCAGCAGGAGACTGAGGAGTTACTTTCACCACTTGGTACCGCTAAACTGTCGCTTGCGGTAACACCTGAAGGGGATTTCACCGGCAGCAGCGGTCAGTTGTTCAGCCCGCTCTATGACGTGGATGGCTTGTTGACCTACAGCCAGGTGGGTTATCTGCAAAAGGCTAACGGTTCACAGGGTAATTTTGGCCTGGGGCAGCGCTGGATGGTGGGGGATTGGCTGCTGGGCTACAACTCCGTGCTCGACAGTGATTTCCAGAATCAGCGCAACCGTGGCAGCATTGGTGCCGAAGCATGGGGTGACTATTTGCGCCTGTCGGCCAACTATTACCACCCGCTATCGTCATTTTCTCCACAGGCAAACAATGCCGTCTTTCTCGGCCGTCCGGCGCGTGGCTACGACATTACCACCCAAGGTTATCTGCCGTTTTATCACCAGCTTGGCGCCTCGCTCAGCTTTGAACAGTATCGCGGCGCCAGTGTCGATCTGTTAGGCAATGGCAACAAACAAACCGATCCTAGCGCTATGCAGGTGGGGCTCAACTATACACCGGTCCCGTTGGTCACGGTCAAAGCCTTGCACAAACTGGATAATGTGGGCGAAACCCAGGACAAGGTCGAGCTGGCCATGACCTACCGCCTTGGGGTACCGCTGCTCAAACAGATTTCTCCGTACTACGTGGAACAGGCCAAATCATTGCGCGGTAGCCGCTATGACAGCATTGAACGTAATAATGTGCCGGTGCTGGAGTTCCGTGAAAGCAAAACGTTGCAGGTGTTTCTGGCCACGCCGTCATGGAGCCTGAATCCAGGGGAAACGCTGCCGCTGGTGCTGGAAATCAAAGCGGCCAATAAGATCACTGCGGTCAACTGGCAAGGGGACACTCAGGCGGTCAGCCTGACGCCGCCGGCGAATATCAACGATCCGCAAGGGTGGACCTTGACGGTGCCCGCGTGGGATGAGACGCCAGGGGCCAGCAATCACTACCAACTGTCCGTCACCCTTGAGGATGAAAAGCAGCAGAAAGCCACCTCGAACTGGATCACGCTACAGGTTACCGCTCCCCTGAGCTTGTCTATTGAAGGGGAGCCTGGGTTACCGCCGCCGCAAACCCTGCGGCCACCGGCCATCCCGGCGGTTACCGGGCCGTTGCACCCAGAGGGTAACTAATCTTTCTTATTACCCAACACCCAAACGGCGGCTTCGACGCGGGATTTCAGTTTCATCTTCTTCAGCAGGTGTTTCACGTGCACCTTGACGGTACTCTCGGTGATCGTCAGTTTACGGGCGATCAGCTTGTTTGGCAGCCCCTGCGCGATCAGCTTGAGGATGTCGCGCTCGCGCGGGGTTAACTGCTGGATGTCGCGTTCTACCGCCGGGCGGTTTTCCCTCAGGCTGGCCGCCAGCACTGGCGTCAATGCTTCGCTCAGTACCATTTGCCCTGCCGCCGCCTGATGCAGTGCCTTGAGCAGTTCCTCTGGCTCCATATCTTTCAACAGATAGCCATCGGCACCGCGTTTTAGCGCGCTCACCACATCGTCTTCATGATTGGAGACGCTGAATACCACCACGCGGCCGGAAAGGGCGGTTTGGCGCAGGCGATCCAGCGTTGCCAGTCCGTTCATTCCGGGCATATTCAGATCCAACAGGATCAGGTCGGGATCGTGCAGCTCCGCCAGTTCCACCCCTTGTTCGCCATTGCTGGCTTCGGCGATGACTTGTAGCCGCGGATCCATGCTAATCAACTGCTTGACGCCGTTACGCAACATGGGGTGATCGTCAATCAGCAGTATGGTGGCAGCTTCTTCGGTCGTCATAATATTTCCTTATTCGATAGCAGAGTTATCCGGGCGGAACGTCACCCGTACTTCGGTGCCGCCGCCGCTGCACGGCAAGATTTCGCACTGGCCGTGCAGGCTTTTGGCGCGATCGCGCATGATGATCAGGCCGTAGTGATCGGGCCGTTCGCTGATATCTGGCAGGCCACGGCCATTATCGCTGACGCTCAGGGTGACTTTGCCCTGCAGGTTTGTTACCCGAATCGCGACCTGGCTGGCCTGCGCGTGTTGGTGAATGTTACTCAATGCCTCTCGCGCGATTTGCAGCAGGTGGATCGCCTGATAGGCCGGTATGCTTCGCGGGCCTAACTGATAATCCAGTTCGATGGTGATCCCCAGCCGCTGATTGAATTCTTGCACCGTAGACTGTAGTGCCGCCAGCAGGCCAGGCTCGGTCAGGCGCAGGCGGAAGGTGGTTAACAGCTCGCGTAACTGGCGATAGGCGGTACTGATCTCTTCACGCATCTGTTGCACCAGCGCCAGACTGGCCGGAGGGAGCTCGCCCCCCTGCATTTGCAGGCAGCTGGTCTGCATTTTCAAGCAGGTGAGGGATTGAGCGATGGAGTCATGTAACTCGCGGGCGATCGCGGCCCGCTCTTCCATCAACATCAACTGCTGCTGGTGGTCAACCTGGCGCTCTATTGCCAATACGCTGGTCAACTGCTCTATCAGGGTATTCATCAACTGGCATTGCTCATCGCTTAGCCGTTGTTCTGGCGCATGTTGAGCGACGACGATGCCATAATTGCCCAGTTGGTCACTCAGGCTCCAGCTAAGAGAAGGGTGGCCCTGACTATGCGGCTGATGTTCGCTTAAGCAGGCGCTACAGACCGGATTATGGCAATACTCCGGCCTCAACGGTTGGTTACCGCTTAATTGCAGAAACTGTTCCTGACTGTTGTTTTCATACAGCCGTACCTGGATGCTGTGTAGCGGCGTCAGCGTTTGCAACTGGTTGAGGATCGGCGTCAGGCGGCTACAGATCGGCTCGCTGGTGTGTAACTGGCGGCTGGTGTGATACAGAAAGCCCAGCACCTGGTTTTTCTGTTGCAGGTCGGCGGTTTTTTCTGCGACACGTTGCTCCAGCCTGGCATAGATGGTGGCAAGCTCGTCGGACATGGTGTTGAGCGCAGCGCCGAGGGAAGACATCTCGTCCTGATGCCCACGTTGGGCAAAACGGTGGCTGAAATCACCGCGGCCAACCGCCATTGCCAGTGCCACCAACTGACGCCAAGGGTGCAGCAAACGGCGGCGTAGATAACAGATGGTGCCGACCAGCAGCAACAGCGTCAGGGCGATAAATCCCCCCTGAACCAGCGTCACCATCAACAAGCGCCGTTCGGTCTGATGATCGATATCAGAAACCAGCTTGTCCAACAGGCTGACAAAATGGGCCACTTGGGGAGCCGCATCGGCTGGGTGTTGTGCTTGGCGCAGTCGTGGTTGCAGCTGGTTTAGCCAATAGTCACGCAGCGTCAGCAACTGCGGGGTTAGCCCTTCGCGCTCCAGCGCCAGTTGCAAATCGCGGCTGGTTTCATCCTGATCCAATCCCTGCATCAGTATGTCACTTTGGGCATCCAGAGGGACCTGAGACAGCAGACGGTAACTCTGCATCCGTAGGGAACCCGCTTTGTTGATGGCATGAGCATTGCCCTGGATGCTTTGCGACATCCAGGCGGAAATACTCATTCCGGCGATACCCAGCACCCCCAGCAGTAGCATTAACAGGGCAACCTGGTTAACGATGGAAAGCGGAGCCAGCAAGCGTTTCATCGAATACGCGTCCCCTATAGAGCAGCAGAAACCAGAGAGTGGATACCAGCAACTCCGGCCGCCAAATTACGTCAATAGCAGCCATTTTTCCTTATCCCCCGGCGTAACCCCATACCCCTAACGAAGTACCCCTTAGTTTCCGGCTACCTGACCCATTGCCAAACCTTTAGCACTACTGTGCTATAACCTGCTGAATACCAATGGATTAGCTGGCCTTAATGAGCTACTCACTAAGGGATGTATGAGGTTTTTGCGCCATGAGTTACCTGCTTGCTCATTGATTTGCGTCAACTTTACCGCTTGAGGGGATCAACTAGGGTGTGCGCAGTTATCACCGTGTTTCTGAGGTTATTATGTCGCAATCTGCAATGCCTTTAGCAAAAAAAACGGGTGCGGTTATTCAGGACTGGCAACCTGAGAACAGCGAATTCTGGCAGCAGAGTGGGCACCGCATCGCCCGCCGCAACCTGTGGATCTCCATACCCTGCCTGTTGCTCGCCTTCTGCGTATGGATGCTGTTCAGCGCCGTGGCGGTTAATCTGAACAAGGTGGGTTTTAACTTCACCACCGATCAGCTGTTTCTGTTGACCGCATTACCTTCGGTTTCCGGCGCGATCCTGCGCGTGCCGTATTCCTTCGTGATCCCGATGTTTGGTGGCCGCCGTTGGACGGCCATCAGCACCTGTTTCCTGCTGGTACCTTGCCTGTGGTTGGGCTATGCGGTGCAGGATCCGAGCACCTCATTCAACGTATTTATCATTATTGCGCTGTTGTGTGGTTTTGCCGGGGCCAACTTTGCCTCCAGCATGGCGAACATCAGCTTCTTCTTCCCGAAGGCGAAGCAGGGTGGCGCGCTGGGGCTGAATGGCGGTCTGGGAAATCTGGGGGTCAGCGTGATGCAACTGGTGGCTCCGTTAGCCATCTCGCTCGCCATGTTTGGCTTCCTGGGCGGTACGGGGCAGACACAGCCAGACGGCAGCCAGCTGTGGTTGGAAAACGCCGCCTGGATTTGGGTGCCTTTCCTGCTGGTGGCAACGCTGGCGGCCTGGTTCGGTATGAACGATTTAGCCGCCTCAAAGGCTTCTTTGCGCCAACAACTGCCGGTACTCAAACGGGGGCATCTGTGGGTTTTGAGCCTGCTGTATCTGGCAACCTTTGGTTCCTTCATTGGCTTCTCTGCCGGTTTTGCCATGCTGGCGAAAACCCAGTTTCCTGACGTTGTGATCCTGCATTATGCCTTCTTCGGGCCGTTCCTTGGGGCGCTTGCTCGTCCCGTGGGTGGGGCGCTTTCCGATCGCTTTGGCGGCATTCGTGTGACGCTGCTGAACTTTATAGTCATGGCTATTTTCGCTGCCTTGCTGTTCCTGACCTTGCCGGGTAGCGATCATCAGGGCTCGTTTATGGCCTTCTATGGCGTGTTTATGGTGCTGTTCCTCACCGCCGGATTGGGCAGCGGTTCGACCTTCCAGATGATCGCCGTGATATTCCGTAAAATCACCGTGGACAGAGTGAAAGCCGAAGGAGGAAGCGATGAGTTGGCACAGCGGGAGGCGGTAACCGATTCGGCTGCGGCGTTGGGCTTTATCTCGGCGATTGGTGCGGCAGGGGGGTTCTTTATTCCCAAGGCGTTTGGGACTTCGCTGGCGTTGACAGGCTCACCGGCTGGGGCGATGAAGATCTTCCTGGTGTTTTATATTCTGTGTGTCGTGGTCACCTGGGGCGTTTACGGCCGTAAAAAGGTTTCACGCTAGTTGAGTTAAGCGGGCGCAGCATGCGGCGCCCCTTCGGTCGAATATGTGCGACGACCCATTCAGCAACATTGCCTGTCAGTCATCTGACACTCCCCGTTCGCCGGGGAGTGTCTTCCTTCTCAATTCCCACACGTTGTTTCACTGATAGCCAATCGGTGAATTCACCGCTACTTTGGTCAAAACTTCGTTGTGTCATGTAACCGACGCCTGGCGGTTTTATAGGTATATATTAACATCGCTTTTCTTTTGTTGATTGAGGATAAGATGATCCCATCTTTATCTATTAATGAAATCTTAATGTCCACTGTGTCATCATAAAATAAACCCACTAATCCTTGGTGTGGAGTGGTTTATGTCTGATTTGACCATGGGCCAGGAGGGGGGTGATTTTTCTCGGTGAGTTGCATGATTTCACTAAGTTATGAAAAATAGGTGAAATATAAAGTAAGTCTATTTCACTGAGTTTATATTTAAATTCTTGAACATTTTTTCATGTTTCTATACAAATGAGGACGCTGTGAACTCATAAGGAAAATGAAAAGTGGATGCTGAACAGGAAATAAAAATCATAAATTTTGATGTTTTGCTCCCCTCCAGGCAGCGTTCACGCCTACGTTGGAAAGAGCTTCAGATCCTTTCCCTGCTGGTTAACCGCTCGCCAGAGTTGGTGAGCCGCTCAGAAATCATTGAGACTATCTGGAAAGGCACCTATTGCTCAGACTCGACAATAAATCAGACGATTAAGTCCATTCGCCAGAAAATTGGCGACACGGAGCATGCTCTCATCAGGACCATTCCCCGTCTTGGTTATAAGGTGGATGATAAAACGATTTTTAACTTTATATCATCAGGGGAATCTGCCGTCGTTACGGGGATTATTCCTGGAAATGATGATGCTGAAACTTTCAATGGTGATTTATCTGAGGGTAAATTAAATCATATGGCCGATGAAATTATTGAAAATGCAACGTTACCGGAAGGTTATTCCCTCATGAATCCGCTATTAAGTGAAACGTCTTTGGTTGATTCCAGGCGAAACACGCTAACGCCTTGGGGCAGAATATTGAAGTATCTGGCGGCGTTTATTGCGCTGTTGACAGTTTCACTTTTATCCTATGCATTGGGCAGTCGAACCAGGCCTGCAATACAGCATGAGCAGCTCAATAGCCCTCGTATGGTCCTCTCTTTTTCATTAGACACCTCACCTGGTGTTAATCCACAGGCGCTGAACTGCGTGTATCTGGCGGGGAATGAAAAGGAAATGCGGGTTGAATGTCGCACTCGCTAGCAGGGACCCCTCCAAGCTGTTTAAGATATGAGTATTAAACTGCGCAAAATTACCCCGTCATTTTGTCATTAACCTCGCCTCACACATCCGTTTTACCGCCACTACCCCCAAATTTCCGCGCCAGGGTACTCGTCAGGCGCTTAGCTGTGTAAATTTAATATTCTTGTTTTATTACAGAAGGATAGGGTGGTTTCCAATTGTCATCCTTTAGTGGTATTTGTGCCTTCCCTCTGGTTTTCTCTCCCCGAATCCCTTGATCGCAATCAAGTTACGCCCAGCAGAGCATCAGTAGCCTTGGCCGCAGATTGAGCAATGTCACTTGGCAACTTCTTACAACAATATGCCCGTCGTCTTTCAAGCTGCGGCTTGAAACTCGTAGGGTAATGAGCCTTCAGGAGAACTCCGGATGAGCAAATTTCTAGATCGGTTCCGCTACTTCAAGCAGTTGGCCGAACCTTTCTCTGGCGGTCATGGCCAAACGCTAAACACCAATCGCGATTGGGAAGACGGTTATCGCAGCCGCTGGCAGCACGACAAAGTGGTGCGTTCCACCCATGGTGTTAACTGTACCGGCTCCTGTAGCTGGAAAATCTATGTGAAAAACGGTCTGGTCACCTGGGAAACCCAGCAGACCGATTATCCACGCACCCGTCCAGATTTGCCCAACCATGAGCCCCGTGGCTGCCCACGCGGTGCCAGCTATTCCTGGTATCTCTACAGCGCCAACCGCCTGAAATATCCGCTGATGCGCAAACGCCTAATCAAGCTATGGCGCGAGGCTAAAGCCTTGCACAGCGATCCGGTGGATGCCTGGGGTTCAATCGTTTCCGACCCGGAAAAAGCCAAAAGCTACAAAGTGGCCCGTGGCCGCGGTGGTTTTGTCCGTTCCAGCTGGCAGGAGGTCAATGAACTGATCGCCGCCTCCAACGTCTATACCGCCAAGACCTTTGGCCCGGACCGCATTATCGGCTTCTCGCCGATCCCGGCGATGTCGATGGTGTCTTACGCGGCGGGTGCCCGTTACCTATCGCTGATTGGCGGCACTTGTCTGAGCTTTTACGACTGGTATTGCGATTTGCCACCGGCCTCGCCAATGACCTGGGGCGAACAGACCGACGTGCCGGAATCCGCCGACTGGTACAACTCCTCGTATATCATTGCCTGGGGCTCCAACGTGCCGCAAACGCGCACCCCGGACGCCCACTTCTTCACCGAGGTTCGCTACAAGGGCACCAAAACCGTCGCGGTGACGCCAGACTACGCGGAAGTGGCCAAGTTATGCGACCAGTGGCTGAACCCGAAACAGGGTACCGATAGCGCCATGGCGCTGGCGATGGGCCACGTGATGCTTAAAGAGTTCCATCTGGATCGTGAAGTTGGTTATTTCCGCGACTACGTACGTCGCTATACCGATATGCCGATGCTGGTGTTGTTGGAGCCGCGCACCGAAGGTTATTACGCCGCTGGCCGCCTGCTGCGTGCCGCCGATCTGGTAGATGGCCTTGGCCAGGAAAATAACCCCGAGTGGAAAACCGTCGCGCTGGATCAGACCAGCGGTGAACTGGTGGCGCCGCAGGGCTCTATTGGTTTCCGTTGGGGTGAGAAGGGCAAATGGAATCTGGAGCAGCGTGAAGGTAAAGCCCAGCAGGATGTGGAGCTGCAACTCAGCCTGCTAGGCAGCCATGATGAGGTGGTTGACGTTGGCTTCCCATACTTTGGCGGTGCCGAGAGTGAGCATTTCAACAGCGTGGCGCTGGACGACATCCTGCTGCACAAACTGCCGGTAAAACGCCTGCAACTGGCGGACGGCAGCCAGGCGCTGGTGACCAGCGTCTACGACCTGACGCTGGCAAACTACGGCCTGGATCGTGGCCTGAATGATGCCAACTGCGCCAACGGTTATGATGAGGTCAAAGCCTATACGCCAGCCTGGGCAGAAAAGATCACCGGCGTCTCACGCCAAAACATCATCCGCATTGCGCGCGAGTTTGCCGAAAACGCTGAGAAAACCCACGGCCGCTCGATGATTATCGTTGGGGCCGGTGTCAACCACTGGTACCACATGGACATGACCTATCGCGGGCTGATCAACATGCTGATCTTCTGCGGTTGCGTAGGCCAAAGCGGCGGCGGCTGGGCGCACTATGTCGGCCAGGAAAAGCTGCGTCCGCAAACCGGTTGGACGCCGCTGGCCTTTGGTCTGGATTGGCAACGGCCGGCGCGCCATATGAACAGCACCTCGTTCTTCTACAACCACTCCAGCCAATGGCGCTATGAGACGGTTGGCACCGAAGAGCTGTTGTCACCGATGGCGGACAAGAGCCAGTTTGCTGGCAGCCTGATCGACCTGAACGTGCGTGCAGAGCGCATGGGGTGGTTGCCATCGGCCCCGCAACTGGATACCAACCCGCTACATCTGGCCGCTCAGGCTAAAGCGGCCGGTCAGACACCGCTGGACTTCACCGTGGAGAGCCTGAAACAGGGCAACGTTCGCTTTGCTGCCGAACAGCCGGACAACCCGCAGAACTTCCCGCGTAACCTGTTCGTCTGGCGCTCCAACCTGCTGGGCTCCTCCGGCAAGGGGCATGAATACATGCTCAAATACCTGCTGGGGACCGAGAATGGCATCCAGGGCCAGGATCTGGGTCAGCAGGGCGGCGTAAAACCGCAGGAAGTCGAGTGGTTGGATAACGGCGGCGAAGGCAAGCTGGATCTGGTGGTGACGCTTGATTTCCGCATGTCCAGCACCTGCCTGTATTCCGACATCGTGTTGCCTACCGCTACCTGGTACGAGAAAGACGATATGAATACCTCGGATATGCATCCGTTTATTCATCCGCTGTCTGCGGCTGTCGATCCAGCCTGGGATTCCAAGAGCGACTGGGAGATCTACAAGGGTATCGCCAAAGCGTTCTCCGAGGTGTGCGTTGGCCATTTGGGCCATGAGACCGACATTGTCACGCTGCCGATCCAGCATGATTCCGCCGCCGAACTGGCGCAGCCCTACGGCGTGAAAGACTGGAAGAAAGGCGAGTGCGATCTAATCCCGGGCAAAACCGCGCCGCACATCATGGTGGTAGAACGCGATTATCCCGCGACCTACGAGCGCTTTACCTCGCTCGGTCCGCTACTGGACAAGCTTGGCAACGGCGGCAAGGGCATCAGTTGGAACACCCAGACCGAAGTCGACTTCCTGAAAAAGCTCAACTACGTGAAGACCGAAGGCCCGGCAGTTGGGCGGCCTAAGATCGAAAGTGCTATCGATGCGGCGGAAGTGATCCTCTCGCTGGCACCGGAAACCAATGGGCAGGTGGCGGTGAAAGCCTGGCAGGCGCTGAGCAACATTACCGGGCGCGATCACACCCATCTGGCGCTGAACAAAGAAGACGAAAAGATCCGCTTCCGCGATATTCAGGCCCAGCCGCGCAAGATCATCTCCAGCCCGACCTGGTCTGGCCTGGAAGACGAACATGTCTCTTACAACGCCTGCTACACCAACGTGCATGAGTTGATCCCGTGGCGCACCCTGAGCGGCCGCCAACAGCTGTATCAGGATCACGAGTGGATGCGAGCCTTCGGGGAAAGCCTGCTGGTCTATCGCCCGCCGATCGACACCCGTGCCGCGCAGCCGTTGCTGAATAAAAAGCCGAACGGCAACAAAGAGAAGGCGCTGAACTTCCTGACGCCGCACCAGAAGTGGGGCATTCACTCCACCTACAGCGACAACCTGTTGATGCTGACTCTGTCACGCGGCGGGCCAATCGTCTGGTTGAGTGAGGACGATGCCAAAGATTTGGGCATTGAAGATAACGACTGGATCGAGGCTTTCAACGCCAACGGCGCGCTCACCGCTCGTGCGGTGGTCAGCCAGCGTATTCCGTCGGGGATGACCATGATGTATCACGCTCAGGAACGTATCGTGAACATTCCAGGCTCGGAAATCACCAGCCAGCGTGGCGGGATCCACAACTCGGTGACCCGCGTGTGCCCGAAACCGACCCATATGATCGGCGGCTATGCGCAGTTGGCGTACGGCTTTAACTACTACGGCACCGTCGGCTCGAATCGCGATGAGTTTGTGGTGGTGCGCAAAATGGACCATATCGACTGGTTAGACGGCGAAGGTAACGACTACGCACAGGGCAGCCAGCAGGAGAAAGCCAAATGAAAATTCGTTCGCAAGTTGGCATGGTGCTCAACCTGGACAAGTGCATCGGTTGCCATACCTGTTCGGTGACCTGTAAGAACGTCTGGACCAGCCGCGAAGGCATGGAATACGCCTGGTTCAATAACGTGGAAAGCAAACCAGGCATCGGCTATCCCAACGCCTGGGAAGATCAGGATAAATGGAAGGGCGGCTGGATACGCAAAATCAACGGCAAGTTGGAGCCGCGCATGGGTAACCGCGTTGGCCTGCTGTCGAAGATCTTTGCCAACCCGGACGTGCCCGCACTGGACGATTACTACGAGCCGTTCGATTACGACTACCAGAACCTGCATACCGCCCCGCAGGGCAAGCATCAGCCGATCGCCCGTCCGCGCTCGCTGATCACCGGCCAGCGGATGAACAAGATCGAAAGCGGCCCAAACTGGGAAGAGATCCTCGGCGGCGAGTTCGACAAGCGTGCCAAAGATAAAAACTTCGACAACATGCAGAAGGCGATGTACGGCCAGTTCGAAAACACCTTCATGATGTATCTGCCACGCCTGTGCGAGCACTGCTTGAACCCGGCCTGTGTGGCGACTTGTCCGAGCGGTGCGATCTATAAACGCGGCGAAGACGGCATTGTGCTGATCGATCAGGATAAATGCCGCGGTTGGCGGATGTGCCTGACCGGCTGCCCGTACAAGAAAATCTACTTCAACTGGAAGAGCGGCAAATCCGAGAAGTGCATCTTCTGCTACCCAAGGATTGAGGCTGGCCAGCCGACCGTATGTTCAGAAACCTGCGTGGGGCGTATCCGCTATCTCGGCGTGCTGCTGTACGATGCCGACCGCATTGAACAAGCGGCCGCGACAGAGAACGATAAAGACCTGTATCAGAGCCAAATGGATATCTTCCTCGATCCGCACGACCCGGCGGTGATTGAGCAAGCGCTGAAAGACGGTATCCCGCAAGGGGTGATTGAGGCTGCGCAGCAGTCGCCGGTTTACAAGATGGCGATGGACTGGAAGCTGGCGCTGCCGCTGCACCCGGAATATCGCACCTTACCGATGGTGTGGTACGTGCCGCCGTTGTCTCCGATCCAGTCGGCTGCTGATGCCGGTGAGTTGGCCCACAGCGGCGTGTTGCCTGATGTCGAAAGCCTGCGCATCCCGGTGCAATATCTGGCGAATCTGTTGACCGCCGGGGATACCGCTCCGGTGCTGTTGGCGCTGAAACGGATGTTGGCGATGCGCCACTACAAGCGGGCGGAAACCGTGGACGGCGTGGTGGATACCAGCGCGCTGGAGCAGGTGGGACTGACAGAGGCGCAGGCGCAAGAGATGTATCGCTATCTGGCGATCGCTAACTACGAAGACCGTTTCGTCGTGCCTTCCAGCCACCGTGAACTGGCGCGCGAAGCCTTCCCTGAAAGCAAAGGCTGTGGCTTCAGCTTTGGCGACGGTTGCCACGGCAGCGACAGCAAGTTCAACCTGTTTAACAGCCGCCGCATCGATGCCATTGACGTGACGCAGAAAACCCCGCGCAAGGAGGATGCCTCATGATCGCTCTGCGAATTATTGCCCGCCTGCTGGATTATCCTGAGCAGGAGCTGTTTGACCATCAGCAAGATCTGCTGGAAGCCCTGGAACCGGCCTGCGAACTGGATTTGCATCACAGCGCCCAGCTGATTCTGTTTATCCGCCGCTTCTGCGCCCGTCCGTTGCTGGACGTGCAGGCGGAGTATTGCGAACTGTTCGATCGCGGCCGTGCGACCTCACTGTTGCTGTTTGAGCACGTTCACGGTGAATCCCGCGATCGCGGCCAGGCGATGGTCGATCTGATGGGGCAATACCGCGAAGCCGGGCTGGAGATCGACAGCCGCGAACTGCCGGACTTCCTGCCGCTGTACCTAGAGTATCTGGCTAGCCGCAACAAAGAGGAAGCTCAAGGCGGATTGCAGGATATCGCCCCCATTCTGGCCCTGCTGGGGGCTCGTTTGCAGCAGCGTCAAAGCCCGTATGCGGTGCTGTTCGATCTGCTGCTGGTGTTGTCTGCTAGTGGCGTTGCAGCCAACAGTTTGCAGCCACAAGTTGCCGGTGAAACACGTGACGACACGCCACAGGCACTGGATGCCGTCTGGGAAGAAGAACAGATCAAGTTTTTGGGTGAGCAGGGCTGTGCTTCGGCGCAGCAAGCCACTCACCAGCGGCGCTTTGCTGGGGCGGTGGCGCCACAGTATCTGGATGTGGGCTCAATGACCACGGCAACCAAAGGACGCTAATCATGCACTTTCTGACGCTTTTCTTTTTCGATATCTATCCGTATATCGCTGGGGCGATCTTCCTGATCGGCAGTTGGCTGCGCTACGACTATGGGCAATACACCTGGCGTGCTGGCTCCAGCCAGATGCTGGATAAAAAGGGCATGCGGCTGGCCTCCAATCTGTTCCATATCGGTATTCTGGGCATTTTTGCCGGGCACTTCCTCGGCATGCTGACGCCGCACTGGATGTATGAGTCTTTCCTGCCGATCGCCGTGAAGCAGAAAATGGCGATGTTTGCCGGTGGGGCCTGCGGCGTGATGATGTTGGTGGGCGGTGTGCTGTTATTAAAGCGCCGTTTGACCAACCCACGTATCCGCGCCACCAGTAGCGTAGGGGATATCCTGATCCTGACGTTGCTGGTCGTGCAGGTGTGCCTGGGGCTGCTGACCATTCCGTTCTCTGCTCAACACATGGACGGCAGCGAGATGCTGAAGTTGGTCGCCTGGGCGCAAGCGGTGGTGACCTTCCATGGCGGTGCGGCTCAGCACCTGGAAGGGGTTGCATTGATATTCAAGATCCATATCGTGCTTGGCATGACCCTGTTCCTGATATTCCCGTTCTGCCGCCTGGTGCATATCTGGAGCGTGCCGGTGGAATATCTGACTCGCCGCTACCAGTTGGTACGTAACCGCCGTTAATTCCCCGCGTTACCCAGCGGCAAGGTCTTTGGACGTTGCCGCTGTTCTGCTTTCCTCGTATTGCTGCTTAACCAATACCCTTTTACCGTTGATTCAATTATTGATTTTTCCCCTCACCCCAACCCTCTCCCCCGTACAGATCGGAGACATCATTAACCCTTTCAAAGGGAGAGGGAGCGGCTCCAGTGTTGTGGTTGGGCGCAGAAGTTAAACTGTGGCACGTTCGGTCCCCTAGCCCTGTGGGAGAGGGTTAGGGTGAGGGGCAACTTTGACCCGCCTTGTTTTCCCAGAGCAGGCCAAATAGCTTATTCTTATAGATCTCTTTTCGGCGTTGATCTAGGCTGTGCCATTAGGTTAACGGCATGGTTTACCAGGTTAGTTAAGCGAACGGAATCAATCAGTAAAAATTCCTGTTAGGATTTTCATTATGCTGATGTTAAATAAGGGCTAGATCAAAAGAGCGTAAATGGTTTGATTAATTACGCTGGATGCTAAGCCAAACGAGTTAGGGATAAGCAGACTGAACACCTATGACCATTGATAACCTGTCCCACCCCGTCCTGCCGCTGAAAATCATCGCGACCGGCGCGGCTTTGCCTTCCGGCTGCATCGAATCTTCGGCGTTGGATCGGCAATTGAACAAACCCGTCGGCTATGTAGAAAAACGCTCGGGGATTATTCATCGCTTTCATGCCAGCAATCAGGCCAGCCAGGCCGAACTGGCCGTCGCCGCATTGGATGACGCGCTGGCTCGCCATGCTATCCCGCGTGATTCCATCGATCTGTTGATCTCGGCCTCGGCCATTGCCGTACAGGCATTGCCCTTTAGTGCCGCGCATATTCTTAAAATCGCTGGCTTACCCTCAGGTACCGCAGGTTTTGATATCAATACCAGCTGCGTCAGCTTTATTAGCGCATTGCAGGTGGCTGCTGGGCTACTCAACGCCGGCGTTTACCGGCGTATTGCCATCGTCTCTGCCGATATTGCCTCGCGCGGTATCGACTGGGAAGATGAAGAGTCCTCACTGATTTTTGGTGATGGTGCCGCCTGTGCCATTGTGGAACGCGGCGATGGGCGCAGTGGGATTTTGTCCTACCTGATGGAAACCTATCCGGAAGGCAGCGATCTGTGTGAAATCCGCGCCGGTGGCACACGCCGTAACCCGCGTGCCGGCATGAACGACAGCGATTTTCTGTTCCATATGAAGGGCAAGCAGTTGTTCCGCCAAGCCTCGGCGCTGATTGAAGGCTACCTTGAGCGCTTGCTGAGCGCCGCAGGGCTCACCTTGCCACAAATCGCCACCGTGGTGCCGCACCAGGCCAGCCATCTCTCGCTGGAACATATGCGTAAAAGGCTGCATGTAGCGCCAGAGGCGTTGGTGGATATCTATCGTTACCGGGGCAACCAGGTGGCGGCATCAATTCCATCAGCTTTACATGAAGCGGCGATCACCGACAGGCTGAATGCCAATCAGCCGGTAATGTTGATCGGTACCGCTGCTGGGCTGACCCTGGGCGGCATGGTTCTGCTGCCATGAAAGTCTTGGTAACCGGAGCGACCAGTGGGTTAGGGCGCAACGCAGCCGAGTGGCTGTTGGCTGCCGGGCATCAGGTGCATGCCACCGGGCGTGATGAGGCCGTTGGCCGCGAGTTGGTAGCACTGGGGGCAAAGTTTACCCCGTTGGATCTGACCCGTGCCGGGATGGAACAGTGCGAACAACTGATGAGGGGTTATGACATCGTCTGGCACTGTGCCGCCAAATCTTCCCCGTGGGGCGATCGCAAGGCGTTTTTCCAGGCCAACACCTACGTCACGGAAAAGCTCGCCAAAGCTGCCGGGCGCTGCGGGGTGAAACGCTTTATCCATATCTCGACCCCGGCGATCTATTTTGATTTCAAACATCATCACAACATCACCGAAGGTGAGCCTGCCCGCCGGTTTGCCAATCATTACGCTGCCAGCAAGTATGCTGCCGAACAGAGCATTAGCGCGCTGCTGCATCGCTATCCGCAAACCACTTACCTGATCCTGCGCCCGCGTGGCCTGTTTGGCCCGCATGACCGAGTGATCGTACCCAGGATCCTGGCCCAGATGCAGCGTGACAAAGGTGCTCTGCGCCTGCCCGGTGGCGGTAAAGCCTATCTGGATCTGACCTTTGTGCTCAACGTAGTGCATGCAATGGATCTGGCCAGCAACCGGCCGAATTTGCCTTCCGGCGGCATTTATAACATCACCAACCAACAGCCGCAGCGGCTGGAGGATATGCTGCACCAACTGCTGGCCCAGCAGCTAGGCTGGCAATATAGGGTGCAGGCATTGCCTTACCGGCTGTTGTGGGCGGTGGCAGGGGGCATGGAATTGATAGCCCATTTCACCGGCAAAGAGCCGATGCTGACGCGCTACAGCGCGGCGGCCGCCTATTTTGATATGACGCTGGATAACAGCCGCGCGATTGAAGAGCTGGGCTACCGGCCACGTTATAGCCTGGAGCAGGGGATTGAGCTGACCGGGCAATGGATGAAACAGCAGGGGATGGCGGCGCATGGCTAACATCACCACCTTTGAAATCGGCTATTGCACCCACCTTGGCTGCATGGCGCTGCGTGGCTCGCCGATGCGTAGCTGCAAATTCCCTTCCCGTGCCTACCTGCTGGAGGTGGGCGAGCGTCGCTGGCTATGGGATACCGGTTATGCCAGCTATTTCCAACAGTACACCGCCAGCGGTATTTTCCGGTTGTATAGCCAGATTACCCCGGTCTATTTCAGTCCACAGCAGGCGCTGCTTGAGCAGTTGCGTAGCCGGGGTGTCAGTGTGGGTGATATTGAGGCGGTGATTATTTCCCATTTTCATGCTGACCATATCGCTGGCCTGCGTGATTTCAGCAGCCTCAACATGATTTGTTCCGGTGAGGGCTGGCAGCAAACTCGAGAGCTGCGTGGCTTTGCCGCCCTGAAGCGGGCGTTTATACCGGGGTTGATCCCCGAAGAGTTTGAATCCGCATTGCAGTTTGTGGAGTCATTCCCGCTACAGAGTCTGCCAGCCGAACTGGCACCGTTCCAGCAGGGATATGCGCTGCCGGGCAGCGATGGGCAAATCCTCATTGTGCCTCTGCCAGGCCATGCGGCGGGCCATCTTGGTGCCTTTGTCCAAACCGACGCGGGCTGGACGCTGCTGGCAAGCGATGCAGCCTGGTCGCCGCTGAACTACCAGCAACTGCGTGGTCCTTCACGGCTGGCGAACCTGATCATGGATAATCCGCGTAGCTACTACCAAACCCTTGAAGCGCTCAACCAACTGCATCACGGCGGCGCGGCAGAGATCCTGTTGTGCCATGAGGGGGATTTATGATCCCGCTGATGACGCTATGGCACTATCTGCGAGCACGCAGGCTGCATTTCACCGAACGGGCAGAACTGGAGGCTTATCAGGCGCGTCAGTTAAAACGCTTTGCCCGTCGGGTATTGGCGCATAGCTCCTATTTCCGGCCATACTGTCTGTTACCTGTGAGCGAATGGCCAGAAATGGACAAAGCGATCATGATGACGCATTTTGATCGGATGAATACCGCCGGGCTGCAACTTGAGGCTCTGTTGGCCTGTGCCCGGCGCAGCGAAACCGATCGCGATTTCACCCCAAAAGTGGGCAAATACAGCGTGGGTTTATCAACCGGCACCTCTGGGCGACGCGGTGTGTTTGTGGTCAGCCCGCAGGAACAGCAGATCTGGGCTGGCGGCATGCTGGCCAAAATGCTGCCGCAAGGGGTGTTTGCCGGTGAGCGGGTCGCGCTGTTTCTGCGTGCGGACAACAATCTGTACCACAGCGTCAACAACCGCTGGTTGAGCCTGACGTTTTACGATCTGTTTGCTCCCTTTGCCGAGCACTTACCGCAGATTGAACGCGAGCAACCCACCATCGTGGTCGCACCTGCGCAGGTATTGTGCGCGTTGGCTAATGCGGTCGAGCGGGGCGAGTTACGACTACAGGTGAAAAAGGTGATCTCGGTGGCCGAGGTGCTGGAGCCGCAGGATCGCCAACTGCTAAAGCGGGTATTTGCTGACGTGGGCGAAGTCTATCAAGCCACCGAAGGTTTTCTGGCTGCCACCTGTAGCTATGGCACCTTGCATCTGAACGAAGAGTTTATTCACGTGGAACCGCAGTGGATCGATGAGCAGCGCTTTACCCCGCTGATCACCGATTTTACCCGCCGTACGCAGCCGATCGTGCGTTATCGGCTGGATGATATTTTGGTGCGGCGTGCGGAGCCTTGCCCATGCGGCCAGGCCAGCATGGCGTTGGAGCGGATTGAAGGGCGCTGTGACGATCAGTTGTTGCTGCCAGGATTGCAGGGCGTAGCGCAGCGGGTCTTTGCCGACCTGTGCCGCCGGGTGATTGCCAACGCGTTGCCCGCCGTGGCGGATTATCGCCTGACCCAGTTGTCTAGCCAACGGCTGCACCTGATGGCCGACTGTAGCCCTGCCGAGCTGGAACATTGTCAGCAGCAGCTAATCGCGCTGTTTATCCAGCAAGGTATCGCGGTGCAGCAACTGGAGTGGCAACTGACCGCGCAAAGTATCATGCCGCAGTTTGATGCTAAACGCCGACGCATCGTGCGTTTGCCGGAGGCGCCATGAAAGAGGTGCTCTATCGCCTATGGCAAATGCTGCTGGGCTGGGGCTTTGTCGGCCTGATTTATAACGCTACTGACCGATGGCAAGGAGCGGGTTATCAGCTGACGCCGAGTTGGCTGGATCGCGCTATCCCCTTCAGCCCGCATGCTATCTGGCTATACCTGTCTTTTTTCCTGATCGTTCCGCTGTGCTATCTGTTGTGTCCGCTGAGCCGGATCAAATGGCTTAGAAGCTCAATGCAGCTTGCCGCTATTGTTGCGGGGGCCATCTATCTGCTGTGGCCGACGACGATGGACTACCCGGTCGATCACGGCAGTTCACTCAGCTCCACCATGCTGGCGGCATTGATCGGAATTGATTCAAAACAAAACTGCTTACCCTCTTTGCATATAGCCTTGACGGCCCTGGCCGTGTGGGCCGTGGCGGACAGCCGGAAAAAATGGCGCAGCGTACTGTTGGCGGTTTGGGGATTGGCGATTGCCTTCTCTATTCTGCAACTGCGCCGTCACCTGTTGGTGGATTTGCTCAGTGGGGCGCTGTTGGCCATGGCCGTAGGCTATGCCTGTCAGCATGTTCGATGGATTGTCAGTGATTTTCGTCAGGGAGAACGACCATGACCGATCTGGTAATACCGATAATATTTATGCTGTGCGTGGTGCTTGGCGAAGCCCTGTGGCTGCAAAAGCGCAACCGGGGCAGCGTTGATTGGCACGATGTGATCTTCAACCTCAACTCCGGGCATATCATGCTGTGGTTGTTCCGGGGGCTGGAGATTTTCTGCTATGGCTATGTGGCGACCCATTACAGCCTGGGCCTGGTAGATAGCTGGCCGGTCCCGCTGGTGTGGCTGTTTGCCCTGCTGGCGTGGGACTTTGGTTTTTACTGGTTACACCGTCTGCATCACCGTTTCCGCCTGCTGTGGGCGGTGCATGTGGTGCATCACCAGGGCGAGCATTTCAACCTTTCGTTGGGCGTGCGTAACTCGTGGTATTCGTCATTAACGTCGATCCCGTTCTTTATGCTGCTGGCGCTGGCCGGTGTGCCGCTTTCGGTGTTTATCACCGTTTCGATCCTGCATTACGGCATTCAACTGTTTAACCATAATGCGCTGACCCCAAAGCTGGGTTTGCTGGAAAAAATCTTTGTTACCCCGGCGCACCATCGGGTGCATCACGTCAACGATCTGGCCTATTCCAACCGTAATTTTGGCGGCAGCTTTATCTTCTGGGACAAGCTGTTTGGCACCTTTGGCCCATCGCTGCCAACCGAGCCTTTCGCCTATGGCGTACGCGGGGAGAAATCTTCGGCTAACCCGTTCTGGGCCAGTAATCAGCCGTTTTTGCGCTACTTCAAACTGCCTTTCAAACCCTCGGCCAATAGCGGCCGTTTCCGCAGTTCCGCCTGGTGCATGGTGAGTGGTGCGTTGCTGCTGTTCGCCCTGGTGCTGGGCTATGTTTATCGCTTCGGGTACGGCTACAACGGCCTGACTGGCGAGCAGGCGGCGCTGTTTATGCTGCTGGCGGTAGGCGCGGTGGCGCTGGGTGGGATTGCCGAAGGCCGTAGCTGGGGCGTAAAGATCTGGTTACTGGTGGCGTTGGCCGCTCCACCGCTGTTGTTGTTGGCGCTGGGGTGGCACCAACCTTACTGGTGGCTGATGACCTGCGGCATTGCCGTGCATGGCTGCGCCGTCGCCGCTGGTTGGGGACGCCAGAAGGAAGCTGCGCATGGCTGACTCGTTGCCGCCACTCTCTTTCCCTGCGGATGGGGAGCAGGCGTTTCATCGTGAATTGAAACGTCGAGCCCATGCTTATCTGAGTGGTCGCGACGATCACCGCTTTGCCGATGTGGCCCGCTGGGTCAAGGCTATCGTCCTGCTGTTGCTGTGCGTGGGGTTCTACCTGCTCAGCCTGGTGCAGCAGCAGGGGCTGGCGTTTATGCTGTGCTATTTCGCTTTTGTCATGATGGGCATGTTGCTGAACGTCAACGTCAATCATGACGCTTCGCATAATGCGTTCGCCCGGACTCCATGGGTGAATCGCCTGGCGGGGCGTTTGGTGACGATCCCATTGGGGGTCGATCCGGATTACTGGCGGACACGGCACGTCAGCTACCACCATGTCTATGCCAACGTCGAACATTACGATCTGGATACCGAAGAGAACGGCTTTTTCCGCCAGACGCCGTTCCAACAATGGCGGGTGCACATGCGCTATCAGCATCTTTACTGGCCGCTGATTGCCGCCTTGTCGCTGCCCTATATTGCGCTGGTGTTTGATTGGTCAGACCGATTGGGTAAAACTCCGTTGGCCGCTGAGGGTGTGCTGGCTGGGCGCAAGGGCTGGGCGGTGTTTATTGCCAGCAAACTGTGCCACATTTTGGTGGTGCTGGTGATCCCGTTGGTGGTTTGCCAGCAACACGGCATTGGCTGGCAAACGGTGCTGATCGCCTATCTGCTGAGCCAGATGCTGGCCTCGCTGCTGGTGGTGTTCTTACTGTTGGGGACTCACTGGGCGCAGGCTGAGTTTTACGCGGTGCCAGAAGGAAGCCAAATGCCGCAGGGCTGGTATCGGCACAACTTTGCCACCGCCTGTGACTGGGAAACCTCGCCGAAGTGGTTGCATCATCTGACCGGCGGGCTGAATTATCATCTCACCCACCATCTGTTCCCCGGCTGGAATCACCGCCATTATCCGGCGCTGGCCGCCGTACTGGCCGAGCTTGCGCCACGCTATGGCATGGATTATCGCTGCATCGGCTATCGTGAACTGTTGCAACAGCAGCAGCGCTTCCTGCGTGCGATGGGGCAACAACCATTATGAAGATGCCTGATACCACGCCGCTGCGGCCCTTGACGTTCCAACGGGAGAACCGCGACATTCATCTGGCGCTGATGCGCGGCAGCCAGGCCTATCTGGCGGAGCGGGGTGACCACCGCTTTGCCGACTGGGGGATGTTCGCCAAGGTGTTGCTGCTGATCTTGGTGTGTGCGGGCTTTTATGCTCTCAGTTTGCAGCAGCAAAACGCCTGGGCCTATTTCGGCTGCTACGTCGGCTTTATTTTCTCCGCCATGATGTTGACGGTGAACGTGGTGCACGACGCCTCACACAACGCCTTTTTCAAACGGGCACGGCTAAACCACTGGCTTAACTTTGTCGTCAGCATCCCGTTGGGGCTGGATGCCGACTGTTGGCGGGTGCGCCACGTCATCTTTCACCATGCCTACAACAATATCGAAGGTTACGATCCGGATATCGAGCCGAACGGCGTGCTGCGGCAAACGCCGTTCCAGCAGCGTAAAATCTTTATGCGTTTGCAGCAATACTACTGGCCGATAGTGGCGGCAATGACTTTCCCGTATTACATCTGGCTGTTTGACTGGTTGGATCGGGCTGGCAAAACGCGCATGACGCCCAAGATGATGTTGCAGGGGAGCAAAGGCTGGGGCGTTTTCTTGCTGAGCAAGCTGGCGCACTTCACGTTGGCGTTGGCAATCCCGCTCTGGCTGATGCCACCTGAGATCACCGCCACGGCGATATGGCTAACTTACCTGCTGAGCCAGATGCTGTCGTCGTTGGTGTTTGTGATGCTGATTGTCGGTACCCATTGGGCCAAAGCCAATTTTTATCAGGCTCCCGAGCAGGGCAAGATGGTGCATGGCTGGTATCAACATCTGTTTGCCACCACCTTCGACTGGCAGGCCAAGCCGCTCTGGGTTGGCTACTGGCTGGGCGGCGCCAACCTGCACCTGACCCATCATCTGTTCCCGCATTGGAGCCATCGGCATTACCCGGCTCTGGCGAAGATTATTGCCGAGGTTGCGGCTCAACACGGGCTGGATTATCAGTGCCTGGATCTGAAAACGCTGTTGCAGATGCAACAGCGTTTTTTGGGAGCGATGGGGAAGCAGTAAAGTTATTCCGGCTTCATCCCGGCGGCGGTCATCAGCAGGCGGAATAGCGAAGCGACCAAAAACAACCCCAAGACGCTCGCACTCCAGATAACCACCAACCAGCCGACGCGTTTCCACCAGGGAATGGTGGCGCTGTTCTCATTCATCGTCTTGTTCATCATCAGTGATACCCATCCTCATGGCTCACCTTGCCGCGGAACACGTAGTAGCTCCAGAAGGTGTAGACCAAAATAATCGGAATAATAAACAGTGCGCCCACCAGCATGAAGCCCAGGCTTTGTAGTGGCGCAGCGGCTTGCCACAGGGTGATGGTCGGCGGGATCAGCAGCGGCCAGATGCTGATACCCAGACCGCTTAGCCCCAGAAACACCAGCAACAGCGTCAGCAGGAACGGCGAATAGTGGGCATCGTGGCGTACGCCGTGCCAGATACCCCAGGCGCTGAGCAGCACCAGCAGCGGCACGGGTAGCAGCCAGAACAGGTTCGGCAGGCTGAACCAGCGGGTCGCAATTTCAGGGTGAGCGATTGGCGTCCACACGCTGACGGCCAGCAAGATTAGCAGCAGGCTAGCCAACAGCGGGGTGGTCAGACGATGCATCCGGGCCTGCAAGCTTCCGGCAGTCTTCATCACCAACCAGGTGCAGCCGAGTAACGCATAGGTCACTACCAAGCCCAAACCACAGAACAGGGCGAACGGTGTGAACCAGTCGAAGGGGCCGCCAACATAGGCACGGCCTTCCACCGGGAAGCCGTCGATAATCGCCCCGACCACCACGCCCTGGCAGAAGGTAGCCAGGATTGAACCGCCAATAAACGCCTTGTCCCAGATATGGCGTTTTTCCGGTTTGGCCTTGAAGCGGAACTCAAAGGCTACGCCGCGAAAGATCAGGCCAAACAGCATCAGGGTGAGGGGAATGGCCAACGCATCCAGGATCACCGCATACGCCAGGGGGAAAGCCCCAAACAGGGCGGCTCCGCCGAGCACCAGCCAGGTTTCGTTGCCGTCCCACACTGGTGCCACGGTATTCATCATCACATCGCGATCGTGGCTGTCTTTCACCCACGGGAACAGAATGCCAATACCCAGATCAAAGCCGTCCATGACCACGTACATCATGGTGCTGAACACGATGATCACAAACCAAATCAACGGAAGATCGATACCCATGTTCAGCTCCTGTCGTCCAAAGTTTCGTGTACCGCTGAGAGCGGGCGTGCCGGTGTGCCGTGGCCGCTTGGCTCGTCACCTTCATGGGCCTGCGGGCCTTTGCGGATCAGACGCATCATGTAGGAGTAACCGACGCCAAACACCGAGCAGTAGACGGCGATAAAGGCCAGCAGGCTCACGCTCATATGGATGTCGCCGTGGGCAGAGACGGCATCGGCGGTGCGCTGCAGCCCGTAGACAACCCATGGCTGGCGGCCAATCTCGGTGGTGAACCAGCCCGCCAGCAAGGCAATCAGCCCCGAAGGCCCCATCCACAGAATGAAGTACAGGAAGGGTTTGGACTGATACAATCCGCCGCGCCAGCGTAGCCACAGGCTCCACACGCCAGCCAGGATCATCAGCATGCCCAGCGCCACCATGATGCGGAACGACCAGAACACCACGGTGGAGTTAGGGCGATCTTCCGGTGCGAAGGATTTCAACGCCGGAACCTGCTCGGTGAGGCTGTGGGTGAGGATCAGGCTGCCCAGGTAAGGGATTTCCACCTTGAAGCGGGTTTCTTCACGTTCCATATCCGGCCAACCGAACAGGATCAGCGGCGTGGCCTCTCCCGGCGGGTTTTCCCAGTGGCCTTCGATGGCGGCGATTTTGGCCGGTTGATATTTCAGCGTATTGAGGCCGTGTGCGTCGCCGATCACCGCCTGAATAGGGGCGACGATCAGTGCCATCCACATGGCCATCGACAGCATTTTGCGCATGGCTGGCGTATCACGGCCACGCAGCAGGTGCCATGCCGCCGATGCCCCGATAAAGAAGGCCGACGACAGGAATGCCGCAGTGGTCATATGCAGCAGGCGGTAAGGGAAGGACGGGTTGAAGATCACTTTGAACCAGTCAACCGGCACGACGACGCCGTTGATGATCTCGTGCCCCTGCGGGGTCTGCATCCAGCTGTTGGAGGCCAGGATCCAGAAAGTGGAGATCAGCGTGCCGAGTGCTACCATACAGGTGGCAAAGAAGTGCAGGCCGGGGCCAACACGGTTCCAGCCAAACAGCATCACGCCCAGGAAACCGGCTTCGAGGAAGAAGGCAGTCAGCACTTCATAGGTCAGCAATGGGCCGGTGATACTGCCAGCAAACTCGGAGAAGAAGCTCCAGTTGGTGCCGAACTGATAGGCCATCACCAGGCCGGATACCACGCCCATGCCGAAGTTGACGGCGAAGATTTTGGACCAAAAGTGGTACAGGTCCCGGTAAGCCTGATTGCCGGTTTTCAGCCATAGGCCTTCGAGCACCGCCAGATAGCTGGCCATGCCGATGGTGATCGCCGGGAAGATAATATGGAAGGAAACGGTGAAGGCGAACTGGATCCGTGCCAGCTCCAATGCATCAAGTCCGAACATGGAGCCTCCTTGATTTGTTCATAATCGGCCTCTTAGGAAAGCGATAGCTTGCTTATTAAAACTTGCGCTAAGTAGAGCATGGAGTAGAGTAACGATAACAGTGACAGTTATTTCACTTTTTACTATAACAGTTGGAATTGTATGACCAGATATGAACAGCTTGCCCAGCAGATCCGCGAACAGATCCAGAGCCGGGTTTGGCGTGCGGGGGACAAACTGCCCTCGCTGCGGGAAAGTGGTAAACGTGCCGGGCTGAGCCTGATGACGGTGGTGCAGTCATACCAGCTACTGGAAAGCCAGGGCTGGATCGTAGCGCGGCCGCAGTCTGGTTACTATGTGGCGGCGCGTTCACAGGCGTTACCACAGCCCATCCGGGGTGAAAAACTGCTGGTGAGCGAACAGGTAGATATCAACGCCTTTATCTTTGACGTGCTGCAAGCCTGTAAGGATCCAGAGATTGTGCCCTTTGGCTCGGCTTTCCCCGATGCCACCCTGTTTATGCAACCCAAGTTGGCCAGGGCGCTGAGCAGCGTGGCGCGGAAATTCACACCTCACAGCTCGCTTGCTAATTTGCCGCCCGGCAACGAGGCATTGCGTCGCCATATTGCCCAACGCTATGCGCTGAATGGGATGCAGGTCTCCCCTGATGAGATTGTGATCACCGCCGGGGCGATGGAGTCGTTAAGCCTCAGCCTGCAAGCGGTGACGCAGCCGGGAGATACGGTGGCAATTGAATCCCCTGCATTTTACGGTGCGTTGCAGGCGCTGGAACGCCTGAAGCTGAAAGCGGTGGCGATCGCTACCCATCCGCAGCATGGGATCGATCTGGATTCGTTGCAGCAGGCGATTGAGCAGTATCCGATCAAGGCCTGCTGGCTGATGACCCATTTCCAGAACCCGCAAGGGTCGAGCATGTCGGACGAGAATAAAAAACGGCTGGTGTCGATGCTGCGCGAGCATCAGATCTCGTTGCTGGAAGACGATGTCTACGGCGAGCTTTATTTCAGCGCCGAGCGGCCCTTGCCTGCCAAGGCGTTGGATCAGGGCGGGCAGATTTTGCACTGCTCGTCGTTCTCAAAATGTCTGGCTCCGGGGTTCCGTGTGGGTTGGGTGGCGGCAGGGCGTTTTGCGCCGCAGATCCAGCGCTTGCAACTGATGAGCACCGTTTCAACCAGCGTGCCGACCCAGATGGCGATCGCCGATTATCTGCTGCATGGCGGCTATGATACCCATCTGCGTCGCCTACGGCGTTTATTGGCCCAGCGCCAAAGCGCCATGCATCAGGCGATCGCCCATCACTTCCCGCCGACGGTGAAGGTTAGCCAGCCGGACGGAGGCTATTTCCTGTGGCTGGAGTTGGAGGCGACACAGTCATCCATGGAGCTTTACCAGCGTGCGCTGGCAGAGGGCATCAGTATTGCGCCGGGGCGAATGTTCACCACCGGCGATCGTTTCAACCACTGTTTCCGCCTGAACGCCTCCTTCGAGTGGAGCGACAGGCTTGAAACCGCCATCAAGACCTTGGCCAGGCTGATCCGGGGGTTGGGTTAACTAGCTGCGTAGAATAGTGCTACAGGTGGGAATATGCAGAACGCCGACACGCCGTGAATCCGTCCTTGGAGGCTCGTATCGCGCATCCTTGCGCTCAACGGTCAGCTAACCTGCAATATTCCCACCTGCCTCAGGCTTTGGTGGCGCGGTAGAAACTCAGTCATCTAGGCCAGATAATGCTTCAATGCACGTCCGGCCTGATGAATAGCCGAATGCACCGCCGGAACCTGGGCGAGCGGGTTTAACAGGCCGTAATCGTGGATCAGCCCATTGTAGCGGGTGGCGGTCACCTCGACGCCAGCCGCGTTCAGCAAGCGGGCGTAGGCTTCCCCCTCATCCCGCAATACGTCCAGCTCGGCGGTCTGGATCAGCGCGGGTGGCAGCCCTCGCAGCTGCTCCAGGCTCGCATTGAGCGGTGAGGCGTAGATCTCCTTACGCTGGGCCTTGTCGGTGGTGTAGTTGTCCCAAAACCACTTCATCATATTGCGCGTCAGGAAATGGCCTTCGGCAAATTGATGATAGGAATCACGATCAAAACTGGCGTGGGTGACCGGCCATAGCAGGATTTGGCAGCGCAGTGCCGGTGTGCCTCGCTCTTTAGCCATCAGGCTGACCACCGTCGCCATATTACCGCCAACGCTATTACCCACTACCGCCAGCCGGGTACCGTCGACGTTGATTTTTTCTCCGTATTCCGCCACCCATTCCGTCGCCGCGTAGGCTTGCTCGATGGCGTTGGGATACTGGGCTTCTGGCGACGGTGTGTAATTGACAAACACCGCGACCGCTCCTGAACTGTAAACCAGATCGCGCACCAATCGTTCGTGGGTCGGGAAGTCACCCAATACCCAGCCGCCGCCGTGGAAAAACATAAATACCGGCAATTTACCTTTCACTCGTGGCGGACGCACGATGTGCAGCAGGATGTCCTGACCAGCCACGTGAATGGTTTTCTCTTCGATCTCGACCTCACGCTGTACCACCTCCACGCTGCGTTGCGCGCCTTCCAACACCTTACGGGCTTCCTTCGGCTTCATCTGTTCCATCGGTTTGCCGCCGCTGGCATTTAACTCCGCCAGAAAGGCGGCTACGTCTTTAACCGCTGCGGGCTGGGTGGCATCAAAGGTTTTCTTGCTCATGTTGGGATCCTTAACGTTGAGGAGGAACATTGAGTACGGGGTAGCTTAACAGTGTAGTCAAAGACTGGGGGTTAACCCGTAATCTGCTGAGGGGCATTTTGCTGCGCTAAATGAGGGCGCATTGCACAATTGCGGTGCAAAAAGGCATCGAACCCGCCCTCTAGCGCAATTATTTTTGCGAGCAGGATCAGAAAAGCGGAAGAATTTTGCGATTGAATAGGATTTCTCCGTCGCTGATGATTTTAGGCCCTATTTTTGCCATTAATCATTACAAATGCATAATTATTGAATATTTATGCAATATAACTCCTTGTTTTAACGAAAAAAATTAGTAAATCCGTCAAAAAGCCCGTTCTGGCACGATAGCTGCTCTACACTATTTATCAAATGGGCTGTATTTTAACTACTCATTAACATTTATTCCCCGCTCCGGGGTGCTAAATGCGGCATTAATAGCGAATAACCGATTTTATGTAACAGGTTTGTATCTGAATAGGCGGCGGTGAGCAGCATTATCGTCGGCCAGAAAAGACACCGGATAATAGGGTTAATTTGCTTTTTCGCCGGCCTTGCGCCGCCAGAGCGGTCCTTACCGCCAAAATTCAGCCTTTGCTGACGTTATGAGGTCATTATGGAACAGCCAATCGCAGTTACCCGCCAGTCTTTCGACGACTGGATGATCCCGGTTTATGCCCCTGCGGATTTTATTTTGGTGCGGGGAGAAGGCTCACAGGTTTGGGATCAGCAGGGGAAATCCTATATTGATTTCGCCGGAGGCATTGCCGTCAATGCTCTGGGCCATGCCCATCCGCAGGTGTTAGCGGCGCTGGTCGAACAGGCAGGCAAGCTTTGGCATCTGGGCAACGGTTATACCAACGAGCCGGTGTTGCGCCTGGCCAAACAGCTGATTGATGCCACCTTTGCCGACAAAGTATTTTTCTGTAACTCCGGCGCGGAAGCCAACGAGGCCGCGCTAAAGCTGGCGCGAAAACATGCGCTGGATAGTGGCAACCGAGAAAAGAACCAGATCGTCGCGTTCAATAATGCGTTTCATGGCCGCACCCTGTTTACCGTGTCTGCCGGGGGCCAACCAAAATATTCACAGGATTTTGCGCCACTGCCTGGCGGCATTACCCATACGCCGTTTAACGACCTGGCGGCGGCTGAACAGGTGATTAACGACCATACCTGCGCGGTGATCGTTGAGCCGATTCAGGGCGAGGGCGGGGTGGTTCCGGCACAACCGCAGTTCCTGCAAGGGCTGCGTGAACTGTGCGACCGCCACGGCGCACTGCTGATCTTTGATGAGGTGCAAACCGGCGTGGGCCGCACGGGATCGCTGTATGCCTATATGAATTACGGGGTGGTGCCAGACGTGTTGACCACTGCCAAGGCATTGGGCGGCGGCTTCCCGATCGGCGCGATGATCACCACCGACAAGCTGGCGAAAACCCTGGGCGTTGGCACTCATGGCACCACTTACGGCGGCAACCCGCTGGCGGCGGCGGTAGCTGGGGCGGTGTTCTCGCTGATTAACACTCCGGAAGTCCTTGATGGGGTGAAGCAGCGTCTCGAGTGGTTTATCGCCGGACTGACGGAAATCAACCTACAGTATCCGATCTTTAGCGAAATCCGCGGGGCGGGCCTGTTAATTGGCTGCGTGCTGAACCCGGAATATGCCGGTAGAGCCAAACAGCTCACCCAACTGGCTAACGAGGAGGGGGTGATAGCCCTGATCGCTGGCCCGGACGTGGTGCGCTTTACGCCTTCGCTGATCATCCCTGAACAGGATGTGAAAGAGGGGCTGGCGCGGTTCGCGCGTGCTGTGGCGCAGATTTGCAGCTAATCAAGGCGGCTGCGCCCGGTGCGCAGCCGATGACTTCCGAGGTTCGCATTATGATGATTATCCGCCCCATAGAGCGCCGTGACCTGGCTGACCTGCTGACGCTCGCCGGTAAATCCGGTATTGGCCTCACCTCTTTGCCGCAGAATGAAGAGACGCTGTCGGCACGTATTGAGCGGGCGTTAAAAACCTGGCAAGGCGAACTTCCCCAGAGCGATCGCTGCTATCTGTTTGTTATGGAGGATACCGAACGGCAACAGGTCGTTGGCGTCAGCGCGATAGAAGTCGCGGTTGGGCTGACCGAACCCTGGTATAGCTTCCGCGTGGGTACCCAGGTGCATGCCTCAAAGCAGCTTAATGTCTATAAATCGGTGCCAACGCTGTTTTTAAGCAACGACCATACCGGCCATTCGGAACTTTGTACGCTGTTCCTCGATCCGGACTACCGTCATGGCGAGAATGGCAAACTGCTGTCAAAAGTGCGCTTCCTGTTTATGGCCGCATTCCGCAACCAATTCTCCCGCAAAGTGATCGCGGAGATGCGCGGTTATTCCGATGAAAATGGCCGTTCCCCCTTCTGGGAAAGCGTTGGCCGCCACTTCTTTTCTATCGAGTTCGCCAAGGCGGACTATCTCAGTGGCACCGGGCAAAAGGCGTTTATCGCCGAACTGATGCCGAAACACCCGCTGTACGTCGACTTTCTGGCTGAAGATGCGCAGAAGGTGATCGGCGAAGTTCACCCGCAAACCGCACCGGCGCGCAAGCTGCTGGAAGCCGAAGGGCTGCGCTACCAGGGCTACGTCGATATCTTTGACGGGGGCCCGACGCTGGAAGCCGAGATTGACGAGATCCGTGCGGTGAAGCGCAGCAAAATGGTGAAGGTGGTGCTGGATGATACGCAGGTATTCAGCGAGTCCCCGGCCTACCTGGTGGCCAACGACAACTATCAGAATTATCGCGCCCTGTTGGTGCATGCCCAACTGCATGATGACCGCTTGCGTATCAACGCCGAGACGGCTGCGGCGCTGGGTGTCGAACAGGGGAGCCCGGTACGGGTCATCAAGCTTATCGCTCAGGAGAAAATGTAATGTCACATCCTGCATTGTTAATTAATGGCGTCTGGCAGGCTGGCCGGGGCGCTGAGTTCAGCAAAACCGATCCGTTGGATAACCTACCGCTGTGGCAAGCCAATGCGGCCAATATAGATGACGTGGCTGCGGCCTGCACAGCTGCACGCGAGGCTTTCCCTGCCTGGGCGCGCACGCCGTTTGCGCAGCGCGAACAGTTGGTAAAACGCTTCGCGGCGTTGCTGGAAGAGCATAAGCAACATCTGGCTGAGACCATCAGCCGTGAAACCAGTAAACCCCGCTGGGAAACCTTGACCGAAGTCCAGGCGATGATTGGCAAGGTGGGCATTTCATTACAGGCCTATCAGGCGCGTACTGGGGTGACGGAAACTGCAATGGCCGACGGCGCTTCGGTGCTACGCCATCGGCCGCACGGCGTGTTGGCGGTGTTTGGCCCGTATAACTTCCCTGGTCATTTACCCAATGGGCATATCGTTCCGGCGCTGCTGGCGGGCAACTGCGTGGTGTTCAAACCCAGCGAATTGACGCCGTTGACGGCGGAGGTGACGTTACAGCTGTGGCTGCAGGCGGGTTTGCCGGATGGGGTGATCAATCTGGTGCAAGGTGGACGTGAAACCGGTGAGGCCTTGGCAAGCTGTGCCGATATTGATGGGCTGCTGTTTACCGGCAGTGCTGGCACCGGCTATCACCTGCATCGCCAATTGGCTGGTCAGCCAGAAAAGATCCTGGCGCTGGAGATGGGTGGCAACAATGCGCTGATCGTCGAACAGGTAGAAGATTGTGACGCGGCGGTGAATCTGGCCATTCAATCGGCGTTTATTTCTGCCGGGCAGCGCTGTACCTGTGCTCGCCGCATTTTGGTGAAAAATGGGCCACAGGGCGATGCCTTTATTACACGCCTGGTTCAGGTGGCATCTACGCTGCGCATTGGCCGTTGGGATGCTGAGCCTCAGCCGTTTATGGGCGGAGTGATCTCCTCCTCTGCGGCAGAAAACATGCTGGCAGCTCAGCATCACCTGTTGGCATTGGGCGGCAAAGCCTTGTTGACCATGAAATCGCTGGAGAGCGGCAGCGCGTTATTAAGCCCCGGCATTATCGATGTGACAGGCGTGGCGGACGTGCCAGACGAAGAATATTTTGGCCCGCTGACCACGATCATTCGTTACGACCATTTCGACCAGGCGTTGCGCATGGCTAATAACACGCGCTATGGCCTGTCCGTTGGGCTGGTGTCCCCGCAGCGGGAGCAGTTCGAACGGCTGCTGCTGGAGGCGCGAGCCGGTATTGTCAACTGGAACAAGCCGCTGACCGGCGCTTCTAGCGCGGCACCTTTCGGTGGTGTGGGAGCTTCTGGCAACCATAGGCCAAGTGCGTTCTATGCGGCAGATTACTGCGCATGGCCGATGGCTTCGCTGGAAAGTGCCAGCCTGACGCTGCCAACCAGCCTGTCACCGGGCCTGATATTTAACTGATTGCCAGGTTTGTTTCTAACTTATTGAAATAGATTGTTTAACGGTTGTGTTGCCATTGATGTTTCCCCCTCACCCCAACCCTCTCCCTCAGGGAGAGGGGGCCAGAGCGGCGTCGAGGTCAGGAACGGAGATACCTCTGTAGCATCAGTTTATATCTGACACCGGTCAGGTAGCAGGAGAAGTTAATGTTGGCACGTCCGATTCCCTCTCCTTGGGGAGAGGGTTAGGGTGAGGGGGATAGCACCCGGTGACAGGTATCACCCTTCGCAGTTTACAGGAGAGCAAAATGTCCGGATATGAAGTCAATTTCGATGGGTTGGTTGGCTTGACGCACCACTATGCCGGGCTGTCGTTTGGCAATGAGGCTTCGACGCAGCACCGCAACAGCGTATCGAACCCCAAGCTGGCGGCAAAGCAGGGGCTGCTGAAAATGAAAGCGCTGGCAGATATGGGCTTCCAGCAGGGCGTGCTGCCTCCGCAGGAACGACCTCATCTTCCCACGCTGCGTAAATTGGGCTTCAGCGGTAGCGACGAGAGCGTGCTGGCCCAGACGATGCGAACCTCACCGCGCCTGCTCTCGGCGCTCAGTTCTGCCTCATCCATGTGGACGGCCAATGCCGCGACGGTTTCGCCTTCGCCAGACAGTCTGGATGGCAAAGTGCATTTCACCGCCGCCAATCTGAATAACAAATTCCATCGTGCGATTGAGGCTGAAACCACTTCTAGCGTGCTGCGAGCCATCTTCAATGATGAGCAATACTTTACTCACCATGATGCCTTACCGCAGGTGGCACTCTTTGGGGATGAGGGCGCTGCCAACCATAACCGCCTTGGGGGTGACTATGCCAAACCCGGGGTGCAGGTCTTTGTGTACGGCAAGCAGGAGTTTGGCGGGGAAAGTGCCCCCACGCGTTACCCGGCACGCCAGACGCGCGAGGCCAGTGAGGCGATCGCCCGTCTACATCAGTTGCACGAGCAACACACGGTATTCCTGCAACAAAATCCGGCGGTGATCGACCAGGGTGTTTTCCATAACGATGTGATCGCCGTCAGCAATCAGCAGGTGCTGTTCCATCATCAGCAGGCGTTCCTGCATCAGCAGCAGGGGCTGGATCAAATCCGCCGTAAGATGGCCATACTGGAGACGGAGCTGGTGGCGATAGAAGTGCCAACCTCTCGTGTCAGCGTGGGGGATGCGGTGGCGACCTACCTGTTTAACAGCCAGATCCTGACCAAAGCCGATGGCAAGATGATGATCGTGGTACCGGAAGAGTCCCGCCAGCATCCGGGCGTTTGGCATTATCTGTCGGAGATGGTGGCCAGCGGTGGGCCAATCGACGAGATCAAGGTGTTCGACCTGCGCGAAAGCATGCGCAACGGCGGTGGCCCGGCTTGCCTGCGTTTACGCGTGGCGCTAAACGATGCTGAGTTGAGAGCGGTGAACCCACGGGTGATGATGAACGATACGCTTTTCACCACCCTGAACGACTGGGTAGACCGCTATTACCGCGATCGCTTGGTACAAGAGGATCTGGCAGACCCGCAATTGCTGCATGAAGGGCGTGCGGCACTGGATGCCCTGACTTCTATCCTTGGGCTGGGTAATGTTTACCCGTTCCAACAGTAACCGGAGGCAATAGTGAACAATTTATTGGCTCTGACGTTGGCTGGAACGCCACCCGCCACCTCCGAGGGTGAAAACGCTGCACTACGCTGGAAGTGGTTGGGGGAAGGGCTATTGGAGCTCAGCCCGCTGCAGGGCTATCAGCAAGCCGTGGTCCTTTCTGCCGGTATTCACGGCAATGAAACGGCCCCGATCGAACTGTTAGACCGGCTAGTGAACGAGATCTTCGCAGGCGTGCGGCCATTGGCGGTGCGCTTGCTGGTGGTGTTAGGCAATCCACCTGCGATGCGAACCAATCAACGTTATCTGGCAAGCGATATGAATCGCATGTTTGGTGGGCGCTATCAGCAGTTTGAACCCTCTGGCGAAACGGCGCGGGCGCAGCAGTTAGAGCAAGCGGTCAGCAGTTTCTTTGCCGGGGAACAGGCCACACGTTTTCATTACGATCTGCACACGGCGATCCGCGGATCGCTGCTGCCACGCTTTGGTATCTTGCCCTATCAACCACAGAGTTACAGCTCCGAGATGTTGGCGTTACTAGACGCCGCCGAGTTGGATGCATTGGTGGTACACCAAGCGGCCGGCGGTACGTTCAGCAACTTTTCCAGCGAGCATGCGCAGGCGGCCAGCTGTACCCTCGAATTGGGCAAGGCGCGTCCCTTTGGCAGCAACGATCTGCAGCAGTTTTCCGCTATCAATAAAGCACTGCAGGCGCTGGTCTGCGGGCAATCTCTCCCTTTGCGCAGGGAGGCTCCGATTCGGGTGTTCCGTGTCGAGCGGTCGCTGATTAAACGCAGTGAATCGTTCAAACTCTATTTAAGTGACGATACCGCCAATTTTACCGCTCTGCCGCAGGGCACTTTATTGTATGAGCAGCCGGGGGAAAGCTATCGGGTGCAGCATGAAAAGGAGTGGGTGCTGTTTCCCAACCCCAAGGTGGCATTGGGGTTACGTGCAGGCATGATGTTGACCGAAGTCCCGCGTAGTACCCTGTTTTAATCTCACCCATTCATTACGCCACAGGTAAGTGACCTGTGGCGACGTTTTTCCTTTCAAACTTTAATAGCGTAATTTATTTAATCAGTTGATAGGGTATTTTGCCTGTTACGTGTCACTACTCGCTATGATTTACCCCAATGAGTAAAAAACAGATTAAAGATAGAATTATTCGCGCCATTTCCGCTAATCAGATTGATATAAGTTAAAAGTGTGAAATAAGTAACGTTATTACTTAGCATACTAATTTTGTGGTTATTCAAAATCGTAGGTAAATCACACAAAGTGAAACGTGATTGCACCATTTTGGTGCTTAAAAACGTAGCCACCATGGCTTATGCACTAAATATCTATTTAAATCATTATATTAGAATAACGTTTTTGTGTAATGTTTAGTTACAAATAAACATGCTTTATGCGCACTGTTTCATGAACTTTTTTATTTTAAGTTTTTATTCATGATGCTAATGTCACATGGCGCTTTATTAAGGGGCGTAGATAAAAACAAAATGATAAAAATCACAGCCCAAAGCATAAATTGGGCGTGACGGGCAACTTTTAATAAAATCTAGGAAAATAAATGATGAAACGCAGTGTAGTAGCCCTGGCGGTTGTTCTTGCCACCGCCGCCTCAATGGCCAATGCGGCCGAAATCTACAACAAAGATGGTAATAAACTCGACCTGTACGGCCGTGTTAACGCCAAGCACTTGTTCAGCGATAACAAATCTGCCGATGGCGACGCGACCTATGTGCGTTTTGGTTTTAAAGGCGAAACGCAGATTAACAGCGATTTGACCGGTTACGGCCAGTGGGAATACAACGTCCAGGCTAACCACGCTGAGTCAGCGGGAACCGAAGGCACCAAAACTCGTCTGGGCTTCGCCGGCCTGAAATTCGCCGACTACGGTTCCTTTGACTATGGCCGTAACTACGGTGTGGTTTACGACGCAGAATCCTATACCGATATGCTGCCGGAGTTTGGTGGTGATACCTATACCTTCACCGATAACTTCATGAATGGCCGTTCCACCGGCCTGGCTACCTACCGTAACCGCAGCTTCTTCGGTCTGGTTGATGGTCTGAATATCGCCTTGCAGTATCAGGGTAAGAATGAGAATGACCGCAGCAACATCCACAAGCAGAACGGTGATGGCTATGGTATGTCTGTGGACTATCAGGACATCGGCGGTAGCGGTATTGGTGCTGCGGTAGCCTTCTCTGATTCTAACCGTACGCAGGCTCAGAAAGCAGTTCAATACGGTAAAGGCGACAGCGCAACGGCCTGGACCACAGCGCTTAAGTATGACGCCAACCAAGTGTATCTGGCGGCCATGTATGCTGAAACCCGCAATATGACCCCGATCACGGTTAACAGCGTTGCTGGCTTTGCCAACAAGACGCAAAACTTTGAAGTAGTCGCGCAATACCAGTTCGAAAATGGCCTGCGCCCATCACTGGCCTACCTGCAGTCCAAGGGTAAAGACATTGAGAACATTGGCGATGTCGATCTGGTGAAATATATCGATATTGGCGCGACTTACTACTTCAACAAAAACATGTACACCTACGTTGATTACAAAATCAACCAGTTGAATGACGATAACAAGCTGAAACTGAACACTGACAACATCGTGGCAGCCAGCTTGACCTACCGTTTCTAAGTCGTATTCAAACCTCATTCCTGTGTCGGAAGGTGGTTCAAAAGGCAGGGCGCAAGCTCTGCCTTTTTCAGTTTGCGTGTGGATCAGAAAGGAGCGTACTCGCTGGCAGGCAGCCAGAAGCCGTCGATAAAGTCCTCGATCGGAAAACAGCCGGCATGGCGTAACCGTTGTTCTTTCATTGCTACCAGGCATTGATGCTCATCACGTAGCACGTCGACAACGATATCGGCACAGCCGCCATCCAGATAGCAAACGAACATCACCAATGCGTACATAACCTATCGCGTCCCCCCATTAAGGCTTCAACCCCCATTGTAGGTAAAATTTGGCTGAATTTAGCTAATTAATACAAAAAAATAATAATTGGCCAGACAAAAACGGTATTTTCAGAATTATGGCAGCGTTTAATCATCCTTAAGAGGATTGAAGTTCCGCTCTGTACTGCTAAGCTTAATGAGTTTTAAAATTTCTTAACTATCCAATCATTAACGGGAGCGAATATGGGCTTGTTTAACTTCGTCAAAGAAGCTGGTGCAAAACTGTGGGATACGGTGAGTGGTAACGCTGAGGATCAAAGCGCCAAGCTGAAAGCGCACCTTGATAACAGTGGCCTGCCAGATACGGATAAGGTGGATGTTCAGGTCGTTGATGGCAAGGCTGTGGTCACCGGGGACGGTATCAGCCAGGAACTGAAAGAAAAAATTCTGGTAGCCGTGGGTAACGTGGCAGGTATCAGCGGCGTAGAAGACAATGTTGCAGTAGCGCAACCAGAAGCGGAAAGCCGCTTCTATACCGTCAAGAAGGGCGATACCCTCAGCGCCGTTGCCAAAGAGATGTATGGCAATGCCAACCTGTACAACAAGATCTTTGAAGCCAACAAACCGATGCTAAGCCATCCAGATAAAATCTATCCAGGCCAGGTATTGCGCATCCCACAATGATGCTGGAGGCCTAAGTAATCGAAGCTCGGGCTTAGAACTGTGTAATCCGGCGCCCCATCTGGGGCGCTGTGCTGAAACTCCTCAATCGATGTGTATGTTCATACAGATGTTCGCCCCTCTATTAAGTTTCCCAGCCGCAATTCGATAAATCCAATGAATGTTTGCAGCCTGCACGCTGTCAACTTACCCTGAGAATCTTGACCCTGTTGCAGAAAATTGGTAGCGTCTGTGCGCAAGAAAAATCTTAGTTGCCGCTGGTGTAAATCTGGCTGTTGCTTAAGCGTAGGGTTACCCCTTTTGGCATCAATGCGTTAATGCTGGTGGAAAGCGAGTAGAGGGTGTGAACACCCTTGCTAGACAAGAAGTATCAGGAATACCAAGGACTATGCGCAACGTTCCTCACAATGTTGACGGCTGCTGCTGCATATTGATCATTTTTACGTTGACGATCACACAGTAAGTGGGAGTAACTTACTGTTTTCAGGAGATAAAATGGAACACAATCCGCATGATGAAACCAAGCTTATTGCGGTCATTGCCTTATTGGTCTCAGTGCTGCTTGTCGTGTCGATATTGTTTGGCATCACGTATTTATCCGATCTGCGGCATATCGATCATGAGGTCGATGCCAAAAGCTGTTATATCAAAGGCGGCTGAAGCCAGAGCTGCGATTATCGCAATCCTTGATTCGACGATGAAAAATTTTTGCCATATGCCTTGGTTTATTTGGGCCTTAACGCAGTAGCTGCGATTTAACCACTAATAAAGGTTATGGCGAATTATTCATCGGCGGTGTGCCGTTAAATAGACAACGCTGGTTGGATGGCGTTTTCCCGCCACGGCAAAGCCGCTACAGCTCAGACGTAGCAGGGGGCAGCACGTTTTTTGACCGTCTTCGCTTATGATGGTTAGAGGGTATGGCCTGCGGACTTGGTTGATTAATAATTCTAAATAAATTCACTTTAATTATATTAAACCCACAATTAATGATTAAAGTGAATGTATTTCTTAAATGTGTTTGTGATGTTAATCAAACATTGTTATTTATCCCGAATTAGCACGCTGTCGTTAATAGCCAGGTCCTGCTAAGCTGAGATTAATCTGTACGGAAATTCTGTCAGTTCTATTGCCGATGTAAGCGAGGTGTTTATGAGTCAATTACTCTCCCATGCAAGATTATCCCATGTAGTGATCGCCACGGCGGTGTTTTGGGTTTGCATTGCTGTACTCGTGGCGGTAGCACTAAAGTAACGCTGGATGATTAATCAACAATCCGACATAGCTAGCACACTCAGCCAACGGCTCCTTTCTGGGGCCGTTTCTTTTGTCGTCACTTAAACAACCCGCTGCTGCTCATGCCATCTTCTGGTGAATAATATGTAGCGGAGGCTCGATATGCAAATCGACACTCAGATCCTGGCGGAAGTCATAGGGCGTAATGTTGAAACGCTTTCTGAACATGTAGGTGAAGTGTGACTGGGAACCGAAACCAAAATCCAAGGCGATATCAAAAATGGAAGCCTCGCTGCTGCGCAACTGGTACACCGCTCCGGCAAGGCGACGCTCGCGGATGTACTTGCCCAGCGAGATCCCCGTCGCTTCTTTGAACAGCTTCTGCATATGCCACAGTGAATAGCCGGAATACTCGGCTAACTCTTCAAGGTGGATCACTCGTCCCAAGTGGGTTTCGACCCATTTACTGAGTGCGCAGACTAGTGCGAGGTGATGTTCTTGTATCAATAACTTTACCCAATTGATTTTGTTGTTTAACCGCAGCGCAGAGCTTACGGCAGGCTCACTTAGCGTACCTTACAGGCCCCGGGTTGTCACCTTCGTGCCGGTTAAAGCGGGATCGTTTTGACCTTCGCCATCAGGCGACCTGCCAGACGGACAATCTCTGCCGGATCGTCAGGAATAAACCCCATGGTGATTGCCATCCCCAACAGGACGTTATCCTGGCTGAAAATCGGGCAGGCTATCGCACGTGCCCCGGGGATGCCTTCGGTAACATTGTAACGTACCGCATAGCCCTGTAGACGGATCTTTTCGAGCTCTTTAGCCTCGAGCAGTGGCGTAATAGAGCTATCAAACGCCTGATAGGCATAGCCTGCCGCACTGGCATTCATGGGAATGAGGGTATTTTCGAGGTAATCGATATCGATATTTTTATGGCTGCGATTGTAGCGCGTCAGCAAGATATTACCCCCTTGGCGCACCGCCCAGCCGGTGGAGTAGTTCAACTCATCGCGCAGCTCACAGAGCGCATTATTGATGATTGTCGCCAACGTCTGCTGTTTGCCTGCCGCCGCGGCCAGCGCCAACAGCTTGCTGCCAAGCGAGTAGCGGCTGGTCTCCTGCTCCTGATACAGCATCTGGCTTCGGCACAGCGAAACCAGATATTTATGCAGCCGGCTTTTCGAAAGCCCACTGTGTTTGGCGATATCCGAAGCGCGGGCGTTTCCCCCAAGAGCGGTGACACTCTCTAATACCGACACGGCAATTTCGACCGAATTTACGCCTTGAACTTCCGACATTCTCTTACCTTACTTGCTATTACCTCGATCCGATCACTTTACCAGTTTAAGGCGGTGAATGCCCCCGCTAACCTGAACCTGGCATCGGCAGCAGGAGAATTTTTAGCGTGCAATGACTAACTATTTTGAGGTGGATTGATCTGCTTCAATATACCATTAGTTAACTAGGTTTATTTATGGTGAACACCAGGAAGTGATCTAACCGAGAATAAAACTATGAACGACATTGCTTCACTCAGACTAAAACGGCGCACGTTGCTAAAAGGGCTGGGCGTTATTGGCCTGGCTTCACTTTCACCTTGCGCTTTTTCCTTATCAACGGGTCAACAAGAACCCTTACGCCGCATCCACCTAAAACTGACGGATTATCAAACCTTTCGCTCAACCTGTGCGATGGAGTGCCTGCACTGTAACCTGACCGCTTACGTCTATCAGAAGAAGCTGATGAAGATTGAAGCGACGGAAGGCTTTAATGTGAAATGTTGCCTGCGGGGCATCAGCCGTACTAAATGGGTTTATCACCAGCAGCGCGTCACGATGCCTCTGCTGCGGGTTGGCAAGAAAGGTGAGGGCAAATTTGAGCCTATTACCTGGCAACAGGCACTGGATTTAATCGAAAAAAACATCCGTACCACCATCAAGGAACAGGGCAACGAAGGGCTGCTGTTGTCCACTCATGCTGGCAACATGGACTCGATAAAGAACGATATGGGCAAGGCGTTCTTCGACTATCTGGGCGGTTCGGTGAAACAGGCGGGGTCGCTCTGTTGCTCGGCAGTGACGGCGGCGATGATGCCAATGGTGGGGCTACGCTATGCCGATACCCGCGACACCATTGCCGACAGCCGTTTGATTATCTGCTGGGGTAACAACCCAGCGGTAACCATGCAGGCCTATTTTAAAAACTATCTGCGTGCGCAAGAGCAGGGCGCACGCATCGTGGTTATCGACCCACGTTTCAACGAAACGGCCGCCAAAGCGGACGAATGGATCCCGATTGTGCCGGGCACCGATACGGCGTTAGCGCTTGGGATGATGAAGATCATTATCGAAGAGCAGCATATTGACGCGGATTTCCTGCGCCGGCATACCGGCGCGGTGTATCTGGTGGATGCCAAAGATCAATTGGTGCGGGCCGATGCCACCGACAGTGAAAGCTATCTGGTTTATGACTGCACCAGCCAAAGCCTGGTACGGCATGACAAGGCGGGTATCACCCCGGCGCTATTCCAGCATCAACTGCCAGCCGACAGCGGCTACCGTACCGTGTTCGAAACCGTTTACCAACAGGCTGCACCATGGACGCTTGACCGGGTCGCGGCTGAAACCGACATTCCTGCCCACACCATTTTGCGTTTGGCCCGCGACTATGCCACCACCGCTCCGGCGATGATTGTGCAAAACATGTCTGGTGCCCAGCGCACCGAATTTGGTACCTACGTGGCCGCCAGCCAATTCTACCTGGCCTTGCTCACCGGCAATATCGGCAAACGGGGAGCAGGGATCTGTGATGCGGGCGGAGCACGCCAAATGGCGAAGTTCGGTCCGATCATTCCACCCGCGCCTGCGGTGAAGAAAATCTCTCCGATACCGGTTTCCAAGGTGGGCGAGTGGGTGGTCAATGACCGACCTTATCCGATCAAATTCTGGTGGATTATGACCATGGGGGTCATGACTCAGTTGCCTAACACCAACATGGTCAGAAAGGCGTTGGAAAAGGTCCCCTTCGTGGTGGTGGCCGATAACCTGATGAGTTCTACCGCGCTGTATGCCGACCTGGTGCTGCCGGTGACGACCATTTTTGAAGATGTCAGCCTGATGGCGGGCGTGCGTAGCCACTATGTGCAACTGATGGAGCAAGCGGTCGAGCCACCGGGTGAAGCCAAGCCGGATTATTGGATCTTTGCGCGTCTGGCGAAACGCTTTGGCTTTGGCGACGTGTTTAACCAGCCAATTGAGCATTACATCAATGCGTGCCTGCAAGGTTCCGGTATCACCCTGGAACAGCTGAAAAAAGGGCCGGTGCTACCGGTGAGCGGCGACTGGATCCCGTTTGAAAATGGGGTGTTTCGCACGCCGACCCGTAAAGCCCACTTCTTTATTGAAGAGTGGCAGAAGAAGGCGTTCTCGCCGGTCGTTACTTATCTGCGAGTGAATGAATCGCCACAAGGCTCGCCGGAATTGGCCGCCAAGTACCCGCTGATGGCGGTACAACGCAAGCTGGCCCGCAGCATTCACTCAAGCCACGGTATGAACGAATGGATCCTTGAGGTGCAACGCAATAAGCCTAACGTGATGATCCATCCGCAGGATGCGCAACAACGCCGGATCAAACACGGCGACTGGGCCACCGTATTTAACCAGCGGGGAGAGCATCGGGCGATTGCCGTGGTGACGACGCATATCAAACGAGGCGTGGTTTCCCTGGATAACGGCTGGTGGGAACAGCAGGGAGGTAGCAGCAGCCACGTCACCAATGACGCCGTAGAGGCGTTGGGTACCGGACATTGCTGTAACAGTACGCTGGTTGATGTACGGGCGGAGGGATAACCCATGACCAAACAATATGGCTTTCTGATTGATATTAAGCGTTGTTACGGCTGTAAAACCTGTTCCATGGCCTGTAAGTCAGAGAATCAGACGCCACCGGGCGTGCTTTGGCGGCGGGTGCGGGAGTATGAAACCGATGGCCCGAACTCGGAAGGGTTTATTTCGATGTCCTGCAACCATTGTGACGACCCGCAGTGCATGAAGGTATGCCCGGCGGATACTTACCATAAGCGCCCGGACGGCATTGTGGTGCAGGATCACGAGAAATGCATCGGCTGCCGCATGTGCATTATGGCTTGTCCGTACAATGCCCCGGTCTTCGATCCGCAGGAAGGTAAAACCAGCAAGTGCAATATGTGTGCCGAGCGTTTGGACGAAGGATTACCGCCGCGTTGCGTGGCGTCTTGCCCGGCGGGCGTATTGAAGTTTGGGGATATCGAGGAATTAAGGAAGATCCACTCGACGGATTGGGCGGTACTGGAGGCTCGGTATCACATGCCTGACCATCGCATCAGTGGCCCGAATGTGGTCATTATTCCAGCGGAAAAATAAAAAGGTGCTGCCATGAACGAATATGAACTGCCGTTGGTGTTTTTTACCGTGCTCTGCCAATGGGGCATTGGCGGCGTGATCGCCCTGACGCTTTACCGCCTGCGACCAACCTCCCAGATGTCCGTTGGGCAACTGAAATATCTGGTTCTGGGATTGTGGCTGGTGGAGATCGTTGGCTCCAGCTTGTCACTGCTGCATCTGGGGAGCCCGTTTGGGGCTTACCGCGCGGTGCTGGGCCTGCCGCACTCCTGGTTAAGCCGTGAGGTGATCGCCTTTGTCCTGGTGAATATCAGCCTGTTCCTGATGTTGGCAGCTTGCTGGCTGCGGCCGCAGAAGTCGGCCTTGATCACCACATTAGGTCTCGTTACATCGGTAGTGGGGATTGCCGCCATTCTGGTCTCGGCGCAAATCTATTACCAAATGGCCAGCCATCCGCTGTGGCATACGCCACTAACCCAATTGGCGTTTCTGAGTACCGCGTTACTGCTGGGATTCGCCACCTTGGGGATCTATTTGAACTGCTGCGGCTTGGCCGTTCCGCGCACGGTTCGCTATGGTTTGCTGGTGGGCTGCCTGTTGCTGCTGGCCACGCTGGTGGGGCGTTACCAGATTGCCGGGGCCAGCGCTCAAGGGATCATGCTTTGGTGGCAGCTGGTTGGCAGCATGCTGGTGGGTGGTGTGCTGTTCGCGGTGCTTAGCCAGCGCACACGTTTGGCCCCATCGATGGCCGTGATAGCCGGGGTGGCACTGGTGTCGGGGGAGATTGTCGGGCGTATGCTGTTTTATCATAACGTCATGGACCAATTCCCCTGGTTCTGATGCAATAAACTGAGGTCGGTCCAGCCCGTGCAACCGCCGAGCGGCGGGCCGACCCAACATCCTGCAGAAAAAAGCCTCAATACAGGGCTTGCCAGCATTCGGAAAAACCAGCTAATCTGAACTTGCCCGCTACCGCAAATGCCAAGTAGTCCAGGCCAGCAATGTAATTAACCAAAACAGAGAGTCAGCCGTAACAACGCCACGTTGATGGGGTGATCGCATGTTAATGACAGTGATTATTACTCTTTTTGTGATCGTGGGCGTCGCCGCTTTTCTGGCAATGCCAGTGATGATGGTCAATAACACGCAAGGCGTGGGAGGTGAAGAACCGTGAAACTGGCTAGCAACCGGAACCTGCAATGTTAACTCGAAATTCACTCGCAACCTGTTGACCGGCTCAGATATGGGCCGAGTCATCAACATTTTGTCAGCACCGCAATTCCCGCACGTTCCACAACAAATCAGCCCGAAACGCTAAATCACCGCGTGAAGTGATGCGCATACTGCACTAACTGCTTGATGGCGCTACAATGAGCCTATCTCCTCAACTTGCTCACGCATCAACGCGCTATCCACTTTTCCGGCCACAGTAAAGAGACCATAGCATTATGGAAATCAAGGATTACTACGCCATTCTAGAGGTTAAACCCTCAGATGATATCAAGGCTATCAAAACCGCCTACCGCCGCCTGGCACGCAAATATCACCCCGATGTCAGTACCGAGCCCGATGCCGAAACGCGCTTCAAAGAAGTCGCAGAAGCCTATGAAGTGCTGAAAGACAGCGAACGCCGGGCCGAATATGACCAAATGCGGCTGCATCGAAACGAACCCAACTTCGGCCGCCAGACCCGGCGTGAAGAGTATGGTGGTGCCGAGGATTTCTCCGACATCTTCTCCTCTATGTTTGGCCAGCGTGCGCGTGGCCGCCAGCAGGGCCAACCGCGTGCTGCCCGTGGGCAGGATGTTGAGATCGGCGTGGCGCTGTTCCTGGAGGAAACCCTCACTGAACAAACCCGCACCCTGAGCTATAAGGTGCCGGTGTACAACGCATTTGGTCAGACAGAGAAAGAGATCGCTAAAACCCTGAACGTGAAAATCCCGGCGGGCGTGGCAGACGGGGAGCGTATCCGCGTGAAAGGTCAAGGTGTGCCGGGTATGGCTGGCGGAGCCAATGGCGATTTGTACCTGATCATTCAGCTGGCACCGCATCCGTTGTTTGAGGTGATCGGGCACGATCTGGAAATCGTTCTGCCCTTGGCACCTTGGGAGGCTGCGTTAGGCACCAAGGTTTCTGTCCCCACGCTGGCGGACAATATCCTGTTGACCATCCCTGCGGGGAGCCAGACCGGGCAGCGGTTACGCGTTAAAGGGAAAGGGCTGGTCAGCAAAAAAGAGACCGGCAATTTGTATGCGGTAATCAAGATTGTCATGCCTGCCAAACCCGATGCAGACAGCGCCGCACTCTGGCAACGACTGGCCGAGGCGAATCAGGCCTTCGATCCTCGTACGCAATGGAGTAAAGCATAATGGCCAAGCTACAGATAACCCTCACCATTACCGAGTTTTGCCTGCATACCGGCGTAACGGAAAGTGAACTGGCCGAGGTGGTCGGGTTGGGAGTGATCCAGCCCCGCGATCTGACGGTGGATGATTGGTTGTTTGATGATGGGGCGGTGGCGGCGTTTAATCGCGCCCAGCGTCTGCAACGTGAACTGGCTCTGGATTGGCCCGGCATTGCGGTGGCGCTGACGCTGCTCGATGAGATTGAACAGTTGCGCAGGGAGAACGCTCAGCTACGTCATCGTCTTGAGCGCTTTATCGCCGAGTGAAAGTGTAGTTATTCATCACACGGCATTGAATCAGCGCTTTTTATGGAGTGAAACGGATCGAACACGGTACCTGACTACATCGCTGTACTAACTCCCTCTCCCTGTGGGAGAGGGCTGGGGTGAGGGGCCTCAGACGTTTTTACGCTCGATGGTTTCTTCGCCCCAGTACAGTTGGTCGGCTTCGGTTTTACTGAACGCCAGCGGTAACACCTCGTCGCTGCCTTCTTCCCAAATTTTTTGTGCCAAAACCTCGTCATTACCGGCCAACTCAAAGATCGCTTCGGCAATTTCTACCGAGGTTTCACGCACTGTCGCCCAAGATTTCACATTATGATTTGCCATGATTGCTCTCCTGTTGAGTGTGAGGCACAGCCTAGTATAGGCCACAATTCTGCCGCTGGTTTTTGCAAGGCATGCGTATTATTGCTGAAAATTCAGGGCGGAACGCCTGCGGCAAAATGCAAAACGGCGTGGTATTCTTTGCCGCGTTTAAATCAACAGAGGAAAAATTATGTCTAGCGCACTCAGCAACGATCAAGAACTGGTTTCCGATCTGGTTGCCTGCCAACTGGTTATCAAGCAAATCCTGGATGTGATCGACGTGATCGCGCCGACCGAAGTACGGGACAAGATGGCCAGCCAGCTCAAGAGTATCGATTTTAGCAGCCACCCGGCCGGGGCCGATCCAATCACTAAGCGGGCGATTGAAAAAGCGATTGCGCTGATTGAGATGAAGTTTAACCGCGAGTAACCGGGTTATCTTCTACCCCCGATGGGCAGGGAAATCTAAACGGCCGGTTAAACTTCGTTTAAGTTGCCTATGCTAGCATTGATGATTAGGTTAACAACATAATCATAAGGCTGCTAAGGTTTGGGGCGTAAAAAACTGCTGGTGCTAGCGGCAACGCTGGTTGCCTGTTTGCTTTTCTATCTGCTGGCTCTGGATAGCTATTGCGATCAAGGTGGGAAGTTTGCACTGGGCATTTGCTCTATCACGCGTATTGTTCCCTGGTAACATGGCGAAATAACAATTTTTCGCAAACTTGTCCCTGGCCTTGGTGAGAATGTTACTATATCGGCTTGGTTGAGGCAGTAGAGTAGATAGGGTTGTCCATGTTTGATTTAGCTTCTGGCCCGTCCGGCCTGATTTCCATCGCCGTTGTGGTGTTGGCTGTATTGCTTGGCCTGTGGGTCTGGTTCATCGTGAATCGCGCCAGCGTACGTGCCAACGAACAGATCCAGCTGTTGCAGGAAATCGCCGAGCAGCAGCGCCAGCAAACTGCACTGTTAAAAACGTTGGTGCAAACCGCCCGAGGGGACAAGGCATCGGTTGACGATTATGATGATGACCTTAGCCCGGCACTGAGTTATAAAGGGTTTATCCCAGAGCGTTAATCGCGCACCTCATTTGGTGAGAAGGTTAAGGACACGTCGGTTATCTCAGTTTCAGTTTTAACCGGATCGCCTTCTCACCATTCCGTTTCAGTAAAACACCATCCCCTGATAGGGTTTCTCCCGGCAGGCTGCCAACCGGCTAGCCAGATCGCCACAGTGAATTTCCAGCGCGTGCCGATCGGGATCGAGAAATTAGCAAGATTCGCCCTCACTGTGATTACTCTTCCACTCCTGTACGCCAACTTTGCGTAAACGCTCCACAATGAGGGCAAAATTCTCCGGCGCCACGCTAAACGCGTAATGTGTATAGTCACTCAACGTCCGATCGTTTCGGGCATCATCCAGTGACAGGCATAGCCACAGTTCACCCAATGTAAGATAGGCACCTTGATGCCAGCGGGTTTTGGGGGTAAACCCCAGCACCTCCACATAAAAGCGAAAGCTGCGTTCTACCTCACTTACCGCAAGCGTCAGGTGGTTGAGACCCAGCAACATAATCAAGTCATCCGTTAGTAGAAATAATGTAAAAGGCCCGCAGGCTGTCATAAATCTGTCGTATTGGCATCGTAATGTAGCGCCAACTCTACGAAAGATGGATATCAGCAATGATTAGATGGTACGAAGAAAGCGACGCCGAAGTAAACCGCAGCATTGCGTTAATCACCGGGGAAAATCCCGACAAATGGTACCCTTACGGCGGCGTGAAAGGGAAAGATTACTGCAAGAACCCCTCCGATGCCTGGCCGATTATCTGCGCCAACAAAATAAGCCTCAATGCCCCCGAACAAAGTGACCAGCCACAGTGGCAAGCCAGTATGATCACCCAGCAAGGGGAGTGGCAGGCTGGCAGTCATAGCCCGTTGCGTGCCGCAATGATCTGTTTTTTATTGAGTCAGCAAGCGCAATAAATCAAATGTTAGTCGATAATGTAGATGACCCGTAATGATGAGACACCGCCTTATTCTGACAATGGACCTGTCGCTGACGGAGACTGTTTTATGAAACGCATTATCAAAGGTGATACCACTCTCTCTCATTTAGTGATTGCCCATGCGGCGATCGATTGTCATGCCAAAAGCTATGGGCTGCACCGACAGGGCTGGCCCTCAACCTACCTGATAAAGTATCAAAACGATCGCGTGGCGGTGGAGGTCATCACCCGCCGTCAATCCTATGTGGCGACGCTGATGATCGGCGCACGTAACCTCAGCAAACTGTGCGGTATGCCAAGCTAGCTGGCGTAGCAAACCTCCTGCAACCCTCTTGCCCGGTTAACGATCGCCGGGCTCTAATCCTTGATGCCTGAAAGGTTAAGTGTTAAAACGCCCGCAGGTTTATTTATTGGTTGGCGATATCTTGCGCAATGCAGCCTGGATACTCAGCCGGACGAGGATAAGATGGGCGGTCAGCTTCAGGATACCCCGCTAAAACGCGGTTTAAAAAACAGACATATACAACTTATTGCCCTGGGAGGTGCCATCGGTACCGGCCTATTCCTGGGTATTGCACAAACCATTCAGATGGCCGGGCCTTCCGTGCTGCTGGGCTATGCGATTGGCGGTTTTATTGCCTTTTTGATCATGCGCCAGCTAGGGGAGATGGTAGTGGAAGAGCCGGTGGCCGGTTCCTTTAGCCATTTTGCCTATAAATATTGGGGGGACTTTGCCGGTTTCTTATCCGGTTGGAACTACTGGGCGATGTTTATCCTGGTCGGTATGGCGGAACTGACCGCGGTAGGGATTTATATTCAATACTGGTGGCCAGAAATCCCAACCTGGGCATCGGCGGCGGTTTTCTTCGTCGTGATTAACCTGGTCAATCTGGTGAACGTACGCCTGTATGGGGAAACCGAGTTCTGGTTTGCCATCATCAAGGTGGCGGCGATCCTGGGGATGATCGTATTTGGCGCCTACCTGTTGGCCAGCGGCAACGGTGGCCCGGAAGCCAGCATCAGCAACCTGTGGGATCAGGGTGGCTTTATGCCACACGGCATCAGCGGCCTGGTGATGGCGATGGCGGTGATCATGTTCTCGTTCGGTGGGCTGGAAATGGTGGGAATCACCGCAGCAGAAGCCGCCGATCCACGCCGTAGCATTCCTAAAGCCACCAATCAGGTGGTGTATCGCATCCTGATTTTCTATATCGGCTCGTTGACGGTGCTGCTGTCGCTTTATCCGTGGGGCAAGGTTGTGGAAGGGGGCAGTCCGTTTGTGATGATCTTCCATGCGCTCAACAGCAACCTGGTGGCGACCATGCTCAACGTGGTGGTCCTGACGGCGGCGCTGTCGGTCTACAACAGCGGCGTGTATTGCAATAGCCGGATGCTGTTTGGCCTGGCGACACAGGGCAATGCACCCAAGGCGCTGACCAAGGTCAACAAACGTGGCGTACCGGTGCTGTCTATCGCGTTATCGGCGTTGGCTACCTCGGTAGGCGTACTGATTAACTACGTCATGCCCGGCGAGGCGTTTGGCTTGCTGATGGCGCTGGTGGTCTCTACGTTGGTGATTAACTGGGTGATGATTTGCCTGGCGCATCTGAAATTCCGTGCGGCCAAGGATCGCCAAGGGGTGATCACCAGCTTTAGGTCGCTATGGTATCCGTTTGGCAACTATCTGTGCCTGGTGTTCCTGTCGTTGATCCTGGTGATCATGTACTTCAGCCCGGGGATCCGCATCTCCGTACTGTTGATGCCGGTTTGGGTACTGTTGTTGTGGGTTGGATTTTTGCTGACCCGGCGTAAAAAGGCGGGTGGTAACAAGAGGTAGTTTTCACGTAGGAGGCGCCGCAGCGCCTCCAAACGGTTAGCGGGCGACGGCATTGCCCTGATGGTGGCGCCCCAGCCGCAGCAGCTTTCTGCACAGCAGGAACAGGGTGCTGATAACATCAATCACCACCACGCTAAGCATCAGCAGGCCCAGCATAAAAAAGCCTGCCAGGGTGCTTGCCAGTAACAGCAGCGGTGACGGTACGCGTAGCCGGCGCAGCTTCATTGCCAGATACATTTTCCAGTATTGCCCTCGCGTAGTCAGCGCTCGGCGATAGCGGCCCATACGAACGCGTGACTTGCCTGATGCAGTCCGGCTCATAACTCCTCCTTTTTCAGAATGTCCTAGTAAGTAAATCACAAGGTTCTTAAGAAAGGCTTAACAGGTTCTTGGCGACCTTGGCCTTCTTACTCTGGCTATGACAACAACATCCGCAAAAAGGTCAGTTGTTTGTCATTGCGATACTATAAGCTATTGGGTAGGCAATCTTGTAACGATTGCGGCACCACTATGGTACTACAGGGAGAGAATGGGTTGAAAATAACCAACAAATATTACGACGCCAGCAAAGCGCATCATACGCCACAGGGATTCTGCAACCCGGAGCCGTCGTTACACCAGGCCGGGGATCTGAAGCGTTGGCAAGACGAACGCAAGAAGCTCGGTCTGCCCAAACCTCCTCAGGCAGGCTACGAGCAGTTTATCGCCAACTGGTGGCAAGCTGCCGATCTGAGCGGCGAACAGGACCGCGTCTGGTGGTTGGGCCATGCTTCTCTGCTGTTGCGCCTGGGGGGCCGCCACGTGCTGATCGATCCGGTACTGTCGCCAAGGGCATCACCTGTGAGTTTCTACGGCCCACATCGCAAGACACCGCCTCCGCTAACGGTAAAACAGCTGCCGGCGGTAGATGTGGTGCTGATTTCCCATAATCACTACGACCATCTGGATCGTCAAACCATCAGGGAACTGACCAAACGCTTTCGCAATGCCACCTTCGTTGTACCGCTGGGCCTCAAACGCTGGTTCAGCCATTACCCGGCCAAACGGGTGGTCGAACTGGATTGGTGGGAGAGCCTGACGCTGGACGAAATGACGGTCTACTCCACACCAGCACGCCATTGGAGCATGCGTACACCGTGGGATAGCAATCGTTCTCTATGGTGTGGCTGGGTGATCCATCACCCGGCGCTGCGTTTTTATTTCTCTGGTGACAGCGGTTACAGCGAGCGGTTGGTCGATATTGGAACCCGCCTTGGGCCGTTCGATATTGCGGCGCTGCCCATTGGTGCTTACGCCCCAAGATGGTTCATGCAAGAGCAGCATATGGACCCGCAGCAGTCGGTGAGGCTGTATCAGCAATTGAATGAACCCAGAGTGATCCCTATCCATTGGGGCGTGTTTGAATTGGCCGATGAATCGTTGGATGAACCACCTGCGCAACTCAGCCTGGCACTACGCGAGGCCGGGGTTGAACAGCACCGCTTTTATCCGCTGAAGATTGGTGAACATCTAGAGGTTAGCCCTAACTCCTAATGAGTATCATGGGGTTGCGGCGTACCCCGCATCGGATGGCGCTTGGCGTGGTGCGGCTTTGCGGGGTTTACGGCGGGTAATGGATAAAACAGTCACGCCAAGATTAGTGAAAAAAATGCCTTGGCGATTTCGTTAATCTTCGGCGGAAATAGCCGCAGAGTGGGTAGGTGGTATTTTTATTATTTGTTTTTATCCTTACTAACTTAGCTACGGATATAAACTTGCAGGATGGGGTGGCTATTTCGTCCGCTTGCACTTTCTTGGTGCAAAATTTGGCTCGCTGCATGATTATGCACTGGCCTACGTGAGCTTTTTGGCCTGAGTGAACGATTCTGTTGTGGCTGGCCAAAGCAGAACTATCCTGCTATGACAGGCTTTGCTAGCTAAAGGTCGGATCAGTTGGCCGTTTGGTCCCCGGTCATCGATATTCAATAGTTGCATATAAAATTCCATAAAGATTCAAATTTTTTTACGTTCTTTAGCCTGTCCGCGGCTTATATGTGGTGAAAATCGCTCGCTGCCGAGTTGAAAGAATTGTTAAAACTGAGGCGCCACGCGGAGTACAGCGCGGCTTCTTTACAAAGCAGAAAATAGCCAAGGCTTCAACCTCTTTTGCCCTATTTAAGCTATTCTTGCGGCTGACCGTTTCAAATATGTGCGACACGTCCATGAGTGATTAAAAATGGCTTGCCATCGATTCCAGAGTATGTGATAACGCACTTGGGTAAAACGAGGTACAGTTCTGTATATGTGTGGCATTTTCAGTAAAGAAGTTCTGAGTAAAGACGTTAGCGTTGAATACCGCTTCTCTGCCGATCCTTATCTTAGTGCCTCAAGCAGTAACGACT